>Ga0302322_100000531_pt1 | contig 29515 bp, 27 predicted proteins | sample Fen_T0_2_FD_203757 | JGI IMG/M metagenome (GOLD analysis project Ga0302322, IMG submission 203757) | Peat permafrost microbial communities from Stordalen Mire near Abisko, Sweden - Fen_T0_2 | ecosystem: Environmental > Terrestrial > Soil > Wetlands > Permafrost | place: Sweden: Abisko...
CGGGCTCATCACCGCCATGAAGAAAAATACCGCACCCGTCCAGGCCACCAATTCCTCCAGTCCGCGCCAGGTCGTCGTGCGCGAGGTCCCGATCGAACTCTGCCAGTTCATCAAGTTCGGCGGCCTGAGCGAGAGCGGCGGCGAGGCCAAACAACTGATCGGTCAGGGTCTCGTACTGCTGAACGGGGTCGTCGAAACCCAGAAACGAAAAAAACTCGCCGTAGGCGACCAGATAAAGGTCAACGGCCACACCATTATTGTTAAGCTGGCTTGAGCTAATTCAGCTTCTTGGCCGCCAATTGCCCGGAAAGAGTAAACTTCGGTCTGCCCGCCCTGAGTTTCCTGACGCCAACCCAAGCCGCCAACTGAATCCACCATGCTTGTCACCACCGACCAACTCGCCGCCCATTTAAAAGATTCCACGTGGGTTATTTTTGACTGCCGTCACGACCTCGTCGATCACGGCAAGGGCGCCAAACTTTTTGCGGAAGGCCACCTGCCCGGCGCGCAGTTCGCCCCGGTTGAGACCGCCTTGGCGGGAACCAAGACGGGAAAAAACGGACGTCATCCGCTGCCCGAACCGGAAAAATTTGCGGCGTTTCTCGCGGGTCACGGTGTGTCCGCCAACTCGACGATCGTGGCCTATGACGACAGCGGTGGTCTCTACGCCGCGCGTCTGTGGTGGATGGCGCGCTGGATCGGTCTGACCCAGGTGGCGCTGCTCGACGGCGGCATCAATCGCTGGGTGGCCGAGGGTCGTCCGTTGACGACCGCCGTGCTGGCGCCGCGCGTCGGCCAGGTGCAGGCCCGCGTGAATTCATCCTTGGTGACCGACACCGCTGCCGTGTTCGCCAACTTGGCCAATCCCGCCGGCGCCGTGCTCGACGCCCGCGCGGCCGAACGCTTTCGCGGTGAAGTGGAGCCGATCGATCCCGTCGCGGGTCACATCCCCGGAGCGCTCAATCGGTTCTACAAGGCGAACCTCAAGCCCGATCTCACCTTCCGCCCCGCCGCCGAGTTGAAGGCGGAATTCACCGCGCTGCTCGGATCGCGTTCCCCGAAAAACACCGTGCACCAATGCGGCTCCGGCATCACCGCCTGCGCGAATCTTTTCGCCATGGAATACGCCGGCCTGCCCGGTTCAAAACTTTACGCCGGCTCCTGGAGCGAATGGGTCAGCGACCCTGCCCGGCCAATAGCCCGCGGCGCGCAATGATAGCAGGAGCCGTCAGGCCTTTAACCTTGCGAGCTTAGCGCAGTGAACGCAGCACGCGTCGAGAAGGGGCATCAACATCCGCAGCCTGAACCAATTTTCTTCCCACTTCTCCCGAGAAGTGAACAATCCGAAGTAAATACGCTCATGGGTATTTTTAGGAAGATTACACTCTCACTTATACTAACTGGTTTACCAGTATTCTTGGGATGCTCCGTTTCCCTTAAAACAGGAATCTACGATTCTGTGGAAATCCCCGGGTGGGTGAGATATGAGGATGAAGGAGCATCTATATTTAGAACTGTCTCCTTTAGGGATGATAGATACGCGCCAAGTCTAGAATTTTACGGAGAAAAAAAAGGGGGGCTGAATTTGACTGTCCAAACAGCTGAACAAATAACTCCACTCGATTACGAAAAAAGTGACGTGCAGGTGCTCGATGCAAATGGCAGCCGCGTCTATTCAACTACCGTGAAAAATAGGTGCTCCCTGATTGTGCCTATCGAAGGCGAATTTAGTGTGAGCTTTCCTGCTGTTAAATGTGGAAAATATTTACTCCCCAATCTTGTCGTCAAATTTCACTGGAGCGACAGGGGCGTTATGCAAACTAAGCACATATTCGGAAGCTGACGCCGGCGTCGCTGCGAATGCAAAACCAAGGCAAGGCTGAGGATCGGATTTAATCTGAATTTTTCCGACACTTCGAGTGATCAATCGCTGCTCCATGTAGTCCAAACAAAAGCAGTCAATGAATCGGTTCATCTGTGTTAACGGTCTGTCGACGGAGTGGTACCATGATCGCGCCACCGACGTGGAATTTGGTTCGAATGTGTATCCGGAGGTCACACTCCGCGTTCCTTCGCGTTCTTTGCGTCCTTGGTGTAAGAGCCTCAGTCCTTCCTGTCCCCGTGTCCTGTAGGCTGAATGTAGCTTCGATCTCCGCTTCGTAGCTTTCGCAGGATTGGCGGGCACCCGGTGGGATGGCGCGACTACTGGGACATCGGGCTGGTTGGTCCGGCAGCGTTTTAGGTTCCCATCGCCGCCCGGCTGCGCCATCGATGCGGTCATGCCTTTTTCTTCCCTCGGCTTGTCGGAACCCATGCGGCGCGTCGTCGCCGAGCGGAACTACGTAGCGCCGACGCCGATTCAGACGCTCGCCATTCCGGCGGTATTAAAGGGCAGCGATGTCCAGGCTTCGGCCCAAACCGGCTCGGGCAAAACCGCCGCCTTCGCCTTGCCCATCCTGCAACGGCTGGCCGCCAGTCCCCGCGAACGCGGGCGCTTCGTCCGGGCGTTGATCCTGGTTCCCACGCGCGAACTCGCGGCCCAGATCGGCGAGTCTTTTCGCCGCTACGCCCGCTACCTGCCGGAGCCGATCAAAACACTCGTCGTCTATGGCGGCGTCTCCATCAACCCGCAGATGATGGCCCTCGGCGGCGGCGCCGACGTGATCGTGGCCACGCCCGGACGCCTGCTTGATCTGATCGACCACAACGCCGTGTCGCTATCCGCTGTTGCCACTTTGGTTCTCGACGAGGCCGACCAGCTTTTCTCCCTCGGCTTCACGGACGAGCTCAATCGCCTTCTCGCCCTGGTCCCCGCCCGGCGGCAGACCCTGCTTTTTTCCGCCACGTTTCCCGCCGCCGTCCAGTCGCTCGCGGAAAAAGTCCTGCGCGATCCGGTCCGGCTCGACGTGCCGGCCGACCCGACGACCAAGCCCGATATTCTCCAGCGCGCCCTCGAGGTCGACCCGCCGCGGCGGACCCAACTGCTGCGTCACTTGATCGAGACCAATGACTGGTCCCGCGTGCTCGTGTTTGTGGCCACCAAGTACGCCACCGAGCACGTCGCGGAAAAACTTCGCAAGGCCGGGATTGCCGCGACCGCCTTGCACGGCGAACTCAGCCAGGGCGCGCGCACGCAGGCGCTGGCGGATTTCAAGGACTCGAAAGTGCGCGTCCTGCTCGCGACCGATGTGGCTGCCCGCGGCATCGATATCGCCCAGCTCCCGGTGGTCGTGAATTTCGATCTGCCGCGGTCGGCGGTGGACTACACGCACCGCATCGGCCGGACCGGACGGGCCGGCGAAAGCGGCATCGCCATCAATTTCATCAGCGCCGGCACCCACGCGCATTTTCTGCTGATCGAAAAGCGCCACCGCTTGAATCTTCCGCGCGAACAGATCGAGGGATTCGAGCCGGTCGAGACCGAAGTCGACGTCCCCACATCGACCGGCGGCATCAAGGGCAAGCGCAAGAGCAAGAAGGACAAGTTGCGCGAGGCCGCCGCCCGCAGCGAAGCCGGACACCCTGAGACAACCTCGCGCCGTCCTCCGACTCCACCGCCACCCCCATCGGAAAAAAGATTTTCTTGGCCACGGGTGCGGTAACTAGCCCGGCGACCAGAGTAAGACACGGGAAGGACGTCGTTGGTATCGGGCTTTCTCGTTTTCAGAGCTTTTCCGGGCCCGCTGCGTCGATGCACGTTCTTTTCTCGGCAATTTTGGGGCAAAACCCGATTTATCCTGGGGTTTCCGGCCGCTGAAACGAACCGGACCGAGCCGGCGGCGGCGTTTGCTCTGTGGATAGTTTGCGCTACCGTCCAATTGTGTTTCGCTGATCCTCTGCCGTGAAATTCAAAGACTACTATCAAACCCTGGGCGTACCGCGCACCGCCTCGGCCGACGAAATCAAACAGGCTTTCCGGAAGTTGGCGCGAGTGCACCATCCCGACGTGGCCAAAAACAAGGCCACCGCCGAGGAGAAGTTCAAGGAGATCAACGAAGCCTACGAGGTGCTGGGCGATCCGGAAAAGCGCCGTCGCTACGACGAAATGGGCCCAAACTGGCAGGATGCCGGGGCCGGCGGGACGCAATCGCCGTTCGGCCAGCGAGGCCGGCGCCCGCACGCGACCAATGAACCCGATTTCGAATTTGGCGGCACGGGCTTCAGCGACTTTTTTGAATCGTTCTTCAGCGACCGCCGGGCCGGGTTCGGCTCAGCCGGCCGGGGCCGCCGGCGACCCTCCGACGAGGACGAGGATGACCTCGCCCAACCGGGCCGCGACATCGAGGCCGACCTGCTCGTCACCTTGGAAGAGGTGCTGCGCGGCTCGCAGCGCAAAGTGACCCTTCGGCGTCCGGAAATGGACGGAGCACCCGAGCGCTCCAACACGTATCAGGTGAAAATTCCGGCCGGCATGCGCGAAGGCCAGCGGATCCGCCTCGCCGGACAGGGTGGACCGGGACACGGCGGCGCGCCCGCCGGCGATCTCTACCTGCGCGTTCGTCTCGCGCGCCATCCGGATTTTACCGTCCGCGGTGACGACCTGTACTGCGACCTCGACCTCGCGCCCTGGGAAGCGGTGCTGGGCGTCAAGGCCAAGGTGCCCACGCTCGACGCCGTCACGGTCGTGCGCGTCGCCCCAAACACGACCGAAGGCACTCACCTTCGCATCCGGGAAATGGGCCTACCCGGCGAAGACGGCACCCGCGGCGACTTTTATGCCGTGGTTCGCATCAAGACCCCGCCCATTGTTTCGGATGAAGAGAAGGTCCTGTGGGAAAAACTCGCCAGCACCTCCAAATTCAATCCCCGGGCGAAGCCCTGAGCGGCTCCGTCGGCGGAAGATTCTCCGTTTGCGGTCGAAATTACTGCCGCTGGTCCAGTCAACCCGCTTGCGTGTAACAGCGACGGCGAATAGTCTGCGTCATGCCTACGATTCCCCATCTCGAGAAGCATTTCACCGCGGGTGAAATTGTCCGCGATGTGGTCATCGGCATGTCCGACGGTTTGACTGTGCCGTTCGCGCTGGCCGCCGGGTTGACCGGCGCAATCTCGCAGACCAGCCTGATCGTCACGGCGGGATTCGCCGAGATCGCCGCTGGCTCGATTGCGATGGGGTTGGGGGGATATCTCGCGGCGCGGGGCGACGCCGAACACTACGCCCACGAGGAGATTCGCGAGGAAGAGGAAATCCTACACGTGCCGGAGGTCGAAGCGGAGGAAGTGCGCGAGATTTTTAAAAGCTATGGCCTCACCGCCGACGAATGCGCCACGGTGGTGGCGTCCTTGCGGCAGCGGCCGAAAGACTGGGTGTCGTTTATGATGCGATTCGAACTCGGCCTCGAAAAACCCGATCCGAGCCGGGCGTGGAAGAGCGCCCTGACGATCGCGGTCGCCTACGTGGCCGGCGGCATTATTCCGCTCAGCGCGTACTTTTTTTTCACCGACTCCACGAGTGCGCTACGGGTGTCGGTGGCCGTCACGCTGGTGGCGCTGGCGGTGTTCGGTGGGATCAAAGGACGCTTCACCGGCGTGCCGGTGATTCGCAGTGCCCTGCAAACGAGCATCATTGGCGGCCTGGCCGCCGCCGCCGCGTTCGCGATCGCGCGCTGGATCTCCTGAACGACCTGCCCATGCTCTCCCAGCTCTATCTTATTCGCCACGGCGAAACTGCCTGGTCGCTCACCGGCCAGCATACCGGGCGGACCGATGTGCCCCTCACCGACAAAGGCGAGCAGGACGCGCGGCACCTCGCCGGGCGACTCGGGGCGGTGAAGTTTGACGCGGTGCTGACCAGCCCACGCCGGCGAGCGCAGCGGACCTGCGAACTCGCCGGACTGGGCGAGCAGGCTCAAGTCGACACCGATCTCGCCGAGTGGGATTACGGTGACTACGAGGGATTGCGCTCGGTGGAAATTCGGCAGCGGCATCCCGGGTGGAATATCTATCGCGACGGCTGTCCGCACGGCGAGCTGCCGGTGGAAGTTCGCGATCGGGCCGACCGTCTGTTGGTTAAGCTGCGGGCCAGGGACGGGGCCTTTGCGGTGTTTTCGCATGGCCATTTTGGCCGAGTGCTCGCCGCACGCTGGATCGGGGCGCCACTCGAGGAGGCCCAACGGTTCATGCTGAACCCTGCCTCGGTGAGTTTATTGGCTTACGAACACGATGACCCCACCGCGCCGGTCATTGCGTTGTGGAACGAAACCCTTTGACCGGAGCCCCACGGGGGTCGGATATCGGTCAATTCGTCGCCAGCGGTTTCAATACGCCACGTCGCGGCAGCGGGCTTCCAATTTGGCGGCAATGACGGCCACTTCCGCGTCCGAGAGAATCGGCGAACCGCCCGAAAGAATTTTCCCGAGGCCTTTCGGATTGGCTACGCGACACGGCCGGGATTCCGGCGACGGCTTCATCTCGACCCACCAACCGGGCAGCACGAGAAAAGGAGTTACCACTCGTAGTTCGCCCGTTTCGATCCGCAATACTTCGGCCAGCCAGGTGGCGTTGCGTTCGGCCTGGTCGAGACCGTGGTTGTCCTCGCCCCAGGGCCAGATGAGCGACCGGCCGTCATAATAGACCTTGTGATCATCGAAGCCCGGCCGCGCAGCGCCCTTGCGGCGGGTTTTAGTCTCGATCAGGAAAACTCCGGCCGGCCCCACGGCCGCGTGGTCGAGATTGAAGGTCCGCCCGCCGGACTCGCCGGGGACGTCATGGAAGATCCGCCAACCCTGGGCCTTGAGCGGTTCAAGGTACTCCGCGACGAGACGTTCGCCGAAATAACCGAGGTAGCGGTTGCTGCTCTCGCGCGCCTTGCCCGCGAGCCAACGGGCGGACCATAGAAACACGAGGACAAACGCGACCAGCGTCAACGCGGCGCCAGCGATCTGCAGACCGGCGGGCAACCGCGCGGTGCCCAGGAGGAAAATCAGCCCGACCGTCGCCGGCGCCGCCGCCGCCGCCATCATCCACATGATGCCGTCCTCGTCGAATTTGCGGACCAGCGTCAGCTGGGTTTCGCCCGGCGCGCGGAGTAGCTTCAATTCATCCGCGAACGGCAGCCGCCTTTTTCGCTGTCGTTTGTGCCACCATAGCATCGCGGCAATGCTGCCGGAAAAAAGCGAAAGATACGCGAGCAGCAGAAGCGTTTGGGTCCAGGTCATGGGTGGCGACGGGCGGGCAAGTCGGGAGCCAGTGACGCCGTTCTATTTCCGCGCGTCAATCTTTGGGTGGGAAACAATCCAGGGCGAACCGCGGGCGATTTCTAGACCACCCGATTCCACTCACATCTGGTGCGCCCGGGCTTTCGGGCGCTTGCCATTGAAGCAGTGTGGACAGGAAACGTCGGGCACATACTGCGGGTTCTGTTGCTCGGTCTCGGTGAGAGGCATCTGGCAATTGAAGCAGATGACCGAATTCGTTTCCCGGAGCGACGGGTTCACGCCGACGCGGCGGTCAAAGACGAAGCACTCGCCCGTATAATGAGCCCCGCCGCACTCCTCAAAATACTTGAGGATGCCGCCATCGAGCTGGAAAACCTGCTTGAACCCGGCTTTCTCCATGAAGGGGCCGGCCTTTTCGCAGCGAATCCCACCTGTGCAAAACATCACGATCGGCTGTTCCTTCAACTCGGACGGCAACTTCGCGACGGCCGCCGGAAAATCCCGAAAATTTTCGATGCCCGCCGGCCGGGCGCCTTCAAACGTACCCATGCGGACCTCGTAGTCGTTGCGCGTGTCGAGCAAGGTCAGCGGCCGGCCTTCGTCGAGCCATTGCTTCAGCGTTTGCGCGGGAAGTTTGGGCGTGGGCCGGCGGGCGGGGTCGATGCCCTCAACCCCGAACGCGATGATCTCCTTTTTGATCTTCACGAGCATCCGGTTGAACGGCTGTTCCGAGCTCACGCTTTCCTTGGGGGCCAGGTCGCCCAGGCCCGGCACAGTTTGCAACTCGGCCAAAAGCTCGTCCATGGCCACTCGCAGGCCGGCGACGAAAAAATTGATGCCTTCCGGGCTGAGGAGAATCGTGCCCCGCAGATTACGCGCCTTGGTGAACGCAAGGAGCCGGGCCTTTAGCGCCGGCAGGTCCGCGAGCGGCGCGAACTTGTAGGCGGAGAAATTGATGAAAGGCGTCATGCGAAAATCCAACGCGTTTGAACCACAAAGGCGCCGGGACGCGAAGCGGAAAATGAATGTCCCCATGGAACCACGGCGGTGCCGCGGTCGTCGACGTTGTCACGCCAACGCACCGCCCCGGGGCCAGGCGGGCGACCTCATCTTACCTTGATTTTGGAAAAGTCCTCGCGGGGCTTGGGCCACTTCAGATGGAGGCTTTCGAGCGCCTTGACGACGGTGGCGGCGATCACGTAATCGCGGTACCAATTGCGGTCCGCCGGTACCACGTGCCATCGCGCCGCGGCGTGGCTGGTGGCGTTCAACATGTCCTCATACGCGTCGATGTAGTCGTCCCAATGTTGCCGGGTGGTGAGATCCGCGTGGGAAAATTTCCAGTTCTTTTCCGGGTTGGCGAGGCGCTCCTTGAAACGCTCCGCCTGCTCCTCGCGGCTGATGTGGAGATGAAACTTGAGCAGGACCACGCGGTTGGCCGCCAGCATGCACTCGAAATCGACGATTTGCCCGTAGCGCGCCCGCCACACCTCGCGCGGCACGATCTCGAGCACCCGTTCAGCGAGCACGGCTTCATACTGTGAGCGGTTAAAGACTCCAATGTTGCCGTATCGCGGCAGGGCCTTGTGGATGCGCCAAAGAAAATCATGTGCCCGTTCCTCGTCGGACGGCACCTTGAAGTTCGCCACTTCCACGCCGGCGGGATTCACGTACTGGAGCACATCGCGCACCGAGCCGTCCTTGCCGCTGGCGTCCATCCCCTGAAAGAGCAACAACACCGCGTGCTCGGCATTCGCGTACAGCTTTTGCTGCAGCTCGCCAATGCGTTGCCCGAGTTGGTCGGTCAGTTTTTTGGTCTCGGTCTTTTCCAAACCGGCGCAATAGCCGGGATCAAAATTTTTCAATTTGATCTTTCCTTTGATGACACTCGGCTGGTGGGACATGTTCGAAAAGGCTATGGGACTGGCGCCAACAATCGACCTAAACCGCCTGGTCCGAAAATCGACGGCCCGGCGAGGGCGGCCCGATCTGAGATTTGTCACCCGCCGGTCTCAGCGGAGTAGGCCCATCGAGACCGGGTTGATTATCCGTCACGCGCTTCGGCACCGATCAGTGGTGCCAGCCACCATGGCCGCCACCATGCCAACCGCCGTGGCCGTGGCCACCGAGCCAACCAAAGCCAACCCCGACCGCGAAGGGCGCCCAAAAATCCCAAGCCGGGTCATAATATCTCACGCGCGGAGAATAATAAACCACATCGGGCTCGGCGTAGACCACGGTAGGCGCGGGCGTGGGGCTGGGCGTGACCACGGAGTATTCGGCACTCGAACGCGGCAGGCTTGCCGCCGCTCGGGATGATCCTGCCGAGGACAGAAGCGTGTACGCGAACGTGACGGTGCGTCCGCCACCATACTGATAAACCACGACGATTCGGTCCGCCGTCTGGTCCATGCGGACGATGGGTGTCGCCTTCAACTCGGCCCCTTTCATCAACTCGTCGGGGGACGGGAGCCTCGCCAAATAAACCACGTGGTCGATCACGGCGGGTTCCTCCACGGAGTTCGGCTGCGCCGCGCCGGAGACCGTGGGCACTGGCGTCGGCCTGACGATTTCATCGGCCCGGGCCGTCAGCCCGACCAACGCACAGACGACGATCAAGGAGGCAAAAAAGGAGTTCGTTTTCATAGGAGAAGGAAAGCTCTCACTTGGGACATTAGGACAAGTATTTGGTGCCGTCAAATTGGCCGCGGCAATCAGCAAGCAACAACCCGGTTAAGCCGCTGTCGCCGCGTGGCTTTTGAGGGATCGGATTGCCGCAGCAATCCGACCGGCAAAGTTTAAGGAGTGAGACTGGCAGTTTGCCCGGCCATCGGGCCGCGATTTCAGGTCAGCCAAGGCGGCCGAACAGCAAGGCGATCACGCTGGCCAGCAATCCGCTGATGAAGGTCATGTAGGCAAGACGGAGGTAGCGGTATTTCGTGTGCGCGAGAAAACAGCCCAGGATGTAGATCTCCCGCACCTGCGTTTCGTAGACGCGCGAAGGGTCGTTCAACACGGTCTCCATCGCTGCCGAGAAATGCGCGTAATCCATTCCCGTAAAATCGCCAAAGAACAGCAGGTTGAAATGTGGACTCGCCACGTCCGGAACGGTCGCCGTCTGGCCCGACCAAAACGGCAGTTTCGGCATCACCGCGTAGGCGGCCAGCAGGATGGTGATCAGGCTGAAAAAAATCAGCATCACCAGCGGCCATTGCAGGGTTCCCGCGACGAACACCCGTGGGGCCGCCAAAGTCACGACGATGGACGACATCGTCAGCAGCATATTGGCTTTCAGGTCGGCCATGCTGCTGAGTTGCATGTGATGCACCCGGGTTTGCTGCAGCAGGTAGTTGATTTCGTTGGCGGGCGTCTTGATTTGCATGGGCGAAAGCGGGGATGGGATTCCTAGCGGTCCGAGGGATAGGCGGCAAACGCTTCGATCTCAATTAGCCAGTCGGGGCTGACCAGGGCCGAGACGCCCACGGTGGATCGGGCGGTTTTGGTGGGATTTTTCTCGTTGTTGAAATATTCCGCATACGCCTTGAACCAACCGGCAAAGTCCGGTTTGCCGTCCTTCTCGGTATCGGGTGCCAAGTAGACCCTGAGATACACCACATCGTTCATCGTCAGGCCTTGTTCCGCCAACACTCGGGCAATGTTCTTCAGGGCGCTCACCCCTTGCGCATGCGTGTCGCCAAAACGCTCGTGGGCCGTATTGCCGTCCTTCTTGAACGGAGCCGCAACCGTTCCGCTGGTCCAGAAAAGCGCGCGGCCGGCGGGGAGCGCGACGCCGGCCGCAATCGGCGACCGGGCCTCGGCCGGCAAGATCACGCCAGCGGGAGCGCTGGCGCGCGCCAAAATGACACCAAAGCAAAACCAAAGCGATGCGACGACAGGTCTATTCATGGCGTCCAGACTAACCAATAAACCGGAGCGAAGGGAGGATCTTTTGCCAAAAAGATTTGCCGGCAGCCAGATCGGCATCTCACCAGGGGTTTTGCGGACCCCACCGCTCCACGGGCCGGCGAAACAAACCAACCGCCCGCCGCGTAGCGAATAATTAGGGCCGATTCAAATATGCGACCGTCCTTCCAGACATTTCAGGGAGCTTCAATGCACGGGATGCGATGCCGGCCGACTGAAAAGGAATTCTCGAATTCATCGGGACACTGCGGACTAATTTCCGCTCCCTGCTCCAAGGCCAGGTGATTGCCTGGGGGCCGACAACCACGCTGCTCTCGCCACGCCAAGCGGCTTTTCTTTTGGCGAAATCGCACTACGTTCCCTTCACGATGTTCGCCGACCTGTTCCAACTGAAGACCCGCCGTGCCCCCGGCGGCATCGATCGCGCGTTCATCGAGGAGGTCAATGTACGCCGCCCCACGCCGCGCGATGGGCGGGTGGAAAAGGTCATGCTTGTTTGCTGGATCCTGATCGCGGTGAAACACGTCGCCGTCATCTGGGCGGTGCACCGGTATCACGTACCCTTCCACCAATTGTGGGTCAACGTGCCGACGTTTCTCCTCGGTCTTCTCGCCACGGTTTTCTATTACCGGACGCCGGAGTGAGACCGATTAATTCTTGGCGAAACCGTATTTCTCCAGAATGGAGTCGAAACGCCCGTTCGATTTGAGCCGGCGAAGGCCCTCGTCAAGCATCTTGGAGTACTCCAAGCCCCGCTTGTTTTTGTGAAACGCCACAAAGAGCGGATCGCTTTTTTCAGTATAGGCCGTCCGAAAATCCGAGATCTTCTGGCCGTTGCCCTTGAGCGTCCAGTAAAAGACCAGGACACTCTCGACCACGACGTCTACCTTGCCGGCCGCCAGGTCAGCCGCGGCCAAGGCCGCCGGTGAATCGCCCGAGTAGAAGTGCACTGCCGGCGGCGTGCTTTTCTTGATATAGCCATCGATACTGTCCCAATATTTGTAACCCTCGACCGCTCCGAGTTGCACGCCCTGGAGCGAACGAAGATTCTGGTATTTCCACGGACTGTCCTTGCGGACAAAGAGCGAAAACTGCGGCTCGGCCACGGGCTCCGTTCCCAAAAGGAGATGCTCCGCCTCGCTGGCGTTGGCGCAAAGGACTCCGTCAATTTCGCCGCCTTCCGCGGATTTCAGGGCATCGGCCCATGGCATCACCTGATAATCAATCTTCACTCCGAGAGGCTCGAAGATCTCCCGAAGGAACTCGACCACGTAACCGGGCTTTTCCCCAGCCGGATCGCCGTTGAACGGCATCCAGGAATCAGCCCGCAGGTGGAGCACTGATGGGGCGGCATGAGCGAGCGCGCCGGCGGCGAAAAGCAGGACGACAGTGGCGGTTTTCTTGAGGATAGACATAGTGGGAAATGGTCGGGAAATACCCCGCTCTAACCTATCGGACCACCGGGGCAGGCGACTTAGGAAAAAGTGTGCGTTGAGGTGAATGCCGCATTGCCAATGACCCGCAGCCAGCTGTGTATCATAGAATTATGTCCCACTTTCCCGGATTGCGCAGTTGCTATGAAAAAATCGGCGGCTTGGTCTATTTTGGCCGCATGCTCGACAAGATCCGTCTGCAAGCGGCCAACCGACTCCCGGCCGACTACCAACCCAACCTCGGGGTCGGCTTTGACGCGCGCACGTGCACCTTTCTGCGGGTGGCCTATGCTGACTTGAAAGCGCGCACGCTCGCGGGCGGCACCGACGAAGAAATCCTTGCCTGGGCACTGGAATGCGGCGGAGAGCGCACGGAGGACGAGCGTCTCATCTGGAGCCGGTTTCTCGCCAAGGTCGGCTGGCGGGATGATCGCACGCCCGTGCTGAAACAGCGCGTCGTGGAAAACGGCCTGACGGGGAAACCGATCGAGACATTTTTCGACCTCATCGAGTACGACGAAGGCCGGGATCCCGTCGGCACGCAGGCCTGGTTGCAATGACCCCATGAGTCCGCTGGAACAGCGACTCCGCTACCTGTTTTCGACGCTCAGCGTGCTGCTCTTGTTGGTGGCGGCGGCCGGCGGATGGGGTTGGTGGCGGATCCGGGCCAGCCTGCCGCAGATCGACGGGAAACGGACGCTGCCGGGTTTAAGCGCCGCGGCCAGTGTGGCCCGCGACGCGCAAGGCATCGCGTCCCTCAGCGGCCGCACCCGTAACGACGTGGCCCGCCTGACGGGATTCGCGCATGCGCAGGATCGTTTCTTTCAAATGGACCTCATGCGCCGCACCGGTGCGGGCGAACTCTCGGAGCTGTTCGGGACCGCCGCGCTGGAAATCGACCGCGCGCACCGTCTCCATGGCTTCCGCCGCACGGCGGAAAAAGTGCTCGCGGCGCTGCCGGTCGAACACCGGGCTCTGCTCGACGCCTACACCGCCGGAGTCAACCAGGGTTTGGCCGCCGCGAAGGCGCCTTGGGAATATGCGGTGCTCCGCGCCGCGCCGGAACCCTGGCGCCCGGAAGACAGCCTGCTCGTAATCTACGCCATGTGGTTTGACCTGCAGGATGCCAGCGCCCGGTACGAGCAAAGCGTCCGCGCCTTGCGGCTGAGTCTCGGCCAGGCCGGCCTCGATTTCCTCGCACCGCGGGGCGACTCCTGGGATTCAGCGCTGGACGGCACCACGTTTCCACCGGCGCCGCTGCCACCGCTTCGGGTCAAAGCTCCCGATCCCGCGACCACCGCCGACCTCAACGCCGAACCCGTCATCGAGCCCCGACTGGCCCCGGGCTCCAACGCATTCGCGCTGACCGGAGCCCAAACCGCCACCGGCGCGGCCATGCTGGCAAACGACATGCACCTCAGCCTCAATGTGCCGCATATTTGGTACCGCGCCGTGTTGAAATGGAGCGATCCGGATGGCACTGCCCGCCAGGTTGCCGGGGTCACGTTGCCGGGCACGCCAGCGGTCATCGCCGGCAGCAACGGACACATCGCCTGGGGCTTCACCAATTCCTACGTCGACACGGTCGACGTGGTGCTCGTGGAAACCGAGGCGACGGCGCAAGCGCTTTACCATGCTCCCGAGGCGTGGAAGGAAATCGACGACCGCAAGGATCCGATCAAGGTCAAAGGCAAGCCGGACGTGCCTTTTACCGCCCGCTGGACCGAATGGGGTCCGATCATTGGCGGCCCCGAAGAAGGGCGCTTCCGCGCGCTCCGCTGGACCGCGCACGACGTTGAATCGACCAACCTCAATCTGATTGAGTTGGAGACGGCCACGACCTCGGACCAAGCGGTGAACATTGCCCACCGGACCGGCATGCCGAATCAAAATCTCGTTGTCGCCGACGACGCCGGGGCCATTGCCTGGACCGTTACCGGTAAAATTCCGCGCCGCCTTGGTTTTGATGGCCGCCAGCCGGTTTCGTGGGCTTTCGGCGATCGCAAGTGGGACGGTTGGCTGGCGTCTTCCGAGATCCCCGTGATCCGATTGTCCAGTGAGAAAGTTTCGGCCGAATCGTCGACCGAGCCCCGAACGGAAACCGCATCCGGGCGCGCGGCGGGCTTGCTTTGGACCGCCAATCAGCGCCTGGTCGGTGGCTCGGCCTTGGCGAAACTCGGCGATGGCGGCTATGATGAAGGCGCGCGCGGCGGGCAAATTCGGGATGATCTCAAGCACCTGATCGACTCGGGGAAAAGGGCCGTTCCCGCCGATTTGCTCGCGATTCAACTGGATGATCGCGCCCTTTACCTGGAGCGCTGGCAAAAGGTCCTGTTGGCGGTTCTGACCGACGAAGCCGTGGCCAAGAATCGGGCGCGAAAGGAACTGCGCGACGTGGTGCGGCAATGGAACGGTCGCGCGAGTATCGATTCCTCTGCCTACCGGTCGGTCCGGTGGTTTCACCAGAAACTGGCCGAGCGCGCTTTTGAGCCGTTCTTCGAACCGGCGCGCGACCTGTATGAAGGTTTCAGCGCCAACCAGCTTCACACGGACGACGCCCTTTGGCAGCTCGTGCAGGAAAAGCCCGCGCGGCTGCTGAATTCGGCTCACCACACGTGGGAGGAGCTGATGCTGGCGGCGGCCGACGATGTGCTCGCCGAAGCCGAGCGAACGGGCACTCCCCTTTCTCGCTTTACCTGGGGCGCGCGGAATACGCTCCGCATGCGGCATCCTTTCAGCAATTTTCTGCCGTCCATTCTGGGAAGTTTTCTCGACCTGCCCGCCGTGCCGTTGCCCGGTGACGCCGACATGCCCCGCGTCCAAAGCCGATCCTTCGGCGCCAGCGAGCGGATGGTGGTTTCTCCAGGTCACGAAGACCAAGGCATCCTCCACCTGCCCGGTGGCCAGAGCGGCAATCCGCTTTCTCCCTACTATCGCGCCGGCCACGAAGCCTGGGTCAAGGGCGAGCCCACGCCGTTCTTGCCTGGTCCGACGGTGCATACTCTCTTGTTAGTACCTTAAGAAACGGGGAGTGCGGGCTCACGAGGCGGATTTGGAGTGCGGCGACAGGTCGCCGCACTCCAAATCTACCGCCCGTACTTTGGGTTTGGGCTTTCTTTGGACCTCGGTTATTGGAATTAGCAACTTTACCGCCATGCCTCTCCACGTTCTCTCCCATCCACTCGGTGCGCACGTGCTCACCCATCTGCGCGACAAAACCACCAAGCCGGCGCTGTTCCGCACCTTGAGTTATCAGATCTCGCTGTTGCTTGCATTGGAGGCGACCCGCGACCTCGACACGGAGGAAAAGACGATTGAAACCCCGATGGAACCCATGCTCGGACGGGTCTTGACGAAGCACCTGGTGGTCGTACCGATCCTGCGCGCCGGCCTCGGCATGTTGCAGCCGTTCAACGATACATTCCCGGATGTTTCGGTCGGTTACGTCGGACTGGAACGCGATCACCACACCGCGATCGCGCGCAGTTATTACTGCAAGCTTCCCCCGCTCGCCGGCACGCGCGTCGTGGTGGTCGATCCCATGCTCGCGACCGGCGGCTCGGCCGCGCAGGCCGTCTCGGTGGTCAAGGCCGCGGGCGGCACGGAAATCGTTTTCGTGTGCATTGTCGCCTCGCCGGAAGGCGTGGCCGCCATGCAACAGGCCCACCCGGAAGTGCCAATTTTTACCGGCGCCGTTGACCGCACCCTCAACGAGCGCAAATACATCCTGCCCGGCCTCGGTGATTTCGGCGACCGCCTGTACGGCACGTGAGCCAGCCGGCCTGCCCGACCGGCTGCAGCGCCAGTTACTCCGCTGTTGGGCGGGGATCAACGCCGTCTTGGACTCACGCCAGCGAAGGCACCACAAAAGGCTTCCGATAGTCGCACGTGAGTAGCGCGTTCTGCGTGGCCGCGCCGTCGCCGACGAATTGTTCCGCCGCGGGATCAAGGGCCAGCGGCATGCCCAGGGTGACCGGCGTCTTTGCCAGGTCCACCCCGTTGACGGCCAGATGTTCCGCCATCCGGCCGTGAGCCTCGGCCAGGCTGGCGTTGCCCTTGATTTTTTCGGCCAGCTCTCCCGGCGACTCCAGTTGCCCAAGCCGATGGGAAATGTTGCCCAAGTGGCAGAGGGCGCTCGACACGTGGCCCTCGCCCACCGGGCCCCGCAAGTCAGCGGTTCGGCGATCGCGGACGACCGCGATGAAATTCGCCATGTGTCCGTCCTCACCCTTGAATTCTCGGAGCAGCTTGCCCGCGCGATCGTAGGCTTGGGCGGAAAAATAGCTGCCGGTGCTCAGATACCCGCCCTCGCAATCGATCACATTGCCGATCGAGACGCCGCGATACTTGTCCATCGGGCCGTCCGCTCCGCCCGCCGGGCTCGCCGGCAAACCGCGCACTTCGAAGATCAGCGGAGCCGTGGCGTAGTCGTGAACGATGACCTGCGTGTTCGGGGTTTCGCCATCATCCTCGTAGCCGAGGCGCCCGCCCACACTGAGCGTGTGCCGCGGCAGACCAGACTCACCCAGGAACCAGCGTGCCACGTCCATTTGATGGATGCCCTGATTGCCGATATCACCATTGCCGTAGGCCCAAATCCAGTGCCACTCGTAGTGCACGGATCCGTTCTTGCGACTGTTGCGCCGGGGCGGCGACAAGGGAGCGGGCCCGGTCCACAAATCGTAGTTGATCGAGGCCGGCACCGGCTGCGGCCCGTTGGTCCGGCCGATGCTGTCTCGCCGCTTGTAACAGAATCCGCGCGCCGCGGTGATCTTTCCCAGCGCCCCCGAACGGATCCACTGGACCGCCTCGCGCATGCCCTCGCCGGAACGGATTTGCGTGCCGGCCTGAACCACCCGGTGGTGTTTCGCGGCGGCGGCCACGAGCTGGCGGCCTTCCCACACATTGTGCGAAATCGGTTTCTCCACGTAGACGTCCTTGCCCGCCTGACAAGCCCAGATTCCCATGAGGGAGTGCCAATGATTGGGTGTCGCAATCGTAATCGCGTCGATCTCCGGCGAAGCCAGCAAATCCCGGATGTCCGCGAAGGGCTTCGCCACCGGATAGGAAGCCACGGTCTTCGCCAGCACGGCACTGTCCACATCGCATACCGCTGCGATCCGCACCCCGGGAATCTCCGAGAGACTCTTCAGGTGATTTTTTCCCCGGCCGTTTAGCCCGACGACGGCAACCCGAACGTCGGAATTGGCTCCGACCACCTGGCCCCACGAGCGGGCGGAGAGCGCCACCCCGGCGACGGCGAGGGTGGAGGTCTTGAGAAAAGAGCGGCGATCGAGGTAATTCATGGGATGGGGGATTCAGTCGGAAAAAGACCGGCGAAACTAAGATGGAAACAGGCGCCCGTTTCCGTGGTTCAACAGAACCACCGGGGACCTGCGCCAGGGGCGGGGGCGCGGCCAGGGCGAAAATTATTTCTCGGCAACATACTCGGCGTATTGCTCCGCCACCTTGGCGGCCATCTCATCGCCTTCGTGGAAATAAAAGCGGTAGCGCAGCGTCAGGCTTCCGCCGGCCGGAATCGTATAATCACCCGCATGCGGCGTGTCTTTCAGACTCTCGAAATCATGCTGTCCGAAGGGATTCGCCCCAAACAGGCCGTAGTCCCGGGCCATCCACCAGGTGGGATGGCGAAGATTTTGCGAATGATCGAAAATCGCCACGCCATAGGTTTTGCCCTCGTGCGGGGCAAAATAATCGCACCAGTCGGCCCGCTTGCCCCACGCAGCCGCATCGCGATCGCCCCTGGCGGTCACGATGTGACCTTGGCCCGGCACTTCCAGTTTTTGGTACTTGTGCGGCATCGTCATCCACTGCGCGAGCCGAACGGCCATGGTGCCGTCCTTGTTGTCTCCGAGCAAAAGCGGGGCGTCCGGCAAAGCATGCAGCGTGACCTCGTAGTCGAGGAGCCGGCCACCAGCGACACGACGGAATCGCAGGGTTCTTTCATCCGTGCAAACCAGTTTCCCATCCGGCGCCACCCACCGATTCGCGGTCCGAAGGACTCCGATCGCGCCACTCGTGGTTTCCAGAATCTTGTCGTGCACAATCCGGCCTTTTTCCTTGGGCGATTTTCCGACATCCCCGCCGCCTTCGTTCCAAAAATCCACTCCGCCCACCATGCTGTGCGCGAACATCAGCGACCGGTGCCACGGATGGTCGCGATCCTCTCCGGGCGTTTCCTTCATCGGGAAATCCCGGGTCAGCCGGGTCCCATCGGTCGCCGTGATCGGATAGCAGTACGGACGCGACGCCCCGTCACCATAGACATATTCCGTGAAAAGCTGGCCATCGATCTCGACCCGCACCCGATCGGACAGGGGACTTAGTCTTACCACTCCGCCCGTTGCGGCGCCGTGCAGGGCCACCGCGAGGACGAACAAACCGCCCAATGACGACACCATCAGGGTAAACAGGCGCTTCATCATGACCGAACAAGATCAGCCGGATCGGTGACTCACAATCGCAAACCTCGGCCGCCCGGTTTCATTCCGCCGCCGGTTTGCCCCTGGTTTCTTAAGTGCCCGTTCGAGCGAACTCGACCCGCGACTAATCGAACCCTAATCCTCGTTGATGGAATTCTCTCAATTGATGGACCGGGCGATGGCCGTCCAACACTGCTTCGACCAGGCCGCCGCGGCCCGGAATACCCGACCCTGGACCCGTGAGGAAGTCATGCAGGGCTTCGTCGGCGACGTGGGCGACCTGATGAAGCTGGTGATGGCCAAGAGCGGCCTCCGCCCCGGTCCCGACCTGGACCAACGCCTGGCCCATGAACTCGCCGACTGCCTTTGGAGCGTGCTGGTCCTGGCCAAACTTTACGACGTGAACCTCGAAAAGGAATTCCTCGCCACCATGACTCAAATCGAGACGAAGTTCGACCGCAAATAAGGCGGCGTCTACCCGCGCCGCGCCCTTCGCATCGTTTCGGCCGATCGTGGCGGCGGCGGAGCCGAGGGCAGGATCAGTCCAGCCAGCCTCCCACCACCTGGAGCGGCACCAGTTCATCACGACGCGTGATCCAGGCCGCCAGCCCTCGCCGAGTGACGCCGGCCATGTTTGGCACCGTCAACTTCAATTCGACGAAGCCGGCCTCGAGAGGCGCCGAGGTCAATCCCATCGCAACAAATTCGTGATGCAAGGTGCGCCCGCGATTCTCTCCGGCCTCGATTCGCGATGTGATTCCGCCGCCGAGGATCGCAACATGCACCTCGAATCTTCCCTGACGGCCAAACGTTACCCGGCAGTTGCCGTCGGGGGCCAGGGTTAGCGTTAGTTTTCCGGCCGGTTCGGCCGACGGGGACAAGCGGGCCTCGCTCCGACCGCCGAGCCATTCCAAACCATCGAGAACAAACTCCGGGGTGTACACCGAGTTGGTCTGCCATTCCTGGGAATAGGCGTACTGTCGGTTCGTATAAGCTTTGGTCGCAAACCGGTCGGGCCAGCCAAGTCGGTCCCAGTACGCCACGTGAAACGAAACCGGGACAAAATCCCGCCACAGTCCCGGCGAATCCAGGAGGCCGCCGAGCCACTGCTCGGCGGGCGGGCAACTGCTGCAGCCCTCGGAACTGAAGAGCTCCAGCAAATGGGTCCGGGTTTCCGCGCTGGAAATCTGAAACGACTCAGCGGCACGCAGCCAGACGGCGAGACCGAGAAACAAGGGGACAAAGCGCATGTGGATGGGAGCCGTGAATCTGGCCCGCCATTCCATTTTTTCGTGTTCTTTCGTGAATTTCGCGGGCAAAGCGTAGACGCATGAAAATTGAACGTCCGGGTCTGATCATCGCCGATGGCTGGAAGGATTACCAGCTGCTGGATGGCGGGCTGGGCATGAAGCACGAAAAGTGGGGACCCTACACCCTGGTTCGCCCCGATCCCCAAATCATCTGGCCCCGCACGGGCGGGAACGGTCGGTGGGAGAATTGGGACGGTTTTTATCACCGCAGCGAGACCGGCGGTGGTAAGTGGGAGTTTCGGCAAAAGCTGCCCGACAACTGGACGATTCGCTACGGACAACTGACCTTCAAGATTCATCCCACGAGCTTCAAACACACCGGACTGTTTCCGGAACAGGCGGTTAACTGGGACTGGTTCACCCATAAGATCAAAGGCGCCCGTGCGACCGGACGGGAGGTGAGTGTGCTCAACCTTTTTGGCTACACCGGTGCGGCCTCAGTCGCCGCGGCGGCGGCCGGCGCCAGCGTCTGCCACGTGGACGCGGCCGAGGGCATGGTGAAATGGTGCAAGGAAAACGCCGCACTCTCGGGCCTCGCCGAGGCTCCGGTCCGCTACATCACCGACGACTGCCTGAAATTTGTCCGGCGGGAAATCAAGCGTGGTCGCAAGTACGATGCCATCATCATGGACCCGCCGACCTACGGGCGCGGGAGCACAGGCGAAATGTGGAAGCTCGAGGATCACCTCTGGGAATTGCTCAGCGAATGCAAACAGGTGCTGAGCGATCGTCCGGTGTTCTTCCTCATCAACGCGTACACGGCGCGGCTTTCGCCCACTGTCGTCGTTAACCTGCTGGCCAGCGCCCTGTCGGGGGCCGGCGGGCAACTCACGGGCGGCGAGGTCGGCCTGCCGATCCAACGGGACGGAAAAATCTTACCGTGTGGGATTTTCGGCCGGTGGTCGGCGGCGGAGTAGGACCGGTCGCTCTATTTTTTGCGTGAAGGTGAGACAGTGGCGGCGCGGGCCTTACTTTTGACGTGCAGCCCCGCCCGGGTTGCGGTCAAATTCCTCATGCCCTCCCTCGCCGCTACCTACCTCGATACTGCCAACCGCCTGTTGCAAGAGGCGTGCACCCAGAACGCGACTACCTTGAAGGCGCTCGGGCCGATCATCGGCGAAATGGTCGCCAAGGGCGGCGTGTTGCACACCTTCGGCAGCGGTCACAGCGAAGTGATCGGTCGCGAGATCATCGGGCGAGCCGGCGGACTGGTCTGCGTCAGCGGTCTGTTTGACCCGACCGGCGGCTTTGTGGAAAATCTCGTCGGCTACGGCACCAAGATCGTGGAGCGCTATGATCGCGCGCATGGATTATTTCCGGGCGAAACCATCATAGTCATCTCCAATTCGGGTAAGAACTCCTCGCCCATCGAGGTCGCTCTCTACGCGAAGCAAAAGGGCCTCACGGTCATCGGCCTCACCTGCGTCGACATGTCCAGGTCGGCGGCCACCGTTCATCCCGGCGGCAAGAAACTCCATGAGATCGCCGACTACGTCCTGGACAACCATGGACTCCCAGGCGACGCGATCACCCCGGTGGTGGAGGGCGTCATGGCCGGTCCGACCTCGACTCTGATCGGAGCGACGCTGCTGAACCTGCTCATGCTGGAAGTGATCGACTGGCTGAAGGCCGGCGGCCATGCCCTGCCGATTCTGCGGAGCCAAAACATGCCGAACGCCATCGAATACAATCGCGAGCTGGGCAAGAAATACAAGGGCCGGCTCAGCCGCCAGCTGGCGTAGGTTCGGGGCACCGCCGACCGCCAGCCGCACTGACTTCTCATTACCTTTGAGTCGCCGGGATTTTTGGTTAGGTTGTGGGTTGGTTTCGCCGTCCCTCGTTCCCATGAAAAAACTATCCCTGCCTCTCATCGCCGCATTGCTTGTCCTCAGTTTCGCCTGGCTGCCAGCCAGTGCTTTGACGGCCCAGAATCCCGCCCCGCGCGAGCGGCTCTCGTTTGATGTCGGTTGGAAATTTCACTTGGGCAATGAATGGGGCATCGGCCAAAGGCTCGACAAAGCCGGCTCGGGCCGTGGACCGGCGGGCAAGTCGTTCAGTGACGCGAGCTGGCGCCAAGTCGACCTGCCGCATGACTGGGCAATCGAACTTCCGTTCGATCCCCACGCCAATGCGTCCCACGGTTTTCGCGCCGTTGGGGAAGCGTTCCCCGCCAACAGCGTCGCTTGGTACCGCAAGGTGTTCACGCTGCCGGCCGCCGACGCTGGGCGGAGGCTTTGGATCGAGCTCGACGGTGCATTCCGCAATTCCACCGTTTTTGTGAACGGCTGGTTTGTCGGTCACCAGGACTCGGGTTACGGCGGCGCCCGCTACGACATCACCGATGTGGCCAACTGCGGCGACTCGAACGTCATCGCCGTCCAAGTGGACGCCACCCAGCCAGAAGGCTGGTTTTATGAGGGCGCGGGCATCTACCGTCACGTGTGGCTGGTGAAGACCGGACCGGTTGCCCTCGTGCCCGACAGCGTCTTTGCGTATGCCGAATTCGCCGGCAATCAACCCGTCGGAGACGCGACCGTCCACCTGCAGGCCGAAATCGCCAATACCTTGGCCGATCAGGCCGACACCGAGGTTTCTTGGGAGATTACGGCTCCGAATGGAGTCGTGGTGGCGCGCGCGCATCAGGCGGTCTCGGTTCGGGCTGGCCGGAACGGAGACGCCGCCGAAACCACCCAGGTCGCCTCACCGGAACTGTGGTCACCGGAATCCCCGCGGCTCTACACGCTCACGACCGTGGTTCGTCGCGGGCAAGAAGTGGTCGACCGGCAACAGACCGAGTTCGGAATACGCACCATCGCGTTTGATGCGAACGCCGGTTTCCTTCTCAACGGCAAACCGTACGTCATCAAGGGCACCTGCAACCATCAGGATCACGCGGGCGTCGGTGCCGCCCTGCCGGATCGGTTGCAGTATTTCCGCATCGAAAAACTAAAGGAAATGGGCTCGAACGCCTATCGAAGCTCGCACAACCCACCCACGACCGAATTGCTCGAGGCCTGCGACCGACTTGGCCTGCTGGTCATGGACGAAAACCGCATCCTGGGCAGCGACTCCCAGCACCTTCAGTGGCTCGCCGATCTGGTCCGTCGCGATCGCAACCATGCGAGCGTGGTGATCTGGTCCCTTGCCAACGAGGAGTTCGCCACACAAGCGACCCCGGCCGGAGGCCGCGCGGCCGAGTCCATGAAACGTCGACTGAAACTGCTGGACCCGACCCGGCCGGTGACCGTGAACACGGACCTCGGCAATGTCTTCGAGGGCGTCAACGCCGCGGTCGACGTTCGCGGCTGGAGCTACCACATCGGGGTCGAAAACATGGACGCCTATCACGCCGCCCACCCGACGCAGCCCAACATCGGAAGCGAGCAGGGCAGCACAGTCTCCACGCGGGGAATCTATGCGGCCGATCCTGTCCGGGGCTACGTGACCGCCTATGATGACAATCGCCAGGCCTGGTCGAACACCGCCGAAGAGTGGTGGAAATTTTTTGACGCCCGTCCGTGGCTGTCGGGCGGCTTTGTGTGGACCGGTTTCGATTACCGCGGCGAACCGACACCGTATGCGTGGCCCTGCATCAATTCGCATTTCGGGGTATTCGACACCTGCGGATTTCCGAAGGACAATTTCTGGTATTACCGGGCCTGGTGGACCACCACGCCGGTGTTACATGTCCTGCCGCATTGGAACTGGCCGGGCCAGGAAGGCCGGCCCATCGACGTGCGGGCCTTGAGCAATTGCGACGAGGTGGAGCTGTATCTCAACGGAAAATCACTGGGGCGACAGGCGATGCCGCGCGATTCGGAACTCAAGTGGACCGTGCCCTATGCCGCCGGCACGCTGGCCGCTCGTGGATACAAGGCGGGCAAACTGGTGGTTGAGGCGAAAACCGAAACCACGGGGCCAGCCGACGCCGTACAAATGGTGCCGGATCGCCCGACCATTCGGGCCGACGCCAAGGACGTCGCTATCATCACCGTCGAAATCACCGATGCCGCCGGCCGCGTGGTGCCCGTCGCGAATCAAAGCGTGGCCTTCACCCTGGAAGGTCCCGGTCGCATCATCGGGGTAGGCAACGGCGATCCCAGTTGTCACGAACCTGACGTGTTTTTCGCGGACCCGGCCGTGGTCGTAAAACCAATCGAGGGTTGGAAATGGAAGGGCGTGCCGGGATCGTACAACGAAACGCTACCTGAACTCGCCGAAGGTTTCGACGACTCGTCCTGGGCTCCAGCCGAAGTGCGTGAGGAAAACGGAGCGCTTCCGGCCAACGGCCAAGGCATCTTCCGGACCCAACTCAAGTTGAACGAAGCCGACTTCAAGGCTGACGCCATCGAACTCTGGTTCGGGAAAATCGAGGACAACGGCGCGCTCTACGTTAATGGTCGCAAAGTCAGCGAAGTTGGCGATGCGCGCGCAGCATCGATCTTCGAGGTGAAAAAATTCCTCCACCCGGGCGCCAACAGCCTTGCACTGTCCTTGCGCACCTGGGGTGCCACGGGGGGCATCAGCCGGGGCACAAACTGGCGGGTGATTACCGCGGCGCCGGCTCCGCAATGGAGTCGCAGTGTCTTCAACGGCCTGGCTCAGCTCATCATTCAATCGACTTCGCAACCCGGCGAAATCAAAGTGCACGCCAGGGCTGACGGACTCAAGGCCACCGCGATCACCCTGCATTCGGCCGCCGCCACAGACTGAGGCCCCGGCGTCCGGTCACCGCGTTCGTCGCGTCTGCGCCCAGATCTTCTGACCGCGAGTTCGCGGCGGCCATGGGTCGTCTTGGCGCACAAGGCTGGTAAAAGAATTTTAAACCGGTTCAGGGGAAACCGCGTCGCGAATATTCCCTCCTGTAATTCACCGCTGGATACCGGTTTCCATCACTCAGTTTATTGCCGTTTGCCAGGGACAAACCCTCCCTCAATCGGACGGGTTTGCGGCACGCTTGAACGCAAAAAAAAGTAAACAATCTCGGGAGGGTCGGCGGGCCATTGAGTCCCGGGAATCCATCATCTAAAACACCGAGCATAATCAGAAAATGAATCTCTTCGCGCCCCCCACTTGTGTCCGGTTGATGAAGACTGCGGTCTCCACGACAGCGACTATTTGGGGGAATATCGCCGGCTCCTTCGTCGGCCCCGACTCATGTCAGATCGGGGATAACCTAAAACGCCTGGCGGATTTTCTTCGGTCGTGCCCGCCGGCGTTACAGCAGAATTCGCCTTTTGTGCTTTTTGAATCTCCCACCCGCCAGGGGCGGGACAATTTTCCCCTGCAAAGCGCCACCACCCACCCGATATCGCCATGAAAAAAAAGTACCCAATCCTGCTGTTGCTCGTGTTCGGCCTGATAGCGTCCCCGTCTCTTCGCGCCGGTCAGGTTCCCTCGCCCATTGACACCGTTGCTCCGGTCGTTCCCGCAGAATTAGCCGCGATGCCCGGGGAGGTGGAACTGCAAATCACGCTGAACGAAAATGGCTATGTCACCAGCGCGGCGGTCAAGAGTTCGTCCAATTTTAAACTCGAGGGGCCCTGCCTGAAGGCCATCCAGCAGTGGCGCTACACCGCCCCTGCGGCCGGGACGGCTTCATTTGTCCAGCCGTTCCGTTTCGGCGGTGAAACCATCGACACCACCTCGGTCACCTCCACCCGGCCCGAGCCCAGAAACAAGGTCGAGCCGCAGGTTCCGGATGAACTCGCCCACATATCTGGCGACGTCACCGTCGCCCTTGCCGTCAGTTCCACCGGCGAAACCGTCAACGCCCAGGTCATCAAGTCGACGCATCAGGAGCTGGACGCTCTCTGTCTTGCGGCCGCCAAGAAGTGGACGTTCAAACCCGCCACCAATCAGGGTCGCGCGATTTCGAGCAAGGTCTATCTTCCCTTTCACTTCGTCGGATCACCCGAGGCAACCTTCGGCGTGATTGCCAAGGCGGAACTGGTCGACAACGACACCCTGATCCCAGTCCGCCAGATCAGCCCGATCCTGCCCGAGGGCCTGGCGGAGAGTCACGGCGAAGCGTCCGTCGCGATCACCGTCGATTCCCATGGTTACGTGGTCGCGGCCTCCGTTCAATCGGCCACCCACCCGGAGTTTGGCGAGATCGCGCGCGCCACCGTCCTTCAATGGAAATTCAAGCCGGTGGTAAAGAACGGCGTCGCGATTTCCGTGAACGCGGTCCAACCAATGAAATTCGGCAAAGGCTCCGTCTCCGTGGCCCGGGTCGACAAACTGCCTTCCGTGCGCTCGTCCGTCGAGCCGACGCTGCCAGAGGAACTCAAGGGAGTCAGCGGCTTCGCCCGCGCAATTTTCTCCGTCAGTGCCAACGGCAAGGTCGATGAAGTCACGATCGTCGACGGCTCGCATGAGGCCTTCAATTCGGCCGTCCTCGACGTCGCTCGCGACTGGACGTTTAATCCCGCGATTCGCGACGGTGTCGCGACGGCCGCGAAGGTCACGGTTCCGTTCGTGTTCGGACCCAAGATGGTGGTAAACTGAGCGGGAGTTTGGGTTGGGTGAATTTGGCGCGACCTTCGGGTCGCGCCTTTTTTTGCCCGGCACCGCCCGGTGGAGGTCGAGTTGGCCGAAAAAGGTTCTTGGGCCGGGACGGCTTTCGTGTTCTTCGTGGTGCCACTCGTGAAAACCGTGATGACTCGACCTACCGCGAACCAGCGCCGTTGCGACCGGCAACTCCCCCCGCGGCCATGACCAACGCATTCAAAATCGGCGTCGATGGAGGCGGCACCAAGACCGAGTTGATCCTGCTCGATGCCAATGGCGCGGAACTCGCGCGTCACCTCGCCGCCGGCTGCAATCCCAGCCAGGTGGGTGCGGAGCAGGCCCGGCAGATCCTCACGGAAGCCTTGCACGAGTTGACGGCGAAACATCCCGGCCCCGTCTCCCACGCCCTGCTGTGCATGGCGGGCAACGGCGGTTTCTGGCGCGAGACCGCGGCCGCTCTCCGAGATTTCGGGGCGGTAACCGCCCTTGATGACTCGGTGCCGGTCCTGGAACTTGCGACCCAAGGTGCACCCGGACTGGTGCTGCACGCCGGCACGGGCTCCTTCATTGCGGCCCGAACCGTCGATGGCGTCTCTCATTACGCCGGAGGGCTTGGCTGGAAATTCGGCGATCCCGGCAGCGGATATGACATCGGACGACGAGCCCTTGGACTGGCTCTGCTCGAACTCCAAAGCCTGTCGGCCGGTGAATCCAAGGTCTCGACCCTTGTCGAAACGCTCCGTCTGCACACGGGCCTGACGGAGTATTCCGCCAATTCGCGCTTCTTCTACAACGATCCGTCCGCGAACGCGAAGATTGCCGGATTCGCGCCGCGAGTCCTGGCTCTGGCCGAGAACGACTGCGGGCCCGCCCAGCAAGTGGTCGCCGACTCCATCACTGACCTCGCGCGCCAGGCCGATCAGGTGATTCATCGCCTGTTTCCCAAGCCCACCACGCTCCTCCCTTGCGGCGTCAGTGGACGAATCCTGAACAGCGTCGCCGCGGCCTTTGCTCTCCGCTCGTTGGCCAGCAAGTTGAATTGGCCGGTGCAACTTAACTTCATGGATACCCCGCCGATCGAGGGCATCCGGCGTTTGCTCGCGCGGATGACCTAACCTGTTCCGGGGGCATTCACCACCCCGATTTCGCATTGCCGCCGGCCGGATTTCAACCGCCACCGTCGGTCGGCTCAGGTCTCTCGACCCGCGCGGTCAGGTGAAGTGTGCCGTGCACCTTCGTGGATCGGATGATGACTTAAGTGAACCCGTTGAACCCTCGCCGCCAAATTCGGTTCGTCCGGAACGGGTGACAGAAACGCGGCCATCGCCGTCGACTCCACGGTCAAAGGCTATCGCGCTTGCCCGAACCGGCCGCGGACCCATCGTGAAACCCATGCTCGCCGTTTCCACCGTTCCCCGGCTCTTGCCTGAGTCCGACTGGCTCGCGAGACAGCGCGCCCATGAGGAACGGGTGGCGGAATGGACCGCGCCCCATCAGGCCCGGCGCGGACGAGGCGAGAAGCATCCCGTCCATGACTTCCTCTTTGACTACTATCGCTTCCGACCCAGTTGGCTCATGCGCTGGCATCCCGGGCCAGACATGGTCCTGCAGGGCGAGGCGGCGCGGACATTTCTGCGCTGGCCGGAGTACCATGAGGCCGAAGGGGGCGTCGCCGTGCAACCCGGCACACTCGAACCCCGCCGGCGGGAGAGTCTCGCCTGGATGTTGAATCTGCTGAGACTCACGGCAGAACGTCCGCCACAGTTCGCCTGCTATGGATTGCACGAGTGGGCCATGGTTTACCGCCAGACGGCCGACCAAGTGCGGCACAATGCCTGGCCCCTGCGTTTTGCGCCGGATGATCTCGCCCGCATCGTGGAGGCGCAGCCGATCCGCTGCTCCCATTTCGATGCCTATCGCTTTTTCACGGAACCGGCCCGGCCCCTGAACAAATTGCAGCCGACCCGGCTCGCGGTGCCGCAAATGGAACAGCGCGGCTGCCTGCACGCCAACATGGACCTGTACAAATGGGCCTTCAAATTCGCTCCCTTCACTCCGAGCGAATTGATCGCCGATTGTTTTGCCCTCGCCCGCGAGATCCGCGAGATCGACATGCGGGCCAGTCCCTACGATCTCCAAAAGCTCGGTTACGCGCCGATCCGCATCGAAACCCCGGAAGGGCGCGCCGAGTACGAACAGCACCAACGGGATTTCGCCGAGCGCAGTCAGCCGTTGCGCGCCCGCTTGACGGCGGTCGGCGAACGGTTGCTGCTCGCCTCGGCCGCGAGCGAACCTGCGGGTTGATCTTCGTTTTTAATGGGTCTCCTGGTCGGGAGCAATTGCGGGCGAATCAGCGGGCCGACTCGCGCATTGCAACGCTCGCCGGGCGGCCTAACTTGCCCGCATGGACGAGCCCGTGGATCCCGTCGCGAAACGCACCCAAAAGAAACCCAGCTATCCGATCCAAGGACCGCTGCGGGAGTACCTGAAGAAATACCGGCGCGAACGGACCTTGCCGGTGACCTACGAGCGGCTGCGGCATTTCCACGAGGCGTTTCCGCAAACCGACACTGAAGGGCGCCCGACCCTGTGGGACACCGTGGTCTACCAGGCCGCCGACCTCAACTCGCTCAACGAGGGGCTGAAACGCATCTACGCCCTCCTGCGGGTGGACGGCGATTTCTCGATCATGGATCACCTCTACATCGACCGGATCGATTTCTGCAGCTTCGGAA
>Ga0302322_100000532_pt1 | contig 29486 bp, 22 predicted proteins | sample Fen_T0_2_FD_203757 | JGI IMG/M metagenome (GOLD analysis project Ga0302322, IMG submission 203757) | Peat permafrost microbial communities from Stordalen Mire near Abisko, Sweden - Fen_T0_2 | ecosystem: Environmental > Terrestrial > Soil > Wetlands > Permafrost | place: Sweden: Abisko...
GCTCGAACAGCGCTTCGTCGCGTTGCACCAGGAGTTCTCCGCCGCGGTCGGCCGATTTCAGAAGGCCGCGGAGGAAGCGCGGGCCAAGTCGGCGCCGGCGCCCGAACGGCCGCACAAGCAGTTCGCGGCGCGCTACGCCGAACTCGGGCGCCTCGGCCACCCGCGCGCCGCGCGCTGGTGCCTGGACTTCATCGCCGACACGCCCGAGGCCGAACGCCGCGCGCTCTACCTCGACTGCGAAGCGCAGCTCGTGCCGCAGGTGCTCTGGGCCGAGAGCACGCGCGGCCAGGGCAACCCGCCGCCCATCGACTACGGTGTGTCGGACCTGCTGCGCTCGCTCGGCGGCGCTGGCAAGCTGCTCGGCAAGGAGAAGGCCATCGCGCTGTGCAACGAGCTCTTCGACAAGCTCGCGCTGGCGGACTCGAAGGCGCTCGCGCTGCACACGCAGACGACGATCCTGCTCGCGGGATTGCCCGCGGAGGCGGACATGCCGCCCGAAGTGCTCGCGCTCTACAGCCGCCTCGCGGGCGAGTTCGGCGAGACCGATTCGGGCAAGCGCGCCGCCGGGCTGCTCTTCCGCAGGGAACACCTGCAGCTCGGCATGCTCGCCCCGGACTTCACCACGCAGGACGTCGCGGGCGAGACGTTTCAGCTCTCGCAGTCGCGCGGCAAGGTCGTCGTGCTCGACTTCTGGGGCTTGTGGTGCGGTCATTGCCTGGAGACGCTGCCGCACTTGAAGGAGCTCGACGCGCGCATGAAGGGGCGCGCCTTCGCGCTGATCGGCATCGACACCGATCCCGACAAGGACGCCTACCGCGCAAAAGCCAAGGAACTGGGCGTCAGCTGGCGCAATTCCTGGCAGGGCTCGACCGCCGGCGTGCTGCCGCGCGCCTGGGGCATCACGAGCTTTCCGACGATCTTCGTGCTCGATGGGAAGGGCGTGATCCGATACACCGGCGTGCGCGGCGCGGCCCTCGACCAGGCCGTCGACACGCTGCTCGCCGAGCTCGAGGAGAAACACTGACATGCTGCCGATCCTTCTGACCCTCGCCGCATGCCTGCCGATGCAACAGGCGGAGAAGCGCGCTGCGGCTCCCGCCCCGGTGCAAGCGCAAGATCCGCTCGACGCCGAGCTCAACGCGATTGCGCGCGAGTACAACCTCGCGCGCGCCGTGTACGACAAGCGCCTCGACGAACTGCGCAAGCAGGGCGAGGCGCACCCGGAGACGAAGGTGGAGCACCCCTCCGTCGCCTTCTGGCCGCGCATCGAGTCGCTCGGCCAGCGCGGCTCGGCCGGCGCGCGCCTGTGGCTGGCGCTGCAGTTCCAGAACGCGCATCCCGCACTCGCGGCCGCGGAGCGTGACGCCGCCTGGCGCGTGCAGCTGCTCGCGGCGGCCGAGAGCGGGGCCAGCGCGAGCTGCGCGCGCGACGTGGCGCGTTCGTTCACGCTCTTCTACCTCGACGCACCCGCTGCAACCGTGGACGAGGCGCTCGAGCTGTTCGTGAAGAAGACCGGCGAGCGCGAGTTCGCGGCCGACGCGCTCTACCGCGGCTCGATCGCGAAGCGCCGCGGCACGCAGACGCTCGCTTCGCAGAAGGCCGCGGAGTTCGGCAAGCGCCTTGCGACCGAGTACGCCGACACGGCCGCGGCGCGCCTCTCGCGCGGCGAAGTCGAGATCGGCCTCTCGATCGGCAAGCAGGCGCCGGAGTTCAGCGCCAAGGACGCCGACGGAGTCGCGTTCAAGCTCAGCGACTACCGCGGCAAGGTGGTGGTGCTCGACTTCTGGGGCTTCTGGTGACCCCCTTGCCGGGCCATGCTGCCCCATGAAAAGACGCTCGTGGAGCGCCTGAAAAACAAGCCCTTCGCACTGATCGGAATCAACACCGACCCGCCCGAGACGTTCAAGGAGCGCGCGCGCAAGGAGAACGTCAGCTGGCGCAACATCCTCGAGGGCGAAGGCGGCGGAGCGCTCGTGCACGCCTGGGGCGTGCACTCGTTCCCGACGATCTACGTGCTCGATGGCAAGGGCGTGATCCGCTTCACGAACGTGCGCGAGGAGGCCATGGACCAGGCGGTCGACTCCCTGCTCGAGGAGCTCGCGAAGCAGCCCGCCGCGCCCGTGAAGCCTCCGGCCAAGAACTGAGCGCGCTCAGGGCCGAAAAAAAGGCCCGAGTAGAGGGATCCAACGCCGCTGGGCTGCGTCCGTAGGACTGCGGCTGGCATCTCGCGCCTCCACAGGGGATTCTTATCACGATGCACCTCGCCCTCCGGAAGCTCCTCGGCCTCGTCCTCCTTTGCGCCGGCTTGCCGGCCGTGCACGCGGCGCCTCGCGCCCAGGATCCGCAGCCCGCGCAGGATGGGCCGAAGAAGCGCGCCTTCAACAACAAGCCCAAGCCGACCGACCAGTCGCAGGAGTTCATCACGCTCTCGAACGCCTGGAAGGGCGTGATGAACGAGTACAGCGGAAGCCTGCTGCGCTTCGACCGCGCCAACGCGGGGCTGCCGCTGGACAAGCGCGACACCAAGAACGCACCCGTTCACCCGGCCGCCGCGTGGTGGCAGCGCTTCGAGGAGCTCGGCGCCAAGGGCGAGCACGGCGATCCCGACGCGCTGCTGTGGCAGATCGAGCAGGCGGTCAACGCCTTCTCCGATCCCGCGGCGCGCACGAGCGCCGCGCAGAAGGCGCTCGATGCTCTGCTCCAGAACTACCCCGAGCACCGCACGCTGGAGGAGGCTCTCGACGCTCTGCGCCCGCTCTATGAATCCTTCGGCCACGCTCGCTTCGTCGCGCTGATCAGCGCAGCGCACGCCAAGGCCAAGGGCAGCGAGAACCAGGCGCGCGCGCTGCTCGTGCAGGCCTGGGCCGTCTCCGACCGCTTCAAGGACGTTTCGGAGAAGTGTGCGCAGGAGGTGCAGGGACTCTACGACGAGATCCTGATCGGCCATCCGGGCACGCGCGCCGCGCGCGAGGTCGCCGGGCGGGTCTACAGCGGGCTCGAACGCGAGTTCCTGCAGGCCGAGCTCGCCTGGATCGACGCGGTGCGCGGGCTGCAGAAGCAAGGCAAGGGCCCGAAGGACTGGCCGCGCCAGCCGATGTACGCCTGGAACGACAAGTTCCTGCCGGTCGCGGCGGCCGGCGGCCCGGAGGCGAGCAAGTTCGTCAACCACGTCTTCCCGGGCTACCAGCAGGCCGAGGGCAACGGCATCGGCTTCGGCCTCGTCTGGCTGCAGAGTTGGTGGATGATCCACTCTCCGATGGGCCAGCCCGACTGGGTGCGCGCGCGCCTGGGCCTGATCGAGATCGCCGCGCGGGAATTCCACGGTCAGCCGCTGGTGACGAGCGCGCTGGTCGACTTGTCGAAGGACGCGAGCTCCCTGCCGCTCGAGTTGCTCGAGCCGGCACTCGCGCCCGTGCTCGCCGACGATGCGTCTCCCAAGGCCCAGGCCCTGGCCTACTTCATCCGCGGCATGGCGCGCTGCGCGCAGAACGAGTGGGCCGGTTGGCAGGCGGGGCGTCCGGACCTCGAGCTCGTGCTGCAGAAGTACCCGACCGAGGACATCGCCAAGCGCGCGCAGGACCTGCTCGCGAGCCTGCTCGCCGTCTGGCCGGGCACGCCGGCGCCCGACTTCCGCGGCAGCGATCAGGACGGGGTCGCCTTCAAGCTCGGCGACTATTCCGGATTCATCTGCGTGATCGATTTCGGCACGTCGCAGGAGGGCCTCACGGCCGAGGACATCGCGCGCCGCCGCGAGGCGCAGAAGCCCTTCAAGGGCCGGCCCTTCCGCTGGATCGGAGGCGTGTGCGAGGGACTCAATCCGCGCGCCTTCCACGAGAACTTGGGCGCGGCCGGAGTTGACTGGCGCTGCGCCATCCTGGGCTCGCGCGGCAGCGACGTCCCGGGCTTGTGGAGCATCCAGTTCATGCCGGCCGTCTTCGTGGTGGATGGCGAGGGCATCATCCGCGGACGCAACCTGCCCTGGGCCGAGCAGCAGGCGCTGATCGAGAAGCTCGTCTCCGAGGTCGAAGCGAAGCGTCAGAAGAAGTGAGCCACGAAAGCCTGTAACGGAACTGCGCCGGAGCGTTAGCCTCCGGTGCGATGAAGAACCAGCTCCCCGTCCTGCTCTTCGTTCTCCTCGGCGGCTGCGAAACCCAGTTGGAGAAGGCGGCGGCGCCTCTGCCCTCCGCCCCCAAGCCCAGCACGCGCGAGCACGCCATCGAGGCCGGGCTGGCCTGGCTCGCGCGGCACCAATCGCCCGACGGCAGCTGGCGCGCGCGCGCGGTCGATGCGGACTGCAACCGCAGCTTCGATCCGGGCAACCCGAAGATCGAGTGGACCGACCACTACGACGTCGGCAGCACGGCGCTCGGCGCGCTGGCGTTCATCCGCGCGGGCGATTCGAACCCGGCGCTCGCGAAGGCGCTCGAATGGCTGCGCGCGCAACAGAACGAGCAGGGCTTCTTCTCGAAGGAGCGCTCCTTCATCTACAACGAGGCGCTCGCCACGCTGGCGCTGGTCGAGCACTACGCGGCGACGAAGGACGAGAGCGAGCGCGTGCCCGCCCAGCGCGCGGTCGACTTCCTCGTGCACGCGCAGCGTCCGAGCCCGAGCGGGGAGGGGGTCTGGGGCTGGCGCTACAACTCGCGCATGGAGATCGAGCAGAAGTTCGCCGCCAAGGAACCGAGCGAGCAGGAGAAGCGCGAGCTCTACGACTCCGACGTCTCGATCACGGGCTGGGCGGCCGCTGCGCTCTCGAGCGCCGTGAAGGCCGGCTTGAAGGTCGATCCCGCGGCGCTGAAGGGCGCCGCCGAGTTCGTGCGCTGGTGCAGCGCGCGCGATGGGCTCGTGGGCTACAACGACCCGCGCAATGCGGGACTGAAGGTTCAGGGGCGCAACGACCACTACCCCTACCACCCGACCTGCATGAGCTCGATCGGCTTGCGCCTGGCGCTCGAGTCCGATGCGCAGGCAGCGGACGACTTCGTCGAGCCCGCAGCCAAGCGCATCTCGATGGACGCGCCGACGGTCTCCGAGGACCGGCTCTCGATCGACTACTACTACTGGCTGCACGGCACGCTCGCGCTCGCGAGCTACGACCGCGCACGGCAGCCGCGCTACTTCCAGGCCTGGGGCCGCTCGTTGAAGGAGGCGCTGCTCGGGCTGCAGGAACAGGCCACGCAGGGCTGCGGCAGCGGTGGCTGGCTCGTGCCCGACCGCTGGAGCTACGCCGCCGGGCCGCTCTACACGACGGCCATGGCGCTGCTGGCGCTGGAGCAGAAGGGCTAGGGTCCTCGCTCCGGCGGCGCGGGCTGGTTACCCTCTTCGCCCGCATGAGTCAGACCAAAGACACGTCCTTCATGGACACGATCGTCTCGCTGTGCAAGCGGCGCGGCTTCGTGTTCCAGGCTTCCGAGATCTACGGCGGCATCGGCAACACCTACGACTACGGTCCGCTGGGCGTCGAGCTCAAGCGGCGCGTGAAGGACGCCTGGTGGACGCGCATGGTCACGTTGCGCGACGACATCGTCGGCCTCGACTCGGCCATCATCCAGAATCCCAAGACCTGGGAGACCTCGGGCCACGTCTCGGGCTTCACCGACCCGATGGTGGACTGCAAGAAGTGCAAGGGCCGCTTCCGCGCCGACAAGATCGACGACGCGCGCTGCCCCGAGCGGCCGAGCAAGAAGCCCGGCGAGTGCGGCGGCGAGCTGACCGAGGCGCGCGCCTTCAACCTGATGTTCAAGACGCACGTCGGCGCGGCGGAGGACTCCTCCTCGGTCGCCTACCTGCGGCCCGAGACGGCGCAGGGCATCTTCCTCAACTTCAAGAACGTGCTCGAGAGCTCGCGCGTCAAGCCGCCCTTCGGCATCGCGCAGATCGGCAAGAGCTTCCGCAACGAGATCACGCCCGGCAACTTCGTCTTCCGCACGCGCGAGTTCGAGCAGGCCGAGATGGAGTTCTTCATTCCGCCCGCGCAGAACGAGCAGTGGTACAAGTACTGGGTCGCCGAGCGCGGCAGCTGGTACTCCGACTACGGCATCGACAAGGCCAAGCTGCGCCTGCGCGAGCACGCCAAGGACGAATTGGCGCACTACTCGACCGGCTGCACCGACGTCGAGTACGAGTACCCCTTCGGCTGGGGCGAACTCGAGGGCATCGCCTGCCGCACCGACTTCGACCTGAAGCGCCACTCGGAGGCGAGCGGCAAGGACCTGCGCTACTTCGACCAGGAGACGAAGGAGAAGTACTTCCCCTGGGTGGTCGAGCCCGCCGCGGGCATCGACCGCGCCGCGCTGACGTTCCTGATCGACGCCTACGACGAGGAAGAGGTGGAAGGGGAGAAGCGCGTGGTGCTGCACTTCCACCCCGAGATCGCGCCGATCACGGTCGGCATCTTCCCGCTGGTGAAGAAGGAAGGCATGCCCGAGAAGGCCGCCGAGATCGAGCGCATGCTGCGCGCGGCGCGCCTGCGCACCTACTACGACGAGAGCGCCGCGATCGGCCGGCGCTACCGCCGCCAGGACGAGATCGGCACGCCCTTCTGCGTCACGGTCGACGGCGACACGATGAAGGACGACGTGGTCACGATCCGCCATCGCGACACGATGGTGCAGGAGAAGCTCAAGGTGGCCGAGATCGAGAGCTGGATCGGCAACGCGATGCGCAGCTGGAAGCGGCCGGCGCGCTAACGCGGCTTCTGGTCCTCGCCAACGTCGAAGTAGAGCCTCCACTTCCCGTCGGCGCCGCGCTTCCAGATGTCGAGGTAGTGGCCGTGCGACTCCTGCGCGCCCGAGCGCAGCGTCCAGCGGCCCCAGCAGAAGCCCAGCTTGCCCTCCTCGGGCACGCTCGCCTCGACCGGTTCCCAGCTGAGCTGGAACTTCGGGTCGTCGAAAGCGCCCTTCATGTAGGCGCGGATCGCGTCGTGGCCCGAGACGGGCGCGCCCTTCTCGTCCACCTGCGAGCCGTGCTCGTCGAAGGCCGCGACCCAGCCCTCGAGCCGGCGCTGCTGAACATCGGCGGCGAAGGCGCGGTCGGCGTCCATGACCTCGTCCTCGAGCGTCAGCTTGCGCAGCGCCGCGTCGGTGACGCAGCCACCGAGAAGAATGAGCACGGGAAGCAGTGCGCGAGTCTTCATGCTCAGTATCCGGCCGCCTGGCCGTCCTTGCGCGATTCGCTCGCGCCGAAGTACGTGTGCGTCTTGCGCTCGACGCGGATCGCCTGGTAGCCGCCGTAGTCGCCGTTGTTCCAGACCACCGTGTGGCCCTTGCGCAGCAGTTCGCGCGCGACCTCCCAGCCCCAGCCCGACTCGAGGCTGACCTTGCCGCCGTCGCTCATCACTTCGCCGGTCGGCTCGGACGAGCCGTCGTGCAGGATGCGCGGCGCGTCGCCGGCCTCCTGCGTGTTCATGCCGAAGTCGATCTGATTCACGAGCACCTGCACGTGGCCCTGCGGCTGCGTCGCGCCGCCCATCACGCCGAAAGCCTCCCAGGCCTCGCCGTCCTTCGTCACGAAGCCCGGGATGATCGTGTGGAAGGGACGCTTCTTCGGCGCGTAGCTGTTCGCGTGGCCCGCCTCGAGGTCGAAGAGCTCGCCGCGGTCCTGGAGCACGAAGCCGCAGCCCTCGGGCGTCATGCCCGAACCCATGCCGCGGTAGTTCGACTGGATCCACGAGACCATGTTGCCCGCATCGTCGGCGGTGCAGAGGTAGATCGTGTCGCCCTGGTCGAGCGCCGGATTTCCGGCAGGCACCTTCTTCGCGGCGCTCTCGAGGTCGATCAACTTGCGCCGCTCGGCCGCGTACTCCCGCGAAAGCAGCTGCTTGACCGGCAGCTTGCCGAACTGCGGATCGGCGTAGAAGTGCGCGCGGTCCTCGAAGGCGAGCTTCTTCGTCTCGACGAAGAGGTGCACCCACTTGGCGCTGTCCCAGCCGAGCGCGCGCACGTCGTAGCCCTCGAGCAGGCGCAGCATCTGCAGCACCGCGATGCCCTGGCCGTTGGGCGGCAATTCCCAGACGTCGTAGCCGCGGTAGTCGACCGAGACCGGCTCGACCCACTCGCCCTGGTGCGCGGCGAGATCCTCGTACGAGAGGAAGCCGCCGTTCACCTTCATGTAGGCGTCGATCGCGTGCGCGATCTCGCCCTTGTAGAAGGCATCACGGCCGCCCTTGACGAGCTTCTCGAGCGTGTTCGCGAGCTCGGGGTTCGCGAAGCTCTCGCCGGTGGCAGGCGGCTTGCCGCCCGGCAGGAAGACGTCGGAGAAGTGCGGGAACTTCGAGAGCGTCTTGGCGTTGCGCGCCCAGTAGTAGGCCACGAGCTCCGCGATCGGCGCGCCCTCGCGCGCGTAGGCGATCGCCGGTGCGAGCACCTCGCTCATGGGCAGCTTGCCGAAGCGCTCGTGCAGCGCGAACCAGGCGTCGACGCAGCCGGGCACGCTGACCGGCAGCGGACCGGTCGCAGGCACGTGCTTGAGCTCGCGTTTGTGGAATTCCTCGAGCGTCAGCGACGCGGGCGAGCGACCGCTGCCGTTGTAGCCCGCGAGCTTGTGCGCCTTCTCGTCCCAGACGATCGCGAAGCAGTCGCCGCCGAGGCCGCAGCTCACGGGCTCGATCAGCGCCTGCACCGCGTTGGCGGCGATCGCGGCGTCGACTGCACTGCCGCCCTTCTGCAGGATCGCGAGCGCCGCCTGCGTCGCGAGCGGCTGGCTGGTGCAGGCCATGCCGTGGCGCGCGATCACCTCGGAGCGCGTTACGAACGCGCGCCCGGTGATTCGATCACCGGGCGCGAGGAGTGCGAGGGCGAGGACGAAGAGAGCGGGCATGCAGGCCTCCTGGGCCCGCGCAGGCTACGAAACCCGCGCGGATCCGGGTAGGCCGCTGCCGGCTCACTGCCAGCGCTGCAAGAGCAGGATCGCGCTCGGAGCGACACCCGAAGGCGCCGGAGTGAGCGGCTGCAGGAAGCCGTCGGCGGCGCCGATCGCATAGGCCGAGACCGAGTCGGTGCCGCTGTTGGCGCTGTACAGGAAGTGGCCCGTGACGTCGATCACGAGATCGAGCGGGGCGATGCCATCCTGGAAGGGCGAGACCGGCGGGACGAGCACGCCGCTCGTCGGGTCGATCGCGTACTGGCCGATCGTGCCGGCTCCGCCGTTGTTGCGGTAGGCGACATAGGCGAAGCGCCCGTCGGGACCGACGACGACCGACATCGGTTCGGCAGCACCGCTGACTCCCGCATCGACGGCCGAGATCGTTCCGTCGGTCTTGTCGATCTGGTAGGGCACGGTGCTGTTTGCGTTGCGCAGCGCGGCGTAGAGGAAGCGGCCGCTGGGGTGGAAGCCGAGCGTCCAGACACCCGGGGCTGCGTGCGTCACGGCAGGACCCGTCGGCAGACCGCTGACCGCAGCGAGGCGGAAGACGGCGATCGTGGCCGAGCCCGAGGTTCCGTTGCCGGTGTTGGCGACGTAGAGGAACTGGCCCGTCGGGTCGATCCCGATCCAGTTGGGTTCGAAGCCCGAGGCGACACTGCCCTGCAGCGTGAGTGCGCCGTTCGAGGGGTCGATCGAGTAGGTCACGACGAAGCCGTCGGTCGGATCCGCGACCTCGCGCGTCGCGACGTAGAGGAAGCGGCCGGATGCATCCGCCGCGACGGAGATCGGGACGCCCGCCGTCGGAACGACCGCGCCGAGCGAGGTGAGCGCGCTCGTGACAGGATCGATGCGGTAGCGGCCGATCGAGTTGTCCTGCGCGTTGCCCGTGAACACGAAGCGCTGGCGCGCGTCGACCGTCAGGCTCAGCGGACCGGGCTGGGTCGGGACGAGCGTCCCGGCGCCGATCGCGCCGCTCACGCCGTCGACCGGGTGCGAGTGCAACTCGTCGGACACGAAGGCCGCCGCGAGCAGTTCGGAGCTCGTGGCGCTGAGCGCGTGCTCACCGCGGCCGAACGAGACGTGCGCGGGCGCGCCGCGCGTCAGCCAGCCCGTGCGGTGCGTCGCGCTGCCGGATTGAGGATTGAGGTCGTACAGGCCCAGTTCCTGCGTCGTCGAGTCGAGCGCGAAGAGGAAGCGTCCGATCGGGTCGATCGCCAGCGAGGCCGGCGCGCTGCCCGTCGTCTGCGCCCCGAGCGCGCTGAGCGCGCCGTTGGACTGGATCGAGAAGGCCGCCAGCGTGCCGGCCGTCGCGTTCACGGCCCAGGCGTGGTGACCGAGCGGGTCGAGCGCGATCGCGCCGCAACCGGTGCCGCTCGCGGCGCTGCCGAGTGAAGTCATCAGCCCGCTCGCCGTGTCGTAGGCGACGGCCAGCAGTCGGCCGACCTGCGGCAGGCCGACATAGAGCACGTCCCGATCGATCGAGAAGGCGCAGCTCGAGGGCTGGGCGCCATTGAGCACGATCCCGTCGCCGCTGGCGAGCAGTTCACCACTGTTGGGGTTGATCGAGTACAGAGTCAGCGAGCTGCCGATGCCGCTCGAGGAGTCGCCTTGGCTCGCGACCGCCAGGCGCGTGCCCGCGGGGTTGATCGCGATCGCCACCGGCTGGGCCGGGACGCCCAGACCCGGCGCGACCTGCACCAGCAGGCCATTGACGTTGTCGGCGCGGAAGACCGTGACGTTGTTGCCGTTGCAGTTGGCGACGAAGACGAAGCGGCCATCCGGCGAGAGCGCCAGCGCATGCGGCCCGAAGTCGACCGCCAGTGCGTCGAGCTCGGTCAGCCAGCCGCTGGTCTCGTCGACGGACCACGTGGTCAGCACGCCTTCGTGCGTGGTCGAGTAGCCGAAGGGCCGGTGCGTGTTGGGCACGAAGCACTCGGTGTGTCCTTCCCAGGGCTGGCCGACGACGAACCCGCGGCGCGAGACGCTGCCGCTCTGCGCGTCGAGCGCCAGGATGCTGATCGTGCGGTCGTCCGGGCAGGTCACGTAGGCGTAGCGCTCGGGCTTCTCGACCGAGATCTCGATCGTGGTCTGTGCCGTGCCCGAGTGGTTCGAGGCCTTGACCACATAGCTGCCGCGCAGCGCGGAGGCCTGCGGCGTGCCCGTGATCTCGCCGGTGAGCGGATCGAGCACCAGGCCCGAGGGCAGCGCGGGAGCGATGCTCCAGGCGGTCACGTCCCCGGTGATGCTGGGCGTGAGCGGGGCGTGCGACTGGTCCACCATGTAGACCGAGAACGGATCCGAGTACTGCAGCGCCGAGGGGGGCGTGCCCGAATGGCCGCCGCCTCCTCCGCCACCGCAGGCCGGGAACAGAATCAGCGGGATCGCGGTCCAGAGGAGCTTCGAGCGATTGTTCATGTTGATCATCGTGGGTGGCGGCCTGGAGCGTCCTCACGGGACCTGATGCCCGTCCGACCGTCTTGCCCCGGTCGGGTCTCTAGTTGGGCCAGCCTGCCAAGGTCCAGCCTTCCAGAGTCGGTACGCTCCTGCGGCGGACCATGCGGGTCCACAGCAGCCGCTGAGATAAAGACTATCCCATCACCCAAAAGGTGCGCCTGCACGTCGGAAATTCTGCTCCGAATGTGATTTCCGGGAGAAATCGATTCCAGGTCAGGCGCCTGTGCGAACTTTCGACAGCAGCTTCCCCGCCAGTTCGCGCGCCCGGATCACGCACTGGTCCGAGTTGTCGTACTCGAACCTGCCGAATCGACCCAGCGGAACCAGGGCGACCGAGTCCATCCAGGCGAAGATCGCCTTGCGCCGGGCTGCGTAGAGGTGATCGAAGACCACGTAGGCGTGGCGCACCTCGCTGCGGTCGGTCAGCAGCACCTCGTCCCGTCGCAGGAGTCCCGCGGCCGCCATCCCGGCGATGACCTGCTGCTCGAGCTCGGCTCCGGGGAAAGCCTGGCCGCCAGGCAGCGTGACCTCGCACAGGAACGAGCTCTTTCCCTTGGGCGCGTTGTGCGGCGAGTAGTTCGACATGAACGTCACGCGGTTCGAGGGACCCTGGACCGCATGCGGCAGGTAGATCCAGGAGAGATCGGGGTGCTCGCGCCGCTCGAGGCCGAGCAGGATCGAGACCATTCCGTTGTACTCGAGCGTGCGCATCGCCTCGGCGACCTCGGAGGGCATTCCCGGCAGGAGCTTCGGCAGGTCGGTCAGCGCCAGCGTGCTGACCGCGAGGTCGAACTCCTCGCCGTTGACCTTCCAGCCCGACTTCGTGCGCACGAGTTCGCGCACGGGCGTCGAGAGGCGCACGCGCGGCAGGATCGTGCTCGCGATGCCGTCGGTGATCGCCTGGAAGCCGCCCTTCAGCGGGTAGAAGAAGATCGACTGGTGCGTGTAGCCCTCGGTCTTGATCCCGACCGAGCTGCGCAGCACGTCCTCGACCGGCGCATCGGGCACGCGGCCTGCGACCCAGTCGCTCGTGAGCGTGTCGAGCTCGCGCTTCCAGATCTTCTGGTTGTAGGGCTCCATGAAGTGGCGCGCGATGCCCTCGCCGAAGCGCCAGCGGATCCAGGCGCCGAACGAGGCCGGCGCGCTGCTCTTTTCCATCTCGCGCTTGTGCCAGGCCTGCACGTAGCCGCGCATGCACTCGAAGTTCGCCTGCGGCGGCAGATCGCCGAGGCCGTTCTCGAAGGGGTAGTTGACCCAGCGGTGCTCGAAGCGGATGCGTGTGTTGCGCTGCTTCTCGACGAAGGCCGCGTCGCCGCCGGCACACTGCTTCATCCAGGCGAGCACCGCCGCGTCCTTGCTGTAGAGGATGTGCCCGCCGGCGACGTCGTAGGTGTAGCCCTCGACGGTCTTCGACTGGCACAGGCCGCCGACGCGCGCACCGGCCTCGAAGAGCGAGATGGAATCGGCGGACACGCCGCCTTCGACGAGGAATCGGGCGAGGGCCAGGCCGGAGACGCCGGCGCCGAGGATGGCGATCTTCACGTAGCGGGGGGTCCTGGGTACGAAAAACGAGCGGCGGAGGATAGCAAACGCGTCCCGCGCGAGGCTCGCCCGCGGGAAGGCCCGAAAAAGTGGCCCTCGTGCGCCGCGGCGGGCTCGGAAGCAGCGTGAGGAGGTCTCCCATGCGTTTCTCCGAGCTCCATCCGGTGCTGCAGCGGATCGCGGTCGTGGCGGGGGAGTTGGCGCTGTTCGCGCTGGTGCTGCGGATCGTGGCGCGCTGAGCGGAGCGTCGCTGCGTCGGCCTTCGCTTGTGTCGAAAGCAAGTCGCGCCGATATTATGCCTGCCAAGCATAATGCCTGGCAGGCATAATGTTGCCGAGGAGGCCTCCCGCCATGGAACTGGAGTTCGTCAACCGCGACGCCGAGCTGCGCGAGCTCGACCTCGCCTCCCGCAAGGGCGGCCTGCTGGTCGTCTTCGGCCGCCGGCGCGTGGGCAAGACGCGCATGCTGCGCCAGTGGCTGGCGAAGAAGGACGGCTTGTACACGCAGGCGATCGAGGCGCAGGCCGATCAGCAGCTGCAGCAGCTCTTCCACGACCTGCGGCCGCAGTTGGAGACGCAGATCGCGCCGAAGAGCTGGCCCGAGCTGCTCGAGATCCTCTCGCTGCAGAAGCGGCGCTGGACGCTGTGCATCGACGAGTTTCCCTACCTCGCCGCGGTCGATGCCTCGCTGCCGAGCCAACTGCAGAAGTGGGTCGATCACTCGCTGCCGAAGGGTTGCCTGCTGATCCTGGCAGGCTCGAGCACGCGCATGATGAACGACCTGTTCCTGCACCGTTCGGCGCCGCTCTACGGGCGCGCGCACAAGCTCCTGCATGTCCGCCCGATGGACTACGCCGCGTTCTGCGAGGCCTGCGGACTCGATTCGGCACAGATGGATTCGTTCGAGCAGTGGAGTTGCGTCGGCGGGATCCCGAAGTACTGGGAGTTCGTCGAGCGCGGCCAGGACGCGCTCGGGCTGGCCGAGGCGCTGTACTTCGACTTCGCGCCCTACATGGAGCAGGAGCCGCAGCGCATCCTGCGCGACGAATGCGTCAGCGGCATGAAGGCGCTGGCGCTGCTCGAGGCCGTCGGGCGCGGGGCCGAGCGCACATCGGAGATCGCGGGCCGGCTCGGGACGGCGCAGACCGGGCTCTCGCGCCTCCTGCAGCAGCTGATGGACGCCTCGATCCTCGTGCGCGAATTGCCATTTGGCGAGAGCGTGCGCTCGACGAAGAAGATCCTCTACCGCATCCAGGACCCGATGACGCGCTTCTGGTTCCGGGTGTTCTCGCCGCACCAGAGTCTGTGGAAGAGCTACCCCATTGCGGAACGGCGCAAGCTGATCCGCGACCACGCCGCGAGCGTCTTCGAGGACCACTGCCGCGCGCGCTTCCCCGGTGCGCAGCGCTACTGGGGCAATGGAGTCGAGTTCGATCTCGTCGCACCCGACCCAGACGAGCCCAAGCAACTGCTCGTCGCCGAGGTCAAGTGGCGCAACCTCGGCGCGGCCGAGCGCCGTAGCCTGCTCGTTCAGCTCGAAGCGAAATGGGAGCGCTGCGCGCTCGCGGCGCGCCATCCCAAGGTTCGCTTCGAAGTGCTCGATGCGAGCAGCCTCGGCGACTGAAGCGCGTCAGCGCGAACGCACGAGCTCGCTGCGCTCGTAGCCTTCGCGCGCGAGCATCGTTTCCGCGTCCTTGAGCCAGCGGCGCGCGTCGGTGACGTAGCCCGCGGTGGGCACGAGCGTGGGCTCGAGCGCCGTGAAGCTGGCGTTGAAGGCGCGCATGCAGGTCTCGCGCGTGTACTTCGCGAGGCACGAGGCCAAGGCGACCGGGAACGAGAGGCTCTCGGCCTGCACCGCGAAGCGCACGCGCATCCAGCGCGGGCCGGCGAGCTCTTCGACCTGGTACTCCGAGAGCGTCTCGTTCTCGCTCGTCATGCGCACGCGCGCGCGCGGGAAGGCCTGCTCGAGGTTCGCCTGGTAGCGCATGCGCCCGCCCTGGCGGTCGACAACGAGGTCGAGGCCCTCGCTCGCGTGGCGCTGCCACAGGCGCGCGAGGATCGGCAGCGTCTTGTCCCACTGCGTGCGGCCCTTCGACTGCGTGGCGTCGAAGGAGCGGTTGAGCTCGAACACGGGCAGCGCGCGGAAGCCCGCCTCGAGCAGCTCGATGTCGGCCGCCCCGAGCGCGCGCGCGAGTTCGAGTCGCGCCTGCACGAGCTCGGCCTTGTCGCAAGCCCAGGGCAGTTCGGCCGGCAGGTGCGCGAACCAGTGCTCGCTCGACCAGGGCCGCTCGCCGGCGAGCTCGCGCGGCAGGTTTTGGAACAGCTCCGCGCCGGTGCGCGGTGCCGCCAGCGTGCCGCCGAGCGAAAGGAAGGCGAGCGCCGTGCGCTCCAGGCGCCGTTCGCCGCGCGCGTCGCGCGTGAAGACGTGCTTGGAATCGGCCACGACGAGCTTCGTCGCGTCCTCCTTCAGCTCCTGCGTCGCGATCGCGGCGAGCGCCGACCAGAGCGCGTGCTCGCTCGCGCGGAAGGCGCTGAAGCCCAGCGCCAGCGGGCCGAGCAGCGGGCCGAGGCCGGCCTCGTCGATGCCGGCGACGACGCGCGGGATTCGGGCGGGCGGCGGCGGCGCCACCGGCTCGACGAACAGCGAGGGGCCTGCGTCGCGCTTGCGGCGCGCGCTCACGCCGTCCTCGGCTCGTCGCGCCGGTTGCGAAACTTGACGAGCAGCGTCGCGCTGATCAGCGCCATCACGATGCCGATGATCTGCGAGGTCGAGATCGTGTTGCCGAACCACAGGCCGCGGATCGTGTCGCCGCGGAAGAACTCGACCGTGCCGCGCAGGAGCGCGTAGAGCAGCACGATCGTGAGCGCGACCTGTCCGCCGTAGCGGCGGCGCTTCAAGAGCTGCCAGCCGACGAAGGCGATGATCAGCGCCTTCATGCTCATCCAGTTCTCTGTCGCCCAGAGCACCTTGCCGGCGTTCTCCTGACCGAAGAGGCTGCCCTCGGGCAGCTTCGCCGGCACGTGCAGCGTGATCGGCCAGGGCAGGTCCTTGCAGCTCTCGGGCACGACCTTGCCGTAGTCGTCGCCGACGAGGAAGCAGCCCACGCGTCCGATCGCGAGTCCGACCATGCCCGCCACGAGGCCCAGGTCGAGCGCGTGCCAGACGCGCATCTTCTCCTTCTTCGCGGCCCACATGCCGAGCGCGCAGGCGCCGAACATGCCGCCGTACATCACCAGGCCGCCTTCCCAGACGGCGAGCATCTTCCAGGGCATCGAGGTGAACTCGTGACCGACCTCCGAGCCTTGTCCGATCTCGACCAGGATGTAGAGCATGCGCGCGCCGAGCACGACGCCGATCAGGATCCAGAACGTGACGCGCGAGAAGCGCTCGGGATCTCCCTTCGGATCGTCGCCGTAGCGCGCGGCGAGCCGGCCGAGGATCCAGGATCCGACCAGGAACCCGATCGCGAGCATCAGGCCGAAGGAGCGGATGGGGAAGTTGAGCCCGGGGATCGTGAACAGGATCGGATGCACGGGCGGGATTCTATGGCTAGCCGCGCTTGCGGGGCCACAACCGGGCGCTATCCTTCTCGGCCCTCGCCCGCGCGGGCGGGGACCAGAGAGACCCCGGAGCTCCCCGCTCCCCACCCCCGAGGAGGGGTGTCCCGCCATGAGCGAGCCTTTCCAGAACAGCGTCCCGTCCACCAAGGTCTTCCTCGAGGGGCGCTATCGCAAGCTCACGCGCGACCTGCCGCAGACGCTCTTCTTCTGCCCGACCTGCAAGGGCCACCCGCGTCGCCGCCGCGGCTGCGAGCAGTGCAAGGGCTTCGGCAAACTGACGCGCGACAGCGTCCAGGAGCTCGTCGGCTGGGTCGCCGGGTCGTTCTTCAAGACGCGCAAGAACAAGTTCCACGGCGCCGGCCGCGAGGATGTCGACGTGCGCATGCTGGGCGAGGGCCGGCCGTTCGTGCTCGAGCTGCTCGCGCCCAAGATCCTGGATGTCGATCTCGCGGCGCTCGAGGCCGAGATCAACCGCCGCAACGAGGGCCGTCTCGAGGTGCGCGGCCTGCACTGGACCGAGAAGGAGCGCGTGCGCGTGATCAAGGAGACGCCGCATGCCAAGGAGTACGAGGCGCGCGTGCAGTCCGACGCGCCGCTCGACCTCGAGAAGTCGAAGAGCTTCCTCGGCCAGCGCCAGGCGCTCGTGCAGCAGACGCCGCAGCGCGTGGCGCATCGGCGCGCGGACAAGGCGCGCGAGCGCTGGATCGAGTTCGTCTCGATCGAGCCGATCGAGGGCTCGCCCGACTACCGCGTGCGCATGCGCACCGAGCACGGCACGTACGTCAAGGAGGCGATCCACGGCGAGAACGGCCAGACACGGCCCTCGTTCAGCGAACTCGTGGGCGTGCCCTGCCGCTGCGCCGAGCTCGACGTGACCGCGATCCTGGACGTCGAGGGCAAGGAAGAGGAGAAGCGCCCGGAAGTGCGCGGGTTCGGCAGCGGAGTGGCCTAGTCGCGCGCGCTCAGACGATCAGGCCCATGATCTCGCCTTCGAAGACGAGGTTGCCGCCGACGAAGCCCTGCGCGGTGTAGGTGAACATGCGCGTGCGCACGCGCACCGCCTTGGCCGCGAAGAGCATGCGCACGCCGGGCTCTACGAGACCGCGGAAGCGCACCGAATCGAGGCCGCCGAAGCCGAGGAAGAGCTCTTCCTTCGGGGGATTGCGCACGAGGTAGTCGTAGGTGGCGAGCTGCGCCGCGGCCTCGATCATCAGCGCGCCGGGGAAGATCGGCCGGCCGGGGATGTGGTCGCTGGCCCACCAGTCGTCGGCGCGGATCTCCTTGAAACCCACGATCACGTTCGACTCACGGCCGAAGTCGAGGATGCCGTCGAGCAGCGCGAAGCGCCCGCGCTGCTTGATCTGCTTCTGGATGTCCTCGCGCGTGGCGACGAGGTGCGTGAGGTCGGTCTTTTCGAGATCGAGCAGCGGTTCGGCCGGCATGAAGCGGCGCAGTGTAGGGAGCAGCGGGTCCGATTCCTACCATGGTGCGAATGAGCACCACCGCACGAAAGTTCGCCACGCGTTGCATCCACGCAGGCTACCGGGCCACGCCGCACAGCCCCGCGGTCGTGGCGCCACTCGTGCAGAGCACGACCTTCCTGCTCGACGACGCGTCGTACGTACACATGCTCGAGGGCCGCGCCGAGGAGGCGCTGATCTACACGCGCTTGGGCAATCCGACGCTCGACGTCGTGCAGGAGCGCCTGGCCTCGCTCGAAGGGAGCGAGCACGCGCTGCTCTTCGCCTCGGGCATGGCGGCGATCCACGCGGCGCTGATGAGCTCGCTGCCGCGCGGCGGCGCGATCGTCGCGCATCGCGAGCTCTACGGCTCGGCCTGGGACCTGATGGCCAACGTGCTGGCGCCCTACGGCATCCGCACGACGCTCGTCGATCTCGACGATCCCAAGGCGCGCAAGCAGGCGCTCGAGCAGCACAAGCCGCAGGTGGTCTATTGCGAGAGTGTCTCGAACCCGACGCTGCACGTCGCGGACCTCGAGGCGATCGCGCGCGATGCGCACGCGCACGGCGCGAAGCTGCTCGTCGACGCGACCTTCGCCTCGCCCGCGCTGCAGCGGCCGGCGGAGCTCGGCGTCGATCTCGTGATCCACTCGGCGACGAAGTACCTCGGCGGCCACTCGGACCTGACCGCGGGCGTCGTCGCGGGCTCGCGCGCGGACTTGAAGCCGATCTACCGCTGGCTGCAGCTCGCCGGCGGCTGCCTCGACCCGCACTCGGCCGCGCTGCTCGAGCGCGGCTTGAAGACGCTGCCGCTGCGGATGAAAGCGCACTGCGCCAACGCCGCCGGACTCGCGCGGCACCTCGCCGGCCATCCCAAGGTCAGCGAGGTGCTGCACCCTTCGCTCGCTTCGCACCGCTCGCACGCGACCGCCAAGCGCGTGCTGCCCGACTTCGGCGGCATGCTCTCGTTCGTCGTGCAGGGCGGCGACGCGGCCGCGCTGCGCTGCCTGCGCGCGCTCGAACTCGCACTCGAGGCGAGCTCGCTCGGCGGCGTCGAGACGCTCGTTTCCTTGCCCTTCAACACCTCGCACGCGCGCTTCACGACCGAACAGCGCGCCGCAGCGCTGATCCCGCCCGGCTTCGTGCGCGTCTCGGTGGGGGTGGAGGACCTGGCCGACCTCGTCGCGGACTTCGACCAGGCGCTCGCGCGCGGCTGACGCGCTCAGGGCGCGTGCAAGTCGATCGTTACCTTGCTAGTGCCCGACGCGCTGACGTCGACTTCCGCGACGCCCGTGCGCGGGGCAGGTCCGGCGCCCCATTCGCGAGCCATCAGCCTCCAGTGGCCGGCCTCGAGCCCTTCGAATTCGAAGTGTCCCTGGTGTGCGAGCGCTGCGCGCCAGATCGAGCTGTTCGAGCCGGGCTGGGCGAGTTCGGCGTCGATCGAGGCCCATTCCGGCAGCGCATCCGAACACTGAAGCGTGCCGCTCACGCGTCCGCTGCCGTGCGGACGCAGTTCGAGCTCGTAGACGCGTGCTTCGGAGACGTCCAGCGCCTGCGAGAGGTCGTTCACGCCGCCGAGATCGAACTTCAGCATGCGCGCGGCGGTGTACTGCGCCGGCGCTAGATCGGCGAGCTCGAAGCGGCCCTGGGCATCCGTCTCGAGGCTCCAGCTGCGCATCGAACTCCCCATCGAGCCGCCCTGGGCGAAGACGCTGATCGTCTCGTGCGCGAGCGGCGCTCCCTCCGCCGAGCGCAAGACGCCGCGCAGCGTCGCGCCCGGCACGAGCTCGAGCGAGCGTTCCGCGCCGTGCGCGTCGATCGCGATCGGTCCCTCGAGCAGCGGCGCGAAGCCCGGTGCCTCGACGCACAGCGAGAGCGGTTCGAGCGGCAGCGCTTCGAAGGCGAATGCGCCGCTAGCGTCGCTGAGCGTCTCGGAGTCGGGCGCTGCCGCGGCCCACATCCAGGCGCCCGCCTGCACCTCCGCCGAGACGTGGCGCACGCGCGCGCCGGCGATCGGCACGCCGCGCAGCTTGTCGAGCACCCGGCCGGAGAGTCGCGCGCCGCCGTCGAGCCGAACCTCGATCGGCGTGCGTTCCGGATCGAGGCTGAAGAGCGCGTGCGGCACGAGGCTCGGGCCGTAGCCCGGCGCGCGGATCTCGAGTCCGACCACGAGCCCGGCCTCGAAATCCGAACCCTGGGTGCTCCAGGCTCCCTCGCTGGAATGGAACTCGTGACCGAGCTCGCCCCAGGTTGCTTCGTAGGAGCCGAGTTCGCGCTCGCCCGGCTCGAGTTTGGCGCGCACGAAGCGCACGCGGAAGGCCTCGACCGGCTTGCCCGTACGCGCGTCGAGCACGCGGCCCGCGAGAGCGCCGGCGCGCGCGAGCACGACTCGCAGCCCATCGAGCGGCGTTCCCTCGAGAGGCAGCGTGCGACGCGCGTAGCCGGAAGCCACGAATTCGAGCGCGAGCAGGCGCACGTCGGGCAGCCCGGCGAGCGTGAACTTCCCTTCGCGGTCCGTCTGCGCCTCGAGGCCCTGCAGGTACTCGTAATCGCGCCGCGCGTAGACGTTCACGCCTTCGAGCGGCGCGCCGCGCTCGTCCACGACCACCCCGCTCGCGCTGCGTCCGCGCTTGAGAACGAGCGTCAGCGCGCGCGGGGAGTTGCCCGAGGAGAGCTCGAGATCGAGCTCGGCGGGCGCGAAGCCGGCGAACTCCGCGCGCAGCTTGCGCGTCGTACGCGGCACGTCGCGAATCGAGAAGCGGCCTTCGTCGCCCGCGAGCGCGCGCAGGCTGTCGATGTCGGAGCGCGAGGGCCCCGTGAAGACCTCGGCGCCCGGCTGCGGCCGACCCGTGTCATCGACGACGACGCCCGAGAGCTCGGCCCCGCGCGCGAGCGTCAGGACGAGCTCCTCGGCGGGCAGCTTGCCCTCGGGGAAGGCGCTGCGCGCGTGCGCATAGCCGGCGAGGCTCGCGCTCACGCTCAGCCAGTCGGCGTGCGCGGGCACGCCCGGGAGCGTGAACTTGCCCCCGGCCCCGCTCTTCGTCTCGGCGTGGCCCGTGGGCCAGCAGTGCACCTCGGCACCCTCGAGGCCGGCTCCGTTCTCGTCGACCACGCGTCCGTGCAGCACGGCGCAGGGCGCAAGGCGCAGTTCGAGTCCGTTCACCTCGCCCGCGGCGTGAGCGGCGAGGGTCGTGCGCGACTCGCTGAAGCCCTCGGCCCAGGCCGTCAGCCAGGTCGAGTCGAGCGCGCTCGAGGTCCCCAGCGTGAAGCGGCCGTCGGCGTCGGTCTCGACGGCCGCGCGGCCGTGGCCCTGCACATGCGCGGCGCGGATCGGCGCGCCCTCCGTGTCGACGACGCGGCCGCGGAGCACGATGTCGAGCGCGTAGAAGCTCGCGCGCAGGCTCTCGGGTGCCGGCGCGCCCGCGAGCACGAGCTCTTCGCTGCCGTAGCACAGGTAGCCGTCGAGTTCGCCGCCCGCGCGCACGCGCACGGCGCCTTGCGGCGCATCGAGAGCCAGCGAGAAGCGTCCGTCGTCGCCTGCGCGCACGCTCTGGCGCACGAGCGTCTCGCCCGGACCCTCGTAGCCGCGCACCACGCTGACGAGCACCTCGGCGCCGGCGAAGGCCTGAGTGCGGTTCTTCGTCGCGCGGCCGCGCAGCACCCAACTGCCTCCTGCGGCGGCCTCGGCGCGGCGCTCGGTCGATGACGCAGTCGCGCTCGCCGCGGGCGGCTCGACCCGTGCCTTCTCCGTGCCCTCGGGGAGTGTCATGGCTGCGCTCGGCTGCACGGGAGGCTGCGCGCCCTCGCCCTGCGGCTCGCTAGCCGACCAGGGATGCGTCCAGAAGATGCCGGCGACGAGCAGCACGACCGCGGCGGCACTCACGAGCTTCACTTGGGCACTCATCACTCCTCCGAGGATCGTCTTCGAAACCGCATAAGCTCCGACTCCGAGCTTCAAGCCGCTCGGCAGGGCGAGCGGTGCCAGCGCGGCGAGGAATTCCCCGCGGCGCGGGGCGTTGCGCGCGTCGAGGTGTGCGCGCAGCTTCTCGATGCCGCGCTTCACGCGCGTGCGCGCGGTCTCGACCGGCACGCCGAGGCGCTCGGCGATCGCGCGCGGCGGCAAGTCTTCGAGCAGACGCAGCTGCACGGCCGTTCGATTCGGTTCCTCGAGCGACTCGAGGGCGTCGAGCAACTCGCGCAGGAGCTCCACGCGTGACGCACTGTCGGCGGCCGAGGGTTGCGCCTCGTTCCGCGCCGCCGTGTGCTCGCGGCGCGTGCGGCGCGAATCCTGGCGGCGCATTCCGCGCGCAATGCGGCGCACGGCCTCGGTCAGCCAGCCGCCGCTGCGCGCCTCGCGCCTCTGCGAGCGCAACGCCGCCAGCCAGGCCTCCTGCACCGCGTCCTCGGCCAGCGCGGGCTCGAAGAGGATGCCGCGCGCGACTCGGCGCAGGGCGTCGGTCTCGCGCAGGAGTTCCTCGGGGATCTGGTCGCGGGCGTCCATCTGCCCGTCCATGGTCGCACGCGTGCGATCCGGTTCAGGAAAATCAGCGCGGCTTGTGCTCGCCCTCGGCGCGGCGCGAGAGCGCCTTCAGGAACGCGACCAGGTTCTTGGCATCCTCGTCGCTGATCTCGATGCCCGAGAGCGCCTCGTCGAGGCCCGCATTGGCGCCGCCGCCGTGCTTGTAGAAGGCGACCACGTCCTCGAGCGTCGCCAGGCTGCCGTCGTGCATGTAGGGCGGGTCGAGCGCCACGCCGCGCAGGGTCGGCGTCTTGAAGCGGCCGCGGTCGCGCTCGTCGTGCGTGACCTGCATGCGCGCCTCCTCGGCCACTCCCGTGCGCACGCCCACGCCGGTGTTGTGGAAGTCCTCGTCGCTGAAGTTCGGGCCGGAGTGGCAGCGCCAGCAGCGGCCCTTGCTCTCGTAGACCCACAGGCCCAGGCGCTCCTCGACACCCAGCGCCGTGAAGTCGCCGCCCTGGAAGCGATCGACCGGGCTGTCGCCGATCCACACGCCGCGCACGAAGTCGGCCAGCGCGAGGCCGAGCTCCTCGCGCGTCAGCTTGCCGCCGAGGCGCTCGAGCACTTGCGCGACCGGGTTGCCCATCTCGTCGGGATTCTCGATCGGCTTCAGCACCTGCTCCTCGAGCGTCGCGACACGCCCGTCCCAGAAGAAGCTCTTGCCGAGCGCGCGGTTGAAGAGGCTCGGCGCGTTGCGCGGCGTCGTGTGGCCCGCCACGCCGATCGAGTGCGCGCGCGGATCGGCGAAGCCGTGCTCGGGCAGGTGGCACGAGGCGCAGCTGACCGTGCCGTCCTGCGAGAGGCGCGTGTCGAAGAAGAGCTTGCGGCCGAGCTCGGCGCGCGTCTGGTCGCGCGCGATCGGTTCGGTAGCGAGTCCGTAGGGCTGCTCGGCACCGAAATCCGGCGCGAGCTCGTCCTTGACCTGGTGCGGTCCGTCGGGGCGCGTGCAGACGAGCGCGAAGAGCAGGACGAGCGCGGTGGCGGGCTGCACGAGCCCCATCCTATCTCAAGTGCCGGGCTTCAACGCGCGAGGCGCAGCGGAAGCGTCGCTTCGGCCCCGGCTTCGACTTCGACTTCGCCGTGCGCGTGCAGGTTCTCGCCCTCGTCGAGGGCGGAGATCTCCCAGTGGCCGGGCAGCGCCCAGCGCAGCGCGACTCGGCCCTGCTCGTCCGTGCGCAGATCGATTCCGCCTTTGGGCCGGCCATAGCCCGTGACGCGCACGCCCACGGCGGGCTTGCCGAGCAGGTCGAGGACGACCACGGACAGCGTGCCGGTCGGCGGCAGCTTGAGCAGCGGAAAGCTGAGGCGCGGTGCGCGGAAGCTGAGCGAACGCGGCTCGCCGATCGGCCGGCCGCCGGCCTGCAGCGTGAGCTCGTAATCGCCGTCGAGCAACCCGCGGAACTCGTACGCACCCGCCGGATCCGTCGTGTGCGTGATCTGGCTGCGCGTCGTGCTCTCGACGAGTTGCACGACGAGGCCCTCCGCCGGACGGTCGTTCGCGTCCACGACGCTGCCGTCCATCCAGCCCGAGGCGGAGAAGGCGAGCTCCACGAACTGGTCCGGCGAGCCCTTCACGAGCAGCACGTCCGCGCTGCTGCTGTTGAGCGCCGCGGCCTCGGCGCGCACGCGGTAGCCGCCGAGGTTCAGGTTCTCGACGCGGAAATCGCGCTCGCCAGCACGGAACGGGATGCGGCGCGTCTCGGCACGCTCGCGACCCTGCAAGTACGGATCTGGCTCGAGCACCAGATCCCACTCGCGCGGGAAGACCACCCCCGTGCGCTCGCCGATGTGACCGCGGATGATGCCCTTGCCGTCGAAGGAGTAGGCCTGCTTGACCTTCTCGGGATCGAGCGCGTCGCGTCCCGTGCCGTGCGAGCCCGGCGCGCGCGCTTCGATCAGCTCTTCGCCGGGCACGACCAGCGGCTGTGTGTCGGGAGCCGGCAGCGCCGGCGCATCCGCGTGCCGCGGCAGGTAGAGCCACAGCCCGACGAGGCCCAGGCCGATCAGACCGAAGAGCAGCAGCGCGGCCCCGCGCATGGACGCTCCCGACGACTCTCTGCTACCTTCGGACATCTTCTTCGTGCGCTTCGCGGGCCATGTGCGGCATGTGCAGGATCGCGATCCTATCCACGAGACCGGACTCCCCACAACGCCGACCATGATCCATCGTCTGCTGCTCGCGCTGCTCGCGCTGCTCGTCCTCCTGCTCGCATCCGCCGCGAGCCCGCTCGCCGCGCCGCAGGCCTCCGGGCGGGTGGTGGTCTTCGGGATCGACGGCGCCGACGCGCGCACGATGCAGCAGCTGATGGACGCGGGCAAACTGCCGAACTTCGCCGGCCTGCGCGAGAAGGGGACGTTCGCTCCACTCGGGACCACCGTGCCGGCCGAATCGCCGGTCTCGTGGGCCTCGCTCAACAGCGGCCAGAACCCGGCCAAGACCGGCGTCAGCGGCTTCGTCAACCGCACGCTCGACGCGAGCGGCGACCCGCATCCGCAGACGGGTTTCTACTCCAACGCGACGCGCAAGACGGAGGACATGCAGCTCGCCTTCTGGCAGCGCTTCCTCGTCGCGCGCACGCCGCTCGCGGCGGCTTGGATCCTGGGACTCGCGAGCGCGCTCGTCTTCGCGCTCGTGCTGCTCTTCGTGCTGCGCCTTTCGTTGTGGCTCTCGCTCGCGCTGGCGCTGCTGCTCGGCGCGGCCGGCGCCTGGGGCGGCTACACGGCTTCGCGCGCCTTGCCGCGCGCGATCGACGACATCTGGGTCAACTCGGCCAAGGTCGGCGGCTTCTGGGAGGTCGCGGCGCGTGCCGGTGTCGCGAGCGTCGTGATCGACGGCGCGATGGCCTGGGACCGGCCCGAGGTGCCCGGCGCGAAAGTGCTCGCGGGCCTGGGCGTGCCGGATGCGCGCGGCGACTACGGCAGCTGGTGCCTGTACACGACCAGCAAGGACGAGCAGGACTTCGCGCCGCAGCGCCGCGACACGGGCAGCGGCGGGCGCGTCTTCCGCGTCGACGAGCGCGAGGGGCGCATCGACACGTTCCTCTATGGCCCGAACGACCAGCTGCGCCTCGAACACTTGAATGGCGACCTCGCGCGCGTCGAGCACGAACTCGACGCGGGCGGCCTCGGCAGCGCGCGCGAGCGCGAACTCGAGCGCGAGCGCAGCGATCTCAAGTCGCAGTTGCGCGACATCTCGAGCACGCGCGACCGCGGCGATAGCGACGAGTACCGCTTGTGCGTGCCGCTCGCGCTGCGGCGCCTCGAGGACGGCCGCGTGGAGGTCAAGATCGGCGAGGAGCAGCAGACGCTCGCGCAGGGCGAGTGGTCGAAGTGGTACCACCCGCGCTTCGACGGCAGCCCGCTCTTCCAGGTGCACACCGTGACGCGCGTCAAGCTGCGCCAGGCCAAGGATCCGCTCGAGCTCGTGGTCGACTTCCTGCATTTCGATCCGGCGCATCCCTCCTTCTACCAGCCGATCAGCCAGCCGCCGGAGTTCGCCGGCGAGCTCGCGCGCGCGGTCGGCGGCGCGTACGAGACGGTCGGCTGGGCCTGCCTCACGCACGGACTCAAGGACGAAGAGCTCGAGACGGGAACGTTCCTCGAGGACATCGAGTTCACGCACGAATGCCGCCGCAAACTCTTCCTCGCGGCGCTCGAACGCAAGGACTGGAAGCTGCTCGTCGACGTCGAGAGCACGCCCGACCGCGTGCAGCACATGTGCTACCAGTACGCGGATCGCGAGCACCCGCTCTACGACGCGGCCAAGGCGTCGACGCCGATCAAGCTCTTTGGCGAATCGATCACCTACGCGCAGGCGATCGAAGCGAGCTACCGCTCGATGGATCGGCTGCTCGGAGAGGTGCTCGGCAAGCTCGCGCCGCAGGACGTGCTGCTCGTCTGCTCCGACCACGGCTTCCAGACTTTCCGGCGGCAGTGCAACCTCAACAACTGGCTCGCCGAGCACGGCTACCTGAAGCTCAAGGCCGGGCTGACGCGCGCGGACGCCGCCTTTCCGAACTACATCGACTGGTCGGGCACGAAGGCCTATGCGCTCGGCCTGGGGATGATCTTCGTCAACCGCGCCGGCCGCGAGTCGCACGGCATCGTGGCTGAAGCCGACGTCCCGGCGCTGCTCGAGCAGCTCTCGAAGGATCTCGTCGGAAGCGAGGACGGCGGGAAGAAGTCGGTGCGCTCCGTGCGCAAGCTGGCCGAAGTGCACAAGGGCCCTTACCTCGCGAACGAGGCCGAGCTGATGGTCGGCTTCGAGGCTGGCTGGCGCGTGGGCTGGGCGACCACGACGGGCAACCTGAAATTCACGTCCGGCAAGGACGAGGTCGCTCCCGCATTCATCGACAACATGTCCAACTGGTCGGGCGACCACGTCTCGGTCAGCGACGAACTCGTGCGCGGGATCTTCTTCTGCAACCGCAAGGTCACACTGCCGCCGAACGGACCCGACCTGCTCGAGATCGCGCCCACCGCGCTGCAGCTGCTCGGCGTGCCGGTGCCCGCGGAGTACGACCGCGCGCCGCTCTCCGTCGCTCGTTGACTCCGCGGGAGTAAGAAAAGCTCGAAATGCGGGGCCATTCCCTCGCGTAGACGGGGTCCCACGTACGGGAGCGCGCGTTTTTCAAGGCGCCGACAAAGGAAATGCACCCCTCGGGCGACAAAGGCGTGCGGAGAGCGAGGCAGAGGTTGGTCCCTATGGAACTTTTCGAGAAGTGGAGCACTGCCGAAGGGCACGTGGGCACCGGAGCAGGGGCGGAGCGCCCCGTCCTGCTCTCCTGGACAGACCCCTCCTCGGGCGAGGAGCTGTGGGTCGAGATGTGGGGTGGGGGGAGCTTCGTTTCCGAGCTCCTGGGCCTGGGCTTCGCGGTCCGCGCGGACTCCCTGGCGCCGCCCGCCCCTGAGCGGCGGGTCGTGATCCGGCACCAGAGCGCCTGAAAAGTCGCTCGGCGCCCCGGTCTGATCCGGGCGTGCTTGGAATGCGGGCCGATCGTCTCTAGAATCGGCCGCTCTGATCCCCGCCCCGGCATGGCCGCATCCATTGCACATGCACGGGCCGAGTGACGGCCTCCCAACACCGGGAAAGAGCCCGCAGCCCACCCATGACGCACCCTGCCTTGATCGAGCGCATCACACGATCGCTCGCGTACATGCTCCGTCACCAGCCGGAGCAATTCGACCTCGAACTCGACGAATACGGATGGGCCGACCTCCGCGAAGTGGTCCGCGCGCTGAATGAGCGCCTGGGCGAACCTGTCGCGCAGGAGGACGTTCAGGACGCCGTCAGCTCGGGCGATCGCCAGCGCTACGAGATCGATCGCGGCATGATCCGCGCGCTCTACGGCCACTCGATCGACGTCCAGCCGGGCGAGCCCGGCCAGCCGCCCGAGCTGCTCTTCGTCGGAGTCTCGCGCCAGGATGCGGAGCGCGCCGAGCGCTTCGGCCTGCGCCCGGGTCGGCGCCGCTTCCTGCACCTCGCGTTGACCGCCGAGGATGCACTCGAGACCGCCGCGCGTTCCTCGGAGGACGCCGTGCTGGTCAAGGTGCACGCGATGGATGCCTGGGAAGAAGGCATCAACTTCTACGACCGCAAGGCGCTCTACCTCTCCGACCCGATCCCGACGCACTACCTCGAGATCGAAATCTCCGAGCAGGAGCCGCCGCCGCGCGAGCGCTCGCGTCAAGAGTCGTACGCAGGCGCGCACGCAGGCGATGCACCGGCCTGGGAGGGCGCGCCCGACGCCGCGAGCGAGGAAGCTCCGATCGAAGGCGACCCGATCCAGGGCGGCGAAGCGCCGCGCGAGTTCGCGCCGCGTGCTCCCGGCGAAGGTGGCGGGCGCCGCCGTCGCGGACGCCGCGGTGGCCGTGGCCGCGGCCGCGACTTCCAGGACGATCGCCCGCGCCCGCCGGCCGACGCGGCACCGGAACGCGTGCAGGAACGTGCGCCGGAGCGTGCGCCGGAGCGTGCGCCGGAACGCGCCCCCGGTGCGTACGAGCGCTTCGACCGTGGCGCTCCGCCGCCGCGCGAAGATCGCCCGCGCCAGCAGAGCTCGGGTCGCGATGACCGCCCGCGCCACGGTGGTGGCGGCGGCGGCGGTCCGCGCCATGGCGGCGCCCCGCGCCCGGCCCACTCCGGCGGCGGATTCGGTGGCCACTCGCAGGGTGGTCGTGGCGGCGGTCAGGGCGGTGGTTTCCGTGGCGAGGGCGGTGCCCCGCGTGGAGACCGTCCCGAGCGCGGCGGATTCCGCGAGGATCGCGGCCGTCCGTCGCACGACGATCGCCCGCCGTCGCACGAGCGCCCGCCGGCTCAGGATCGTTCGCCGGCTCAGGAACGTCCGCGCCGCGAAGAGCGCGGCCCGGCTCCCGAACGCGAGGGCTGGCAGCGCCGCGAAGAGCGCCCGCGTCCGGCGCCCCAAGCCGACTTCGGATCCAGTGCGCCGGAGGAGCGTCGTCCCGCGCCGCCTCCTCCGCCGCCGCCCGCTCCGCGGGTCGAGGCTCCCAAGCCCGCACCCAAGCCGCGCCGCGAACCGAGCGGCGAAGGCTCCTTCGGCGCAGGCCTCTGATCGCACGGGGAGTACCGGGTCCATGTCGGTGCTCCCCGACCTGCCGCAACTGCCGGCGGAGTACGTGCTCGTGCGCTCCGAGCGCGCCGCTTGCGCCTGCCATCGTGATTGGCAGACGCTGCTCGAGTCCGCCGGCTACGGCCCGGAGCGCGAGCCGGTCGTGCGCCCGAGCGCGCTCGGCGGCCGCAAGCCGCTCGAGGAACTCGAGACCGCGCGCGGAACGTTGCTCCTGCGGCGCTTCTCGCACGGCGGATTGATGCGTGCGCTGACCGGCGCGCGCTTCGCCGATCCGACGCGGCCCTTCCACGAACTCGCGCTCTCCGCGGCGCTGCAGGCGCGCGGCATCGCGACGCCGCTCGTCGTCGGCGCGCGCGCGCGCGCCGCGCCCGCGGGTGGCTGGTACCTCGACCTGCTCAGCCTGCGCGTCGAAGGCGCATGCGATCTCGATAGCCTGCTGCGCGCAGGTGCGGCCGCTCGCGCGGACTTCGCGGCGCTCGTGCGCGGCGCGGGTGCGTTCGTGCGG
>Ga0302322_100000533_pt1 | contig 29467 bp, 24 predicted proteins | sample Fen_T0_2_FD_203757 | JGI IMG/M metagenome (GOLD analysis project Ga0302322, IMG submission 203757) | Peat permafrost microbial communities from Stordalen Mire near Abisko, Sweden - Fen_T0_2 | ecosystem: Environmental > Terrestrial > Soil > Wetlands > Permafrost | place: Sweden: Abisko...
AACGTAGCCAGGTTGTTGAGCTGGGCGGCGACATTCCGGTGTTCGGTGCCGAGGCTGGACTCAAAAATCTGGAGCGCCCGCCGTATCAGCGGTTCGGCGTCGGCCAGCCGGTTGGTGGCCTGAAGCAACTGCGCCAGGTTGTTGAGGACACTGGCTACATTCGGATGGGTCTCGCCGAGGCTCTGCTCCCAAATGGCGAGCGCCCGGCGCATCAGCGGTTCGGCGTCGGCCAGCCGGTTGGTGGCCAGAAGCAACGCAGCCAAGTTGTTGAGGTCTCTGGCGACATTTGGAGGGTTCTCCCCGTAGCTTTGCTCATCAATCTCCAAGGCGCGGCGCATCAGCGGTTCCGCCTCGGCCCATTTTGCGAGGCTGTCATAACGTTGACCGGCTTGATTGAGCAGCCACGCAGCATCGGGATGACCGGTGTCGGCCCACAGATTGGCCAACGCGCCGAACGGTTCGAGTTCCCATCGGGCGTTTTCCCAGCGCGTGGTTTTCTCCAGTGCGGCGTCGCGTTCCCGCACGATTGCGTCCACGGCTTGCTGGCGCGCGGTGCGGTCGTCTCCGCTTGGAGTTCCGCCTTCAGGCGGTTGGGCGGGCGGATTCTCCCCCTGCCGACCGGCTAAAGCCGGGACTCCAAACTGCCGCCTGAAGGCGGAACTCCAAACCAAATCCTGCACCAGCCGATGCACGCGCACCAGCCGCGGCTCGGTGGTTTCCTCCTCTAAGCGGCTCAACAGCGCCAATCGCACGAGCCGCTGCCAGTGTTCTTTCCACGGGTCGGCCACAAGGCGCGTGGGCTGGAAGGCGTCCGGAAAATCCTTCCCCACCAATTCCCGCAGCCACGGCAGCGCCACACAGTCCGGCGGCAGGAGCGCGGCGTATTCGAGGATGCGCCGTTCGGCGGGTTTCAAGTCCCCCAACACCGGCCCCAGCACGGCGCTCAACCGGCGTTCGTGGTTGTGCCGGCGCAGTTCCACGTCCTGATCACCCGCGATGTCTTCCAGGTCTTGCAGCCCCAATCCATCGGCAAACGCCACATAACCGGAGCCGGGATGCGCGGCCAGCCACGCGGCCACCAGTTCCACCGCCAGCGCAAAGCCGCCCAGCCGCTTCACGATGCGCCCGGCGGCCGCGCGTTCCGCCTCATCGGCAAAGGGACGGTGTTTCTCCAGCAACTCCAGGGCGTCGGCTTCGGGCAGTTCGCCCAAGGTCAGCCAGTTGCCACCGGCGGGCGGGAGCAGGCGCGTGGTGGCCAAGAGATGGAGTTTCGATCCCAGCGTGGTGAGGCAATCGGTGTGCTGCGGGCTGACGAGGGCGGTGTTGGAAACGTTGTCGAGCACGAGCAGGATGTGGCCCTTGGAAGCGAGGCGCGCGTCCAGACATCGGGCCACGGCGGCGAAGTAGGTTTCCGGCGTCTTGCGTTCTTCGTCGCTGATGTGCGGGCGGATTTCGTGGAAATCGCCAAGACAAAGGACGGCTTGCCGCAGGCTTTCCCTGCCTTCGCACGGGATCAGGAAGCGTCCGCCGGGATATGCGCTGGCAAAGGCGTGAGCGTAGGTGAAGGCCAGTTCGGTCTTGCCGATGCCGCCCAGTCCATGCACGCCGCAGACCACGCCGGCTTGGTCGTCCTTGAGCCGCTTGCGCAGTTCGAGCAGTTCGTCGAGGCGACCGGAGAACTTCTTGTTGTAGGGCGGCACGGTGGTTTCGCTGCTGGCGGCGGCAGTGACGAGTTGTGCGTGGTGATCCAGATCCTGGGCCAGTGTGCTGAGCACGCGGTGCAGATCCTCGCGGCGGAGCGCATCAAGGCCTTCGTCCGCAAAGGGTTTGGCGAAGTCGGAAAGAAGCTGGCGGCGGCGGACTTGTTTGACGACCGGGGCGGTGGAAGCGAGAAAGCCGTCGTAGGGCAAGGGCAGATGGCATAGCTCGGCAATCTTTTGCGCGACAGCTTGTTCGCCCAGCGTGCCTTTGCCGGTGAAGCCGGGCACTTCCACCAGATAGACCGGGCGCACGCCTTCGGTGAGGATGTGCTTGGCGATTTCGGTATCAATCCACGCCCGCCACTCGCGTCGGCACCAATCGCTGGCAAAGTAATTTGGCGAGATGAACGCCAGGAACAACCGCGACCCGGCGATGCCATGATGCAGGGTATGCTCCCAATCGCGACCGGCGGTAATGTCCTTCTTATCGAAAAACTCCACCATCGGCGCGCGACCAGGGAAGAACTTGGCGTGCTCGGCGTGAAGTTGCTGGACGAACTGCGTGACCCAGCCGGTGGTGTTGTCCGCGCTGGCGTAGGAGACGAAGAAGTCGAATTGGTCGGTGTCTTTGCTCATGGCGATGGCGGAGGATAATGTTTGCTGAAAATTGATTCCAGTTCTTTAAACCACGGCAGATGGCTCCCATACCAACTGCCGCGTATCATCGCCAGCAGGTCGTTGGCAAATTCAGCCTTATGCGCTTTGCCCGGCGGCCACATCGTATCCAAGGCGTTCACGGTCGCGTCAATCTGCCCGCTGTAAATCAGATTCAGCAGGAGATCCCACACCGGCGCTGGAATGCAGACGCCGTCCTCCTGCCAGGCTTGGCCAATGAAGAAGTCGTCATCAGTCTGCTCCTCCGGCGTGAGCTTGACCTCGGCGTTATCATTGGTCAGAGAGTAGTGGCGGGTGACAAACGAACCGGCGCAGTTCCGGCCAGGCGTGAGTCATCAACTCGTCGCGCTCCCCCATCATGTCGCGGAAAGTTGTGGAAACAAAGACGCGGATGCGGCAATTCTGGCTGGGTTGTTTGGGAATGTTCATTGGCGAGAATTGGTCAATTGCGTAACGAAGTGTGGGTGTCCACCTCGTCAAGGCTGAATCCATAGGGGCGCATCATCAAATCCAACGCATTTCGGATACGCTCGGTCTCAACCCCCTGCTTTTCAAGGCATTCTCCATAATTGTTAATAAAACCCTGCAAGTCAAAGTGGGAACACTCGTTTGTCATAGAAATCCTCAACAACCCCAACAGTGCCCGCCGAAACCACGTCTCCGCGCCCGCGTAATTTCCTTTTCGATACAACAATGCAGCAAGGTTATTCATGCTTCCCAATGTGTCAGGATGCTCTGCTCCCAAGACCCACTCGCGAGTTTGAATGGCCCTCCAATACAAGGGCTCCGCGCCCGCGTAGTCATTTTTATGATACAGCAATACGGCTAGATTATTAACACTAACCAATGTGTCGGGGTGGTCCCGCCCACAGACCCGATCACGTGTCTCAAACACTCGTCGATACAAATGCTCCGCTTCTTCTAAAGCGCCTTTGCTTTCCAGGAGTCCGGCCAGATTGTTCAAACACATCAAGGTCTTGGGGCTCTCTAGCCCCAAGAACCGCTCACTTGTTTCCAGCGATCGCCGGAACCATGTCTCCGCTGATGAGTAATCACCTTTACCCTTAAACAACATGCCCAGATTATTGGCGATCACGAGCGTGATGTGATGGTCTGGTGGTATAAGCTGTTCACTCTCCTTCAGCGCACGCTTAAACCACGATTCGGCCCCTATGTAGTTGCCTTTTAAAAACATTAATTCTCCGAGCTCGTTTACACTCGCTAACGTGTCTGGATGCTCCACTCCTAATGCCTGTTCGCGGATCTGTAACGCCCTCTTCAAGAATTGCTCAGCAACGGAATAGAAACCGTTCTCAGATAGAAACTGACCCATGCTAGCGCAGACTAAAGCGTCCTTGGTGATGGATTCATCGGGAATCCAGCTTTCATAAGCTGTGGAATAGCAATCGCCCATACTGTATCCCAGATGGCACAAAGGTTGCCAGTAGCTGACGAGATTCCACTTCGTCTTGTCATTGTAGAGAGAAAGGAACAGCGGGATGTTGGTGAGGCAGCCTTCAAGACGATCCCAAGCTTGGGCGGCGTGGAGTTGGTGGGGCCATTCAGCGGCCTTGCGCGGGGTCATTCCCTGCTGGCTAGTGTGTTTCTCAAAATAATCAGCCACTGCCAGATGGGCGTGATTTCTGGCTCCCTCGGTGGGGATCAGTTCGGCTTGAATTGCCTGCTTCAGATAATCGTGCCCCAAGACCCAGAGACCAGAACGCTGCACCAACTGCGTGGCCAAGGCGAGGAACAACGGTCGCCAGATCTGGCGGTCCATCGGCCCTTGGACATCGGTGAGTAAGTCCAGCCATTCGCTCTCGCTCAATCCCTGACGCGCAGCCCAAAGGTGTCGCAGTGATCGGCTTACGACATCGCGATCAGCGTGGAAATCCGCCTGCCAGCGCCGAATGACTTTGCGGAACAATTCGACGGGCGTGGTGGCTTGTAGATATTCCAGAACCTTGTCCGGCAGATGATCGAAATCGCCGAACTGCCGCAGTTCGTCGAGCACTGTGCGCAGGAAGAGTGGATTGGCTGCACCGGGGGCATAGACGAGCTTATTACGTAAATTTGGACTTAATTCCTTACGGTAAATACCGAGGAACTTATCAATCATCCGCCCACGTTCATCCACATCAGGCAACGAAAGCGGATGCTCGATCCAACTGCGGTCGCGGAGAGCTTCAAAGGCTGGACCGGCAAGACTGGAGGCAATCACCCGCACATGAGCGGGAAAGAACCGGGGTAGCCAAGAGAGATTGCAATCTGAGGGTTGCCCTTCAATCTGATCCAAAGCATCGACGACGAGAATGATTCGTGGAACTTTGCCGACGCTTTGCGCCAGCCACAGCGGCAGCGCTTCGGCCATTTTCTCCGGCGCGGAGGGAATTTCGTCCGGAATGTTTGCCAGACGTTTGAGTTCGCCCAACAGCCGGCACAGGAATTTTGGCACAGAAGCGCTGTCAGAAGTCGCGCCGAAGTAATGTTCCATAAAAAAATCGCCGCAGTTCGCTGCGCTATGGCTGGAACCCCACTGTGCCAATAAAGCAGTCTTCCCGCCGCCAGAGTCGCCAGTGACGAGCATTCCTCGGCCATCGGGGGGCGCGGTGACAAAGGCGTCCAGCGCTGCGAGGTGAGTCGGGCGTTCGATACAGGCCAGGAGTTTTCGCCGGGCATATGTGCGGTGGCCGATGGCTTCCTGATCGAGCCGGTCGGGGACTTTTGCCTTGGGATAGAGCTTGTCAATAAGGTCGAGAAATTGCTGGCGAATACTGGCGGCAAGGGCTTCAGGAGCGGCGTAGGAATCGACGAGCGGCAGGTGGCTCTGACGGATGGTTTCCTTGAGGGCGGCGAGCCTGTCCTTGCGATGCTGGGTGCGGCGGGCGGCTTCCTCTGGGCCGAATTCCTTGATGTCATCGGGGATGTCGCGCTCAACCATTTCGACCTGTTCGGCTGGGGGCAACTTGGCGATGTAAGCGGGGTCGCGGAAGTAGAAGAAGGCGTGCCCGGCCAACTTGGGATTGTTCAGCACGCCGTGGAGAATCTCCAACTCGGTGACGGAAGTGCGCTGGCAGATGTGTTCCTGAATCCACGCCTCTTTCGCCAGAACCTCCGGCGGCACGGTGTTGGGAATCCAGCCGTAGCGCTCGCCAAGCAGGCCAATGAAATACGGGCGGCACGTATGGATTTCCTCCAGACAGATCGGCAAGACCTTGCCTTCGGCCTGCTGCTCTTCGGTGATGCCCCAGCGCAGATCAATCTCGGTGAACGAGACGAAGCGCTCGTCGCAGAGCCGACGGAGTTCTGGAAATATGTTCTTCACCAACAGTTCACGCTCCTTCTGCATGTCCCGGAAGGTTGAGGAGATGAAGACGCGGATTTGGCGGTCTTGGATGGCAGGCTGAGTTGCTGCTGTATTCATGGCGATGGCGGAGGATAATGTTTGCTGAAAATTGATTCCAGTTCTTTAAACCACGGGAGATGGCTGCCATACCAACTGCCGCGAATCATCGTCAGTAGGTCGTTGGCGAATTCGGCTTTATGCGCTTTGCCCGGCGGCCACATCGAATCCAAGGCGTTCACGGCGGCGTCAATCTGCCCGCTGTAAATCAAGTCCAACAGGAGATCCCACACCGGCGCTGGAATGCAGACGCCGTCCTCCCGCCAGGCTTGGCCAATGAAGAAGTCGTCATCAGTCTGCTCCTCCGGCGTGAGTTTGACCTCGGCGTTATCATTGGTCTGGGAATTACGGCGGATGACAAACGAATTGTAGCGCGACAACTGATGCTGCAATTCAGCAACGTCGATTTCAATGCTCACGGCACTGGGCGCGTTGTTGCGCATAAGGTCACCGGCAATTTCGTAGTGACCGTGGCGAATGCGGAAGAAGACCTGAGGCTTCGGACTTGCCGCATAGCAAGCGTTCCAATAGGCGTAGGAAGCATCGCCGATGATCATTTCATAGCGGCCATCGCCATCGAGATCGCGGTAGGATGGTTTGCTATGCCAGCCGGAAATCTGGGCGGTAAGCACGGGGGGATCGGAGCAGACGATGTGTTTGACGGTGGAACAACAATGCGCGCCGCCGCTGTAATCCAGAATTAACAGATCCGGCACACCGTCGCCATCCAGATCCGTGCCGGCGGGCGGTCCCACAAAACGGATGTCGGGGTCGTCGCCAAGAGCTTCTGGAAGCATCGGACCAGTGGTAACCATGCCAAAGCCCTGCCAGGCAAATTGCAATTCGTTGGTGAGGTAAAGCGCGACGGTACATTCGCCAAAGCCATCACCCCACATCATGAATTTCCAAGGGGCAAACGCACTCCGCTGACGAAGATGAATGGCATCCGGTAGATCGCTGGTCGAGGCTAACCATTCGTTAATGCCGGAGAGGTGGACGGTTTCAAATATCGGTCTGGGCTGGGAGATGGCTTGATGGGCCAAATCAGCGAGCCGTTCCTGCTCAGCTGGATTGGTGCTGAGCATTGACATGGTATCGGCCATGGCGCGCACGATGCCGCCGCCGTCCTCGGTATCGCCAATCTGCTGAAAATCCGGCGCAATGATCAAGTGTCCAGGATACGGTCCCTTATAGCTTCCTTGTTCCTCCTTCAGCAGGTTAGTCACCACTTTCTTGGGGCCGTTTTGAAGATAATCAATGATCACATCATCGTCGGGCTTGAGGTCAGCGAGATTGGTAATGTTTCCGAATTCGGTTTTCGGTGTGACCACATAGGCGGTCTCCACATCAGCATCCCTGGCAAAGTCGTATTCCTTGACCAACAAACTGGTTTGGTTCACGGAAATGACTTTGCCAAAGCTGAATTTGTCCGCATCAGAACTAGCCGGTTCGGTTGACTCCTTTTTTTTGCAACCGGTTAGACACAAAGCCAGCAGCAGAAAAGCAATCCAGATTGCCAGCATATGATGTAGGACAGCAAAATTGTGGGCACTGATGAAAATGGTTTGTTTGGTATTCATTGAATCGAAAGCGATCAAGGTTGAGCGATGGTCAAGATCATGGATGAATGGTGATGGGCGTTTTTGATGGCACCAGCTGGTAAAGTTCTTCGATGTCGGAATCTTCCACGGCAATGCAGCCCCAGGTCCAGTCAGGCGAGGAGCCGTTGGGATGCACGAATACATCACCGCCAAGATTGGTGTTCATCGGCGGAGTTTTCTTATCAGCATCGGCCTTCGGGATGGCTTGGTTCTCCATCTTGGTGATTAAGCCAGCCGTCAAACTCCGTTTGGCATCCGCCGGGCTGGGATAGCTGATACAGAGGGAATGATGATACTGGCTTTTCGGATTTTTGTGGCAGATGAAATACGAGCTTTCCGGCGTGGCCCGGTCGCCTTGACGTTCCTTCGGGGGCACCGGATTGAAGCCAAGGGCAATGCGATAGCTTTTGACGAGCTTCTCGCCATCGAAAAGTTGCAGTTCGCGGTTGGCCTTGAAAACTTCAAGTCGTGGCTTGGCCAAATCCGCCGCTGAAAGCGTGGCCTGCCAGAAGACGAGAATCATGACGATAATTCGTGGAATGATGATGCGCATAATCAGCCAGATGTTTGATCTGGTTTAGACTCACTCATAAAAGCAAATTCCAGTCCAAAATTCACGGAGGGTTGCGAACGCTGGAATAAACTGTGGAATTCGAGATTTTGCCACCAGCTCATCCTAATGCTTCAGTTGAGTCGCGGAAAACAAGGGGGAACCATAGCAAACTCAACGTTGATTTGCGCAATTCAACCAAACGAATGGTCGGTTATAATCGCGAAATACACCTCCAGCCAGAAGAATTTCAAAGGAATGACAGGCAATTCGTAATTCCGCCATGGGCCGATAGACGGCAAACGCGTTTTTTGGCACGCGCGACGCTATGCAGAAGATCAAATTGAACACGGCCTTGATGCCTCGAATCCAATGAATCTGTATAAACGTGAACCGCTAAAGATTCGCCTCAGCGCCCGCCGCTGGGGCCGGGTGTTGCTGCACATCGGCACATGCCTGCGCCGACCGAGAAATGCCGGCTGGCACCTGCGCTGCATCGCGCGCGAGTTGAGGGAGCTGTGCGGCATGTCGCGCCTTTTTCTTTGCGTAATTTGACGGTGATATGGTGACGGGTTTTGCGGGGATGAGCGAGTTAGGTCAAGGAGTGCTGATTGGTGTGGAATGCCGGTTGCGCCATTCGGGAAATGAGTCGAGGGCGGATAATTTGGTGCGGTCGTTCAGCGCGGCGACGAGGACGGTGAGGAATTCGGCGTGGTGCTCGCCGAGTTTGGGTTTCAAAAACTCGATGAAGTAGGCGATGTCCCACGGGACGGTCACGTCGCTGGCCACGGGAAGTTCCGGGCCGGTGAGGAGGGTTTTGAACTGGCCGAGGAACGGTGTGTCCGGTTGCGATTCGAGTAGGGCGATGACGTGGCGGAGGAAGGCGATGCGCGGCGTGGTGTTAGCGTGGGGCAGAGCGTTCAGTCGCCAGTTCGCGGCAGAATTGGCGTAGTTGTGTTCAAGTGTGGGTTATCATTCATGGAGTTTTGATGCTAAACACAGCGACATAATATATTGCGGATTAAATGCGGCACAGGCGGGTTAATTCTTCATTTGGTTCTGACCAGTCGGCGAATTGCTGCTCCACCGTAAGCGTCACGCGGAGCACCTCTTGACGGGGATTTAGGCCGAGGTGTTGAAGATTGTTAGAACTGAAGGCGCTGATGTTTACGCAGCGAGCGGGAGCTGCTTCTGACTTTTTTGCCAGGCAGCTGGCGTCACTTCCGGGATTTGGCGGTTGGTCATGTTCGGCAGCCGCGTCAACACGTTCCGCAGGTAAGCAAAGGGATCCAGCCCGCGCCGCCGACAATTCTCGATCAGCGTGTAGAGGATGGCGCTGCGTTGGCCCGCGTCCGCTTCGCCGATGAATAGCCAGTTCTTCTTGTTATCGAAAGCTTGTGATAACAAGAATTATCCGCAGTTGTCAGTTATGCGGAGGTGGGCTTGGCGAAATTGATTTTTGGTTTTCTTTTTCAAAGCAATGAGGTAAGAGGAATGATGGCGACGTCTTGAGAACCCTTGGGTTCAAAGGACGCAAATGATCGATACCATTTTTCGAAGCTCCTTTGTTCGCCGTCGGATGGCTGCCAGTCATCTCGGCATAATCCTTCATGCTTTCGTTCTCGATCTGCACGCGCGCGGTCATACACTCAATTGCATTCAGTCTTACGGACAGATCGCCGAGCATTTCTCCAACTGGTTGTCGATGCGGCATCTGGCTTTGCGTCAGATTGACGAGGCGGTAGTAGAACAGTTTCTATGCGGGCATCTTTCACATTGTCATTGTCCACGCCCCGCGCCAACACATCGTAAAAATTGTCGCGCTGCGTTGGGCCGGTTACTTGTGTTTTTGCGCCAGACCAACCGGATTGTTGATGCGGCTTCAGAACCGGTTTCAAAGATTGAACGGCTGGTTAAGAACTATGATTGCCACCTCGCGGAAGTGGCGGGCTTGTCCCGGGCAACCCGGCAGTATCGGTGTCGTTATGCGCGCGAGTTTTTGCGAACGCGGCGAACGCGTGGGAAGCTCCAATTTGAAAGTTTGTCGCCAAAGGCCCTGAACGTCTATGTGGAGCTGCGGGCGCAGAGTTTGAAGCCAGCTTCACTGCGAGTGTTGACCACCTCGTTACGAAGTTTGCTGCGTTTCCTTCATTTCTCCGGGTTTTTGCGTCAGCCCTGGGCGCAATCAGTTCCAAGTCCGGCCCCGTGGCCACGCAGTTCGTTGCCAGAGATTCTTTCGGATGAACAATGTCGAAAGTTCCTCAACAGTTTTGATCGTCGCACACCGACTGGGCGACGGGACTTCGCGATGGCGTTGTGCCTGTGCTTACTGGGCTTACGAACCCATGAAGTTGCCGCCCTGACTCTGGAGGATGTGGACTGGCGACAGTTGACGGTACATCTCAGGCGCACCAAACAGCAGCGGGAACGGCAGCTTCCGTTGCCGCCAAGATTGAGCCGGGCGTTGATTGATTATTTGCGTCGCGGTCGCCCGGCCACCAACGCACGGGCATTATTTGTGCGGCATCGGGCTCCGCTGGGCACGCCGGTGCAGGTTCATCATGTGCGCGGTGCCATGCGCCGCGCTTTTGCGCGTTGCAACATTAACTCTGGCCGGATTCATCTGCTACGCCATACGTTTGCCACGCGGCTTCATCGAAAAGGTGTCGGGCTAAAAGCCATTGCGGACCTGCTCGGTCACGTCTGCCTGGATACCACGGCGGTTTACGCACGGGTCAATCTGGCTGAGTTGCACCAGGCAACGTTGCCTTGGCCGGAAAGGTCGCCATGAGACGAACCATGTCTGCACGCGTGGAGACCTATCTGGCATTTCGGCGGGCCTTGGGCTACAAGCTCCACAGCGAAGGGCAAATGTTGCAAAATTTTGCCCGCTATGCCGATCGCTCCGGTCACTGTGGGCCGCTCACTCGTTCCTTGGCGTTGCGGTGGGCAGCGTTACCTCGCGGGGCCGATCGGCTCTATCAAGCGCGGCGACTGGAAACGGTCCGGGTGTTTGCCAAACACCAAGCCGTCACTGAGCCTGCCACTGAAATCCCACCCCGACATGCACTCGGACCGGCCCATCGGCGCAACGCACCACATCTTTATAGCCCGGCTGAAGTCGGAGAGTTGCTCCGACGTGCCGCCCATCTGTCGGGGCGATTGCGACCGGCCGCCTATAAAACTCTGCTGGGACTGCTGGCTTGCACCGGCCTGCGCATATCAGAGGCACTCGCATTGCAAATTAGCGACGTGGATTTGGAGCACGGCGTCCTGACCGTTCGCGAGACCAAGTATCATCATACCCGGTTGGTCCCGCTACACCTAACCACCCTGCCACCGCTCAAGCACTATGCCCGACGGCGCCAAAAACTCTTTCCTTGCGCACAACACTTCTTTGTTTCGGATCGCGGTCGACGCTTTGCTTACACCACTGTCCGCACGGTTTTTCGCGAGTTGGCCGATGGCTTCGTTCCGAACTCCAACCGGCGGCACGTCCGCCTGCATGATCTGCGGCATACCTTCGCCTGTCGCGTCCTTCTGGGTTGGCTGCGGAGCAAACGGGGCGCAGTCGGCCGGATGACCATTCTTTCCCGCTATCTGGGTCATCAACGCGTGAGCGACACTTACTGGTATCTCAGTGCCACGCCAGAACTCCTGACCGAAGCCGCACGTCGGTTTGTTCCCTCCCAAAAATGAAAACCCCAGACTTGGCTACTCTGCTGCCGCGTTTTTTTACCGAACATCTGGTAGAACAGCGAAACGTTAGTCCCCGCACCGTGGCTGCTTATCGTGACACTTTTAGATTATTGCTGCGTTTTCTCCAGCGCTACCGTCGGACCAAACCCGCTGAACTGCCGCTACAGGTGCTTACTGCCACCAGCGTATTGGCATTCCTATCCCATTTGGAAAGTGAACGAGGCAACAGTGTTCGCAGCCGCAATGCGCGACTGGCAGCCATCCGCTCATTCCTGCATTACGCCAGCGACCTGTTGGGATCAGAACTGCCCGAGCCGACACGACGCGCCTTATCCATTCCATGGAAACGTCATGCCCGACCGATGCTCGGCTTTTTGAGCCAAGAAGAAGTTCAAGCGATACTGAATGCCACGGACAACTCGTGGACTGGGCGGCGCGATCGCTTGCTCTTCCAACTCCTCTATAACACTGGGGCGCGCATATCGGAGCTGACCGCTGTGAGAACACGCGATGTCCTGGCCGCCGACGGAACCCAAATTCAATTACATGGGAAAGGCCGCAAAGATCGCGTGGTGCCATTGTGGCGGCAGACGCAAAGCCAGGTCCGCCGCTGGATCAAGGACAATCAACTTGCTCCCGATGCGCCGTTACTGCCCAATCGTTTTGGCCAAACCATGAGCCGTTCCGGAGTCACCTGGCAGTTGCGTCGGTGGCTGTGCAAAGCGGCCAAGGAAATGCCGTCACTTCAGCATCGCCGCATCTCACCTCATACCTTTCGCCACACGATCGCCATGCACCTGCTGCAAGGCGGAGTTGCGCCGGAAGTAATCGCCTTGTGGCTGGGGCATGAAAGTCCGAACACAACCCATCTCTATGTGGAGGCTGACCTGGAAATGAAGCGGCACACGCTCGACAAGCTCACGCCCACACGCATCAAGCGTTCGGTCGCAAAACCCTCCGACAAGCTTCTGCACTTTCTAGACAAACTGTAATTATGGCGAGTTGCTCCTTCGCGCTGTGGGCGAAAAAACTCGTCGCCATTGGCATATCGAAGGAAAACTCTTCGCTTCTCCGCATAACTGACAACTGCGGATAATTCTTGCCGATGGCCGTGGGCCGGATGGCATTTTCCAAATATTGTTGTCGATCTCCACCCGGCCATCGCCCAGATAAATTCCCAACGTGCGCCACAGGCCCAGCGTGTAATCCATGGCCGTGCCCAGCGGGCTTTGCGGCAGCTGCCGGCCGCTGGCTTTGAGCTTGAGCAAGGTGCGCTCAATCCGTTTGACGATGGGCCGGCTTTCGCTGGCCCGCACCGCCGCCCGCAAGGCCGGGCCAGCGCGCTGTTCGCGCAAGCGGGCTTCAATCCGATAGAGGTGTTGGATCTGGTTCAGCCACCAGCCGGCCAGGCGGGGCGCGCTTTCCCAGGCCTCATAAAACTTCCGCCGCACATGGGCCCAGCAGCCCGCCAGCGTAATCGGCTGGCTCCGACCATTGGCAAAGGCCCGGTACGCGGCATACCCATCACATTGAATGGTGCCGGTGAAAGTGGCGGGCACGACATGGGCCAGGCACGCGGCCGCACGGCTGGTGGCCCAATGGAAAAACACATCCCCACCCGGCCGGCTGCCCGTCCACAGATAACCTTGCTTGGTTTGGCCATGCCCCGGTGCCAAGTAATCAATCGGCGTTTCATCCACCTGCACATAGCCATCGGCCATCACTCCGGTTTTGATCTGCTCGTAAATCGGCTGCAACCAATCCGCCGCCAGTTCCACCCACCGCGCCAGCGTCTGCCGGGGCAACTGCACGTGGTGCCGTTGCGCGTAAATCTGTTCCTGCCGATACAGCGGCAGATGATCGCAGTATTTGCTGACCAGCAGGTGCGCCAGCAAGCCCGGCGCGGGCAGGCTGCGATCCAGCAACCGTTCCGGCAGCGGCGCGATCACCGGCACCGCGTCCACTTCCGTGCGATGCACGTACTTTTTGCGGATGGTCCGGCGGCGCAGAAAGCGGGCCGGTTCGTAGTCCAGCTGCTCGCTGACTTCCTGCCCGATGCACCGCCACGCTTCCGGCTGTTGTTGCACCGGTTCCGGCTCGATCACTTCTTCCACCACGGGCAAGTGTTCGGGCAACCGGGGCGCACGCGGCTTGCGAAGGGACGGGCGCTTCTCCACGGCCGCAGGGGCGGGCAGATTGGTCACCGGTTGCGCGGCCAACTCCGGCAGTTGCAACAGCAGTTGCAGTTGCGCCGGATTGAGCGCTTCGCTGCTCACCCCGAACAAACGCCGGGCCAGCGCATCCAGCTTCTGCCGCAACAAACCAATCTCCTGCTGCGCCGCCGACAACGCCGCCTGGCAGGCTTGTAACTCGGTTTGCAGTTGGACTTCGCGCGGCGTCATCGGTTGCTTTTTCTGACGCGGATCAGCGCGAAAAGGTTCAACTTTTTTGCCACTATTTTTTAGGCCTCGCGTTCATACCATGGCCGCAGTTTGGCCCCGCCCAAATCCACGCCATCGGTGAGCATCGCCAGCGCCTGTGGCGTCAGTTTCAACTTGGTCGTTTGCGGCTCCAGATCTTTCGGCCAGGAAAAAGTTCCCTGTTCCAGCCGCTTGGTCAGCACCCAGATCCCTGTGCCATCCCAGTAGATGATTTTGAGCCGTGTATGCCGGCGGTTGCTGAACACAAACAGCGCGCCTTGCTTCAGGTCTTCCCCCAAGCGTTCAGACACCAGCGCGTGCAGGCCGTTGAACCCCTTGCGCTTATTCCGAGATCGGAATAAGCGGAATCATTCCGAGTGCCCGATTATTCCGAACACACCCTTCCGACCCTTAAAATAGCAGGTCTTTCAGTGTTTTATTTGATTTGAAGCTCGGAATAATCCCGGTGTTCTTTGCCTTGGGTAATCACACCCAAGAACACAAAAGGACACCTATGCTCGATCACTTCTATTCGGATAGTAAATTACTGTATCGTGGGCGATGCGGTCCGCTCGGTGCACATTTGGATGACTTCGCCAACCTGCTTCTGCGTCAAGGCTACACTCGATCGGCGGGCCGAGATAAGCTGCGAGTGGTTCTTCAGTTGAACCAATGGCTTGAGGCCAGGCAACTCCCGCTCCAAAGTCTTGATGAGAAGCGAATGCGTGCGTTTCAAACGGGACGCCGCAGGCAACGACGATCTGCCCATGGCGAAGTGTCGACCTTGGCGCTTCTGCTCGATAGTTTGCGTTGCGCGCACGTGATTCCTGCCGCGGTGCAACCGTCCACTCGCAATCCCCTCGGTCTGCTCATAGGAGATTACGAACAGTTCCTCCAATACGAGCGTGGCCTCAGCCAGAAGACTTTGGCTCATCGCATTCCGATTGTTCGCCATTTTCTTTCTGTACAGTTCAAGTCTGGTTTGGTTCGTCCAAATCGACTGCGGGCTCAACACATCAGTCACTACATTCTCCGTGAGGCTCGTAACCAGCGCCAGGATCGGGCGCAGCTGATCACCGGGACGTTGAGGAGCTTTCTGGATTTCCTTTGGCAGCGCGGCCGATTAACCAGCCAGTTAAGTACCGCCGTGCCGGCTGTTTCCAGTTGCTGGGTCTCAGAGTTGCCCCGATCCTTGAATGCCGAGCAGGTCGAACAACTCCTCAAGAGCTGCAATCGGACCAAACTCTGTGAGCAACGCGATTATGCGGTGCTTCTGTTATTGTCGCGATTGGGGCTGCGTGCCCATGAGGTGGCGGGGCTAAACTTGGAAGACATCAACTGGGCAGCCGGCGAGATGCGGATCCGTGGTAAAGGCGGCCGGGAAGACCGATTACCCCTGCCGCAGGATGTCGGGCGCGGTTTAGCCGCTTATCTCAAACATGGGCGGCCAACTTGTTCTTCCCGCCGGGTATTTGTGCGTTTGTCCGCCCCGCATGAGGGATTTGCTGGGCCATCAACAATCTCTTGGGTGGTTCGCAGGGCTCTGGCTCGTGCGGGGATCACCTCGGAGAGCAAGGGCGCACATCAGCTCCGCCATTCGTTAGCCACACGCATGCTTCGGGGTGGAGCATCGCTCGCTCAAATTGGCCAAGTCCTCAGGCACGAGCACGTCGACACCACCGAGATCTACGCCCGCGTCGATTTGCCAGCTTTACGGGCGTTGGCTCAACCTTGGCCCGGAGGTGTCGCATGAAGTCGCTCAATCAGCACTTGAAAGATTATCTGGCCTTGCGCCGCGGACTCGGATTTAAACTGCGCTTGGCCGATTGCTTGCTTCGGCAGTTTATTAGGTTCGCCAAGGACAACCGAGCGGCCCGCGTGACCACAGATTTGGCCGTAAAATGGGCAACCCAACCTGCCACCGCCCAACCCGCCACCTGGGCTGACCGTTATCGGACGCTCCGGCTTTTCGCTAAATACTTGAGCACCGTAGATGGACGCACGGAGGTTCCACCGACAGGGCTGCTATCGCAGCGCCGGCATCGCAAATCACCTTACCTCTACACTGACGAAGAAGTGATTGCCGTGATTCGGACGGCCAGCAAACTGCCTTCGCCCAAACGACTGCGAGGGGCATCGCTCTCGACTTTCTTTGGTTTATTGGCCGCTACCGGCATGCGCGTCGGAGAAGCGGTGGCGTTGGACCTCGCGCATGTTGCCCTTTCCGAGGGCTTGCTCACTGTTCATCATCCCAAAGGTGGTCGAACCCGACTGGTCCCGATCCATGCGAGCACTTGCCAGGCTCTCCAGCGTTATCAGCGCCTGCGTAACCGCGTCTGTCCCCAACCGAATAGCCCAAGCTTTTTCCTAACCGAGCAGGGCACTCGATTTAACACCACCACCATCCGCAGTTGGTTTGCCCGAGTCTCCCGGCAGACTGGTTTGCGAGGACCAACGGACCAACGAGGCCCGCGATTACATGACCTGCGGCACCGTTTTGCAATCCAAGCGCTGCTGAGGTGGTATCGTGCCGGACAAGATGCCGAAGTTCATATGCCCGAGTTGGCGACCTATTTGGGGCACCGCCATGTCAGCGGCACGTATTGGTATCTTTCGGCCACTCCGGCGTTGCTGCAAGAAGCCACCCGTCGGTGGCGCCGCGGGAAAGGAGGTCAAAAATTATGAAAGCGCGAGCCTCCATGGCCACCTTGCTCTACGGCTATTTTACCCAACGGCTCACGGCCCAAATGGCCGCCAGCACTCACACGGTGGTCAGCTATCGTGATACCTTCAGGTTGCTCCTTGGGTTTGCTCAGTCTCAACTCCACAAGGCCCCCACCATGGTGATGATCGAGGATTTGGACGCGCCTTTTATTGGCCGTTTCCTTGCCCACCTGGAAAGCAACCGGGGCAACACCCCAAGAAGCCGGAATGTTCGTTTAGCCGCTATCCACTCGTTTTTTAAATATGTGGCGCTCCAAGAACCAAGCTGCGGGGCATTGGCTCAACGGGTCTTGGCGATCCCATGCAAACGCCACAAGCCAAAACCAATCGACTTCTTAACTCGCCCCGAAGTGGAGGCTCTTTTGGCTGCTCCTGACCAGACTACTTGGATGGGGCGTCGTGATCGAGCACTCTTGCTGCTCGCTGCCCAGACCGGACTCCGGGCCTCCGAACTAATCGGACTTCGTTGCGAAGACGTGGCCTTGGGAGCGGGCGCACACATTCGGTGTACTGGAAAAGGCCGCAAGGAACGGTGTACACCCTTGCGCAGGGATGCGGTTGCCGTCCTTCGCATCTGGATGAAGGAACGTAACGCTCAACCATCCGACCCGCTCTTCCCGAATGCCCGTGGCAAGCAGTTGAGCCATGATGGGCTCAACTACATACTCACCAAACACGTTGTCACCGCAAAAAAGCAATGTGCCTCGCTACAGAAGAAACGGGTGACTCCGCATGTGCTCAGACACACGCTCGCCATGGATTTGCTTCAGAATGGGATCGACCGGGCCATCATTGCGCTATGGTTGGGCCACGAATCAGTCGAAACCACTCAGATTTATCTCCACGCCAACCTCCAGATCAAGGAACAGGCTTTGGCAAAAACAAAAGACTTCCCGCGCGGGCTTACCCGCTACCGGCCCAAAGATCAGTTGCTGGCGTTCCTCCAAGAGCTCTGATTATTCCGTGCACAACTACTCAAAAACCCGAAGAATCAAGTGATTCGCCGGGTTTTCTTAATCCACTCGGAATAATCGGGCACTCGGAATGATTGCGCATGTCGCAGGCTTCCACCGCCACGAACACTTTTAAGCTGCCCGAAAAACTTAACATGGCCGGGCCAACGCCCGCACCAAGAGCGCGGCCAGCGTTACTTGTTTTTCATCGGCCACCTCCGCCCGTACCCCACCGGGCAACTGCAACACCAGCGCAGGACCAGTCCCACTGCCAGCGTCCAGCACGGCTTCCACTAGCCGCAGCCGGGGCGGTCGTCGGTGAGGTTTTGGGCGCCGATGCTGCACCCAGCGGGCCAGGGTGGAATACTTCAGCCCGGTTCGCCGCGCAAACTGCGGCAGTGACTCGCCGCTGCGGGCCAAGTCAGCCAGAATCTCCCGGCGTTGCGTCTTGGATACCCGCAGCCGCCCTTGGGTGTCCGCCAGCACGGGCAACTTGGGCGGTATCGTCGCCGGCACCTCAGAAAAATGATCAGAACCTCTCGCTGTTATCATAGCTCTCAGAACTATGATATTCGTGAGAATTTATCCAGTGGAGCTCCGCGTGACGCTTACGCTCCACCCTATCAACCAGCGTCTGGAGTGTGGGAAAGTAAACGTTGTGAACACAGTTGCGGCGAGTTCGCTTCCAGACCCGCTCAATCGGGTTGAGTTCCGGGCTGTAAGGCGGCAGGTAATCCAAAGCAAAAGTCGGCGCTTGTTCTTGCCGCCAGACGGCGTGCAGTTTCGCATGATGATATTTAGCGTTGTCGGTGATGACGATCACGGTTCGCCCGCTTTCGGCGCTGACCGCGCGCAAGCGCTGCAAGAAAGGCCAAAACGTCGCCCCCTCGAACATCCCCGTTTCCTTTTGGAACAAGCCCCGGCCATCGCGCAAACGCACTGCCCCGAAATAGCCCACGCTCTTGCGTCCAGGATAATGCCACAGCACCGGATCCTCGGTCTCCCAAGGTACCCACATCCGGCAGCGCGAACCATGCTGGCAGAAATGCACCTCGTCCAAGGCCCAGAGATCTATGGCTGGGTCTTGCGCCCACGCCTGGATTTTTTTTTATGCTCTGCCTGGCGGGACGGATCGGCTTTGCCCACGGCGGGCCGCGGCAGGCGATACCGCAAATCCAGCTGATGAAACAACCGTTGGCATTGGCGCACGCCCAAGTGAATTTGGTAATGCTCCCGCAAACACTGGGCGAGGGTTTTTCCATCCCACAGATTGACGTTTAGGCCGGCCTGGGTTGGCGACTGGCGCAGCCAACCCCGCACTGCCTCCAGTTGCTCGGCGGTCAAACGTCCCGGTCGGCCGCTGTGATTGCCTTCGGCCAAGCCGGCCAGGCCCCGGGTATCGAAACGGCGCACCCAACCGGCCACTGAGCGGGGTGAATCGCCAAAGACGCGCGCCACTTGTTCGCACGGCATGCCGGTGGCGACCAGTGACACACAGTGCAGGCGGTGATCGTAACGGGCGTCTTGATGCCGGTTGATCTCTTGCTGGAGGAGGGCGCGGCTGTTTTCCGCGTCGGAGACGGTGATTGCACGCATGTCATCAATTTGCCACACTGCGCCAACATCCGCAAACAATTATGTCGCTGTGTTTAATATCAACAAAGTTGGCCAAGGGAGTGCTGCGCCCACTTGCCGATTCCAATTGCATTTAATATGCATTTTCCTCGACCGAGCGCTCTTAATGTGTGCCACCTTTCCCAAATTTGAAGCCATATTCTTCGCCGACAGCGTTAAGCTGCGTAATAATTTCGCCATGACTTTCCCCCATTGAAGCGAGGAGATTTACATACATTTCAACAGCTCCATTTGATTGATAATGTTCATGTCCTGAAGAATGAGAAAACCTGAAAAATATTTGAAGCACTCTGCGCATGTATGACTTCGCTTCCGGCAAACGTTTTCTAATTTGAAACACAACAACTAAGTTCATTAAATCTGCAGCAACTTCGGGATGGTCTGGCCCATAATTCGCTTCATCAATCGCAATTGCTTGAGTAAACAGTTGTTCGGCTTCCTCTAATTGGCCTGTCTTGAGCAAGCACATTCCGAGATTAACACGGCTGGTTGCGACCTGCGGATGAGCTAACCCATAACTTCTTGACCAAATTGCTAGGGCGCGTTTGTGCAACAAAATTGCCTGACCAACACAATCCGTCGCTTCAAGCAAAAGCGCGTAATTATTTAATATGGTGGCAAAACTAGGATGCTCTCCATCAAGTTGCTTTTTATAAATCTCAATGACTCGGCAATAGACTGGTTCCGCTTCTTTGAAGCGATACGCTTCTCGCAACAGCTCAGCAAGATTATTAAGGCTGCGCGCGACCTGCACATGATCGAGGCCATAGTTTTTTTCATCAATTAGAACTGCACGCCGCAGCAGAACCTCCGACTCTTTAACTCTATTTGTGCTTTTCAGCAGCCTTCCTAGATTGTTTAGGCAAGAAGCGGTATCAGGATGCTCTGGACCTTTTTGCTTTTCAAGAATACAAAGTGCCTCTCGAAACATAGGTTCAGCGTTCTCAAATTCACCCATAGCTAGCAGCAGATCGGCTAAGTTATTTAGGCAATTTACATAATCTACATGCTCCACGCCGCAGAGCGCCAACGCCCTCCGGAGTAATGCCTCGGCTTCTTTGAAACGACCTATTTCTAGCAACAATGATGCAAGGTTGTTTAGCTCTCTAGCGACGTCACAACCGTTGCTCTGGCTATTTGTTTCATTTATCTCCAGCACCCGACGCATACAAGACTCTGCTCTTGGCCATTGGGCGACTTCATAAAGAAAAAAACCTGCATTGTTTAGAAATGTCTTTGCACTCGGGAGACCTATTTCATCCTGAAGAAGCGCAAGTGAAACAATAGCCTCAATTTCCCAATGCGCACTGGACCAATTACGAGCATTTACTAGGCATTCAGCGCGTTTCTCAACGTGATCATTTAAATGGCTTTGAAAGCTCTTGGTATGGTCTTGATGCGTATTTTGGACTAATAGTTCTTGCATCAATCTGTGCACTCGCACCACGCGCGGCTGACCTGCCTCGTCCATAGCATCGGTAGCTTGGATTAGCCGCAGGCTTAACAAGCGACGCAGAACATTTTTCCACGGGTCGGGGTAGCCCGGCTCGGCGTCGCGTTCCATTTCGGGAAATGTCTTTGCCACGAGGACGCGCAGCCACGGCAGCGGCACTTGGTCGGGCGGCAGCAGGGCGGCAAATTCCAGCGCCAGTTTTTCCGCCGCGCCCAAACGTTCCAGTGTTGGTTGGAGCGTCGCACTCAATCGCTTTTCCCCGTGCAACACGCCTTCGCTGCTTTGGCCGGCGGCGGTGTCGAGTCCTTCCAGCCCTTCCTTTTTCAGCCGCGCGAGAAAGGCGGCGCAGGTCACGTCGTTCGCAAACTGGCCGAGATACACGGCGGCGGATTCCACGGCGAGGGTGAAGCTGCCGAGCAGCCGCACGATTTCGCGCGCCGCGTCGCGTTCCGCCTCGCTGCGGAAACGTCCGTCGGGCTGGTAGCTCTCGATGAGCGCGAGGGCGTCGTCCGGCGGCAGTTCGTCAATGGCCAGGAACGAGCGGTCGCGGTGCGCGCCGTGCAGTTCGTTTTCGCCCAGCCGCGTGGTGGCGAGGACGTGCAACCAGTCGCCGCCGTTTAGCCGCGCGACCTGCGCGGGGTCGAGCAGGCCGGGCCGGTCCACGTTGTCGAGGAGGAGCAGGCAGCGGTGCGGCGCGCGGGCGTCGGCGAGTTTCTTCAACTCGCGGCGGGTGCGCTCGAACTGGAGGTCGGCGTTTTTCTTTTCGTCGTCGGTGAACTCGAAGCCGATGGGCGTGGCGAGTTCGGCGAGGGCGAGGCGTAGGTCGTCCTTGCCCGCGCAGCGCACCTGCCAGCGTCCGCCGCCGTATTCGTCGGCAAAGGCGTGGGCGTATTCGATGGCGAGCGCGGTCTTGCCCAGCCCGCCGACGCCGTTGACGGCGGTGACGACGCCGATGTGGCCGGGGGTGACGAAGTTCTCGCGCAGCATCCGCAGATTGGCGGTGCGGCCGATGAAGTGCGGATTGTGCGCGTCCACGTTGCCGAGGCTTTTTTCGGCGCGTTCGCCGCGCGTGATGGTCTGGACAATCTGGCGGTTGAGCTTGCCCATGCGTTCCTGCACGGCGGCTTCGCGCAGGGCTTCCTTGCCCTGATCATGCCACGGACGCAGATCGAAATGCTGGCGCTTGCGGAGTTCGGCTACCCACGCGGCGCATTGCTGCTCGAAATCCTTGCTGTCCCAGCCCGGCACTTCGACGAAGTAAATCGGCGCGACGCCGTTGAAGCCGTGCAGGTGTCCGATTTCGTATTTGAGGTATTCGACAAACTCCCATTCGCAATACTCGCTCTGGAGATAGGCGGGTGAAAGGCAGGCGAGCAGCAGGCGCGATTCGCGAAGGCCTTGCAGGATGCGCTGCCGCCAGTCGGCCATACCGTGAATTTCCTGCTGGTCAAAGAACGGCACGAGTTCGCGCTTCGCGAAGGGCGCGAAGTCGGTCTTGATGCGCTCGACGAGCTGGGTGATTCGGCCCTGCCCGTTGTCGCGGCGGGAGTAGGAAATAAAGAGGTCGTAAGCCATAGCTCAGTCCAGTGAGTGCGTGGCGGCGTTGCGCAATTCGGGGAACCTATCCAGCTCGGGCAACTCGGCGCGGTCGTTCAAAACGGCAACGAGGGTCCACTAATGTGTTCGAACAATCATAATGCCGAATTTCTTTAAGGTTTTATTCGCGCGTTCCACCAACTGCCCACCGTCTGGAATGTTTCCAAGCAAAGAAAAGGTCTCCGCAAGTTTAACGACTTCCTCGGCACTAAACTGCTTACCTTGGGCGACGTCCTTTTCCAACAACGCAATAAGGTCCTCGTAGTCGGATAGGATACCTTTGTCGACTTGGGATTCTCCTTGCTTTGCCTGTATTTCTTGTTTTTGTTTATCGAATCCAAACATATATTTCCTTTCATTTGAGTTATGGTTGATTTTGTATGTGAGAAAGCCTAGCTGTGCCGCTGCCATCTTGTCGATGGCAGATTCAAATCAAAAAAATTCAGGAGCAACCTCGCGCAACATTGCAAGGATCTGCTCATCGCTCCGGCCCATCTTCCGGAGCAACATACCATAGCTATCTACCGAATCTTGCAAATGTGGATGCAAATTACCGTTGGAACGAGTGAAACTTAGCAGGATTTCCAATTGTCGCTGCCTCAGCGGCTTTGCTTCCGCCAGCCGGTTGGTTCGTTCCAGCAGAAGCGCAAAGTGGTTGAGGTGCGTCGCAACGATAGGGTGGTCAAACCCAAATCTCCCCTCGTCAATGGCTAGCGCCCGGCGCAGCAATGGCTCTGCCTCGTCCGGCCGATTCAATTCAATTAGCAGCGCCGCCAGATTGTTGAGTGCAGCGCCATAGTTCGGCAGCGGTTCGCCGCCGGGATTCTCCAGAATTTCCACGACTCGCAGCTGCAACGGCTCCGCTTCGCCCAGACGATTCGTATCCAATAACAACGTCGCCAGATTGTTCAGCGCCGCAGCGACCCAAGGATGACTCAGACCAAATGACTGCTCATAGATGCGCAGAACTTGTCGCAACAGAGGCTCCGCGTCACCGTGTCGGTTTGTCTCACAGAGCAAATGGGCTAGGTCGTTCAGACTATTCGCACAATCCGGATGGTTATCGCCCAACGCTTCTGATCGAATAGCCAATGCGCGGCGCATCAACGATTCGGCTTCGTCCAACCGGTTTGTTTGTAGCAGCAATAGCGCCAGGTTATTGAGGTGTAAGGCGACGCTCAGGATTTCGGATTTGACATTGGCGTTGTCGATGGCCAGCGCCCGACGATATAGTCGCTCGGCGTCGGTCAGCCGGTTCGTTACTCGGAGGAGTTCCGCGAGGTCATTGAGGTCACTGGCCACTTTGAGGTGATCTGCCCCGAAGTAGGCTTCGTCAATGGCGAGTGCCCGCTGCGCCAACGGCTCTGCCTCTGACAGCCGGCTGGTGGCCTTCAGTAATGCAGCCAGATTGCCTAGGTCCGTGGCGACTTCGGGGTGATCAGCCCCGTAGTTCGCTTTGTCAATGGCCAGCGCACGGCGCATCAACGGCTCTGCTTCAACCCATTTTGCCAATAGATTCAAATAGATACCAGCTTGCCTGAGCAGAAAAGCTGCTTCTGAGTGACCGGCATCCGCCCAGCGATTTGCCAGCGCACTGACAGGAGTGAGTTCCCAACAGGCCTCCTGCCAGTTAATTACTTTGCCGAATGCGGCGGCGCGTTCTTTCATGTGCTTTGCAAGCAGTGCTGCAATTCGCTCGCGTCCTTCCGGCAATTCGCTTTCCATCACACGTTGGAGGATGCGGTGGATCGCCACGACGCGCGGTTCGGCAGTGGGTTGGAACAACCTCATGCCAATCAAACCACGGATCAATTGCGTCCACGGATCGCTTTCGCCGGTGGCGGCATCGGCGGCCAGTTCCGGATGGCTTTGTCCGGCAATCGAGCGCACCCACGGCAGCGCAACGCCATCTGGTGCGAGCAGCGATGCAATTTGCAGAACCGTCCGCGCCGGGGCATCCAGACGAGCCAGCGTGGGGCGCAGCGTGGCCGTGACTTCGCGCAGTTGGTTCATCACGCCTTCGCTGCCGCCGGTCTTCAGGTCTTCACGAAGTTTGACGAGGTAATCCCGCACGTCCACCGCATACTGCGGCTCGGCCGCGCGCGGGTCACATTGCCCCAGATAGACGGCAGCCGTCTCCACCGCGAGCGTCAGTCCGCTCAACTCGCGGACAATCTCGCGGGCAGCGGCCTCGTGTTCGGGTGAAGCAAACGCCTGCCCCGGTTGGTAGCGGCGGATGAGGTCAACGGCCTGATTCTCCGGCAGCCGGTCCAAATCCAATGGACGAATCATGGCTCCGGCCTTGGTGAATTCGTCCGGAGCCAGCCGGGTGGTGTAGAGCACGCGGGCCCACGGCTGGCCGGCCAGCAGTTTCATCTGCTCCTGCGCCAGCAACGCGGGAGTGTCCGCGTTGTCGAGCAGGAACAACGCCGGGCCGCGCGCACGCAACACGTCGAAGACCCGCCGCACGGCCTTGGCATCGTCCAGCTTCTCCTCGTCAGTCAGCTCGATTTCGAGATCGTTCACCAGGTTGCGGAAGACGGTGAGCAGCCGGTCGCGTCCTTCGCATCGCAGCAGCCAGCAACCGCCGGGAAAGGCATCGGATTCCTTGTAAGCGAAGGCTTGCGCGAGCGCGGTTTTGCCCATTCCGCCGACGCCATGGAGGCCAGCCGGGGATGGCTCCGGCGCATCGAGCAACGCAGCGCGCAGGCTGGCCAGTTCCGGTTCGCGCCCGACGAAGTTTGCGTTCGGCCAGGGGAAATTGCCACGCCGGGCACGGTCCAGCGTGAGCAATCGCAGCCGTTGCGCGACATGCTCGGTGAGTTGCTGCAATTCGGAACGGGCCGCTGCATCAAGGAAGCTGCCGCAGTCGTCATGCCGCCATTCGTGGCATTGGATGTGGAAGCGCTGAAGCAAGTCGCCTTTCCAACGACGGAGCAACGCGGCATCCTCCGTCGCGTCGAGGTCTTCCAGTTTCACGAACCAGAGCGACGCGGCACCCTGACCCACGAGGCCGTGGTCGAGTTCGTGGCGGCACCATTCCTCCCATTCCCAGCGGCAGGCATCACTGTGCAGGTAGCTGCGAGAGAGGCAGGCAATGAAGAACCGCGAGTCGCGCAACGCCCGATGGCAACTAACCTGCCAGTGCTGAAAACTCTGGATGTCTTCCTTGTCGAAGAAGATCTCCAGATCGCGGTTGAAGCGCCGCCGGAAATCGGCCTCCAGTTCCGCGTGCAGCCGGGCAACCAGCGCCGCCACTGCTTCGCGGGAGGTATCGTCGCCCTGATGCGCGTAGGAGATGAAGAGGTCGTGGGGCATGGCGTTGCTCTTTCCTTTCTATTTTACGGTGGCCATTATGCCAGCAACGGAACCGCGGCGCAGGTCGGGGAAGACCTCCGGCAGATCCCGCTCCCGCACCGTGTCCCGGAAAGTGGAGGAGATGAAGACGCGGATGACGCGGTCTTGGCTGGGCGGTTGAGAAGGCATAGCCGGTTGGTAGTTGGTGTTTCGTCCCTAATGCATGGTGTGATGAAAAATTAGCGAGATGGACAGCGGTGGCAAGTGCAATCGGCGGTTGATTCCTGCAAAGCAAATGCGCATGTCTGAGCCACCGATCAGGTTGGATTTCATTGTGCTGGTTCAAACTCCATCCGAACGCAACCAAAGTGTAGCCATGAACATCAGAAAAAACCGGCTGCAGCAAAGCGTGCTCAAACGCCTCAAATCCGGGTTGAGGCAGGAGCATTCGACGGCGGCTTCCATTCGGCGGGGTCTTGCAGGTAGAACCGATTCAGTTCGTCATAAAGCTCCGGGTGCTTCTGGCGCAGTGCGCGTGACTTCTCAAAAAAGCACTCGGTGGCTACCGCGAAGAATTCGGCGGGATCGGTCGCTCCATACTCGTCCAGCAAGGTTTCTTGGCCCGCTTCACTGGCGTGACAATGCGCCTCGTATTCTTTGGACAAAATCTGCGCCCAGGACCGGTATCGGCTCAAGCGCTCCAGCGCGCCTTTCGCGGGCAGCGCCGGCACGCCGTCTGCAACTCCATCTTCTTCATCCAGCTTGTGGGCGAATTCATGGAACACCACGTTGTGGCCGTCCGACGGGTCGCATACTCCGCCTTGCACGGAATCCCAAGCAAGGATGACCGGACCGCGCAGCCAGGACTGGCCGGCCAAGGCTGCCTTCTGCTCCTCGTCCTCTTCCGTGGCGCGGGAGAAGTAGGCGCTCGGATAAACCAGGATGGATTTCAGGTCCGGGTAGTAATCGGTGTCCCGATGCAGCAACAGCAGACAGGCTTGCGCCGCGATGACGACGCGGATTTCGTCCGTGATGACCAGGCCGTCGCAACCTTCGAACTGTTTCTCAGCCAGAAACACCTGGATGTGCTCCTCCAGTTCCCGCTGATCGTCGGGCGGCAGACAGGCCAGCAAGGGAAAACGCCGGTGCAGGATCTGCCGCCATTCCGGGGGAAAGGGAGTCGAGCGGAGTTTCAGCCGGCGACTTTTGGTGGTGGAGAAGAACATGGGGATGAAGCTTGACGGTGCCTTTTGTTCCTATGCCTTCCTTTCTGCCACCACTCTTTTCTCCAGAATAGTTTCCGCCTCGGCGAGGGAAACGCGGCGATTACCGTAGTGCAACTTCAGTATGCACACTTGGCCGGTGGACTGTGTCACTGCAAGCGTGCCATCTGCGAGCAGACACCGGACGCTAGCAGTCGAATCGGCGTTCCACGCCGCAAGGAGTGGGGAGATGGTTCTATGCCGCAGCTGTGGCGTGCGTTTCTTGGAGTATGCGAAGAAGTCCAAATACACCCTTCTAGGTTCCTGACTTTTCACTCTCGAATGGAGCCAGTCTGGGTGCTGTGTGGTGATTTGATCCTCAGGAACACCCTCGAAACACTCCCCGTTCTGGTATTTCCACAATCGCCATATGCCGTCATCTGACCACGAGAGTATCAGCCCATTAGACATCTCAAGCGCGCCTTTGATTTCACTAGCGTGTCCTTTAAGCAGCGCTAAACATTCCCCATTCTGGCTATCCCACACTCTCAATGTTCGATCTTTGGACCATGAAAGCAAACGTTCAGCAGTAAGAACCATTACCATTATGATCTTGTCGGTATGTCCTTTAAGGGCCGAAAGGTGCATGCCGTTCTTGCTGTCCCACAGGCGTATCGTCGCGTCCGTCTTGGAGTCCGTCCAAGAAAGGATTCTCTTATTGGATAATTCCAGCGCCCCTTTGACCGCGCGAGTGTGCCCTTCGAGAACCGCTAGACACTTGCCACCATAGCTGTCCAATAGTCGCAATGTTGCGTCGTCCGACCACGTCAGTAGTCGTCCATCGGACAATTCCATCGCGCCAACCGGACTGCTCGCATGTGTTGTGAGTGTTCGTAGGCACTCTCCAGTTTGCCTATCCCACAGCCGAAACGAGTCGCCATCCGACCAAGAGAGCAGTCGCCCATGGGACAGTTCCAGAGCACCACGAACCAAATGGTTGTGCCCTTCGAGAACGGCCAGACACTTGCCATTATGGCCGTTCCACACCCGTAACTCTTTGCCAAGCCATGAGAGCAGCCGACCATCGGACAATGCCAATACACCCGAAACCCAAAGGCGATCAAGAACAGCCAGACACGCACCGGTCTGACTATCCCACAGTTGAAACATATTTATTTCTACGTGCTTTAGAGGCAACCCACGCAGCACCGAGAACGAAACCAACCGTCCATCGGAAACTTGCATTACGTCTACACCTGAACTGGTGTATCCTGCCTCAACCTGCTGACATTCGATAGATTCGCAATCCCACAGGCGTAATGTCTCGTCCATCGACCACGATATCGTCCTTCCACCTCCAACCTGTATCATGCCAAATACTTCTTGCGTGTGTCCTGTAAACGCCGTTATACAGGTGCCGCTCTGGGCATCCCAAAGTCGTGGCGCATGGTCAGACGACCATGACAATAATCGTCCGTCAGCCAACTCCAAGGCACCTTTGACCTCACCAGTATGACCTGTGAAGACTGCCCGACATGATCTGGTGTGCCTGTCCCACAGACGTAGTGTCTTGTCCATTCCCCAAGAGAGTAATTGTGTGTTTCTCAACTCTAGGGCTCCATAAATCTCCGCAGTATGTCCTTCGAGGACAGCCAAACAAGCACCGCTCTGGCAGTCCCAGAGTCGCAACATGTTGTCCTGCTTATCCGAAACCGTGCTGCCTGACCATGACAACAACTGTCCATCGGCCAGTACCAAGGCGCCACGAACCCAGCCTGGGTGTCCCGTGAGCGTGAGCATACAGTGCCCACTATGGCTATCCCACAAGCGGAGTGTGCCATCGCCGGACCACGACAGAAGCCGCCCATCGGCCAACGCCAAGGCACCGTGGACGTTGCGGGTATGCCCCTTTAGAACGCACAGACAGACCCCGCTGAGACTGTCCCACAAGCGGAGTGTGCCATCGCTCGACCACGACAGTAGTCTCCCATCACCCAGTTCCAGCGCGCCATTGACCTCATCGGTGTGTCCTCGAAACTCCGCCAGGCAATCCCCTTTCTGGCTGTCCCACAGACGTAGCGTGCCATCGCCTGACCACGACACCACATGCCTATCGCGCAACTCTAAAGCTCCACCGATTTTGCTGGTGTGTCCTTCGAGGATCATCAAACAAGCACCGCTGTAATAGTCCCAGATTTGCAAGGTGTGAAGTTTGGAGCAGAAACGGCGCGACCACGAAAGGAATCGTTCTTCGGACAATGCTAATACCCCAGCAAAACCATCAGCATGCCCATCGAAGACCGTAAGGCACGCACCGCTTTTACAGTCCCAGAGTCTCAAGGCACTATCCGTCGCAGGTAGAAAACCACCAGACCATGAAAGCAATCGGTCGTCAGTCAACATCAGCGCGCCACGCACTGGGCCTGTGTGTCCTTCGAAAACCGCTCGACAAGTATTGTTCTGGGCTTGTGCTAACCTCGGCACGCGACGCAGCCAAAACCAATCGCATCGATCTTCTTCAAGCCATTGTTCGGCATCGTGGGTGAGCGGACTGGCATC
>Ga0302322_100000537_pt1 | contig 29393 bp, 20 predicted proteins | sample Fen_T0_2_FD_203757 | JGI IMG/M metagenome (GOLD analysis project Ga0302322, IMG submission 203757) | Peat permafrost microbial communities from Stordalen Mire near Abisko, Sweden - Fen_T0_2 | ecosystem: Environmental > Terrestrial > Soil > Wetlands > Permafrost | place: Sweden: Abisko...
CAAGAAAGCGTTTATTGTCACACGTATTGGCGATGTCGGCATGTTCATTGGTATACTGATTCTGTTCCAAACATTCCACACGTTTACGTTTGACACCATTTTTGAATCGATGAAGGCAGGGCACATTCCGTTTGGAAGTGAAACATGGTTGACCGCCGCCGGATTGCTTATTTTCTGCGGTGCCGTTGGCAAATCGGCGCAATTCCCGCTCCATGTCTGGCTGCCGGATGCGATGGAAGGCCCGACACCGGTCAGCGCACTGATTCATGCCGCTACCATGGTTGCAGCAGGAGTCTATTTAGTGACGCGAACATTTGCCATGATGACGGCAGAAGCATTGATGGTGATTGCTTACATCGGAGCGATTACGGCATTTATTTCCGCAACCATTGCGATTGCTCAGAACGATATTAAAAAAGTACTGGCATACTCCACAGTCAGTCAGCTTGGGTATATGATTATGGGTCTCGGTGTTGGCGCGTACACCGCCGGGTTTTTCCATCTGACAACACATGCGATGTTCAAAGCCGGACTTTTTCTTGGCTCCGGTTCTGTCATTCATGCGATGCACCATGCGTTGCATCACTCGGATGATCACAGCACGGATGCTCAGGATATTCGCAATATGGGCGGGCTTCGTACCAAGATGCCAATTACATTCTGGACGTTTTTGATGTACACGCTGGCGATTTCCGGTGTACCGTTCACGTCCGGATTCTTAAGTAAAGATGAAATTCTTGCAGGCACCTTAGCGTTCGGCAATCTCAACGGCGGATGGAATTGGATCATTCCGATCACCGGTTTTTTTGTCGCCGGATTGACGGCGTTCTATATGTTTCGACTTGTCATTCTGACGTTTCTTGGAGAACATAAAGACCAATATCGCTTCGAGGCGGTTCATGAATCCCCATGGATGATGACGCTCCCTCTCGTGGTGCTGGCCGTGCTGTCGTTCTTTGCATTTTATAGTTTGAATCCTTTTGGTGCATCGTCCGGATGGTTCTATCAAGCAGTCATCCGTCCCGAATCGGTTGTTCCATCTGCCGCAGCAGCAGCGAATACAGAGATGTTCACGGAAGTTTTACATCATTCGCACGGTCTTGCAATGCTCCTCTCCCTGAGTGTGGCAGGGTTCGGAATTCTCATTGCTTTCATCACCTATTACTGGAAGAAGATTAATGCCGATGCAGTCGCATCAGCCCCGGTGCTGAAGTATCTCTATAAGTTTTTCCTCAACAAATGGTACTTTGATGAATTCTATCAAATGACGTTTGTGAAAGGAACGGACGTTATTGCAAACGCCTATCGTTGGTTCGACAATGTTATTATCGATGGAATCGTAAATGGAGTAGCAACGTGGACGGTCGGGTTGACTCACGGCGTCAAGCATACCTGGGAGGAAGGAAAAGCCGGCTCGATATTTTATCTTCTGGTATTCGGTTTGTTGTCACTCTTTATCGGATGGGAAGTCACTCTTGGTTTCCTGGCGGGGAGTGCAAGTATTGGTGCAATGGTTGAGTGCGGCATCCTAGGAACGGGTGTTGCGGCGCTTTCATTTTTCTTATTCTATGTTGGTATCGGGGGATTTGACAATAAGATTATTGACGGTATGGTGAATCTCGTCGCTTACCTCGGAGGTTTTTTGGGTTTATTAGCACGGAGGCTTCAAACAGGTAAAGTGCAGACCTATCTTGCGTTTGCACTTTTTGGTGTCATGGTGTTTTTCCTGTGGTTTCGATGACGCGAGTAATGAAAAAGTTTTCTTAAGGAGTTGAGGCTCATGACATTTCAATTATTTGGTATCGGATGGCTCAGCTGGATCACATTCCTGCCTATCATCGGCATGATGATCGTCTTGCTGATTCCCAAGGAATCGCGCAGCACGATGAAGTGGACTGCGGTCGGTATCACGTTCCTGCAAGTCATCCTTGCTGTGATGATCTATGCAAATTTCAATTACAATCTCGGTGGTATCAATTCACAAGAGGGGATGCAATTTGTCGAGAAGGCAAAATGGATTGATGTAAAAGGATTGTCGTGGTTCGGACGTGTGCAGATTGAATACTTCCTGGGGGTTGATGGTATCAGCGTGCCGATGATCATTCTCACGGCACTGATCAGTTTCATTGCGGTGCTCGCGTCATGGAAGATCGATAAAGCACTCAAAGGATATATGGCGATGCTGCTGCTCCTCGATACCGGCATGATGGGTGTCTTTGTCTCCCTCGATTTTTTCCTTTTCTATGTTTTCTGGGAACTCATGTTACTGCCGATGTACTTCCTCATTGGAGTCTGGGGCGGACCGCGGCGCGAGTATGCTGCAATCAAATTCTTCCTGTATACACTTGCAGGGAGTGTACTCATGCTGCTGGCGATGATCGCACTGTATTTCAGCGTCACCATCATTGATCCGGCATCGGGTGAAAAATTACATACGTTCAATTTACTTGCAATGATGAATCCAGCTAACTTTGATCCGAACTCACTCCTGGCGGGATTCGGAACGCAGATGCGTACTCTTGCCTATGGTGCGCTCTTCATAGGGTTTGCAATCAAAGTGCCAATCTTTCCTTTTCATACATGGCTGCCGGATGCACACGTGGAAGCACCAACGGCAATCAGTGTTATTCTTGCCGGTGTTCTGTTAAAGATGGGTACCTACGGACTCATTCGTATTAGTTTCCCGATATTCCCGGAACTAGCCCAGAAATTTGCTTATTGGTTGGCTATTCTTGCATTCATCAACATCGTCTACGGTGCATTATGTGCAATGGCACAGACAGATTTTAAAAAACTGATTGCATACTCCAGCGTCAGTCACATGGGGATTGTGTTGCTTGGTATGTCGGCACTGAATACACAGGGGATGATGGGGGCGGTCTTCCAAATGTTTAATCATGGCACCATCACGGCAATGCTCTTCCTTATTGTCGGCGTTATTTACGATCGTGCACACACACGCGAACTCAATGATTTTGGCGGATTGGCACTCACAATGCCGAAATATACCGGTATAATGATGATTGCCTTCTTCGCAGCCTTGGGATTACCCGGGTTAAGCGGATTTGTTTCAGAATTATTTTCTTTCCTCGGTGCATTCCAAGTAGACAAGCTGCGTATAATCACTATTGCTTCGACACTGGGTATCGTTCTTACCGCGGCGTATATGCTCTGGACATTACAACGGGTGTTTCTTGGAAAGGCGAATGGAAAATGGAATGCGATGCCGGATGTGGATCTACGGGAAATTTGCATGCTCGTACCGCTGGCGGTTATTGTGCTGGTGCTGGGTATCTATCCGTCGTTTATGCTGAATCTCATGACGTCGTCCGTGAATCACTTCGTTGATGTCGTCGCGAAAGGAAGCGCTGCTGCTGCATTGATTCCGTAACTGCGTGAGGTTGCACAATATAAGTTTCTGTGGTAGGCAAATACATTTCTTTTGCGGTTCATTAAAGAAAAAATAATATGTTTGTTCAACAGGCCATACATAATCTTACTCTCTTCCTGCCGGAAACGGCATTAACGGTTGCATTCTGTATCGCAATACTGTCCGGGTTGATTTTTCGGAAATCTCCCAAAGTTGTTGGATGGGTTGCAGCTCTCGGGGTGATGACTGCATTGTTCTTTGTTGTCAACCAATCAGGAATTTCTGAGGAAATCTTTTCCGGCATGATCGCGGTTGATCCATTTGCGGTGTTCTTTAAATCGCTGACGGCAATCTGTGCGTTAATCATAATTCTCTTCTCCATGTATTCGATGGAAGTGCAGACGACCGTGAAGCGCATGGCAGAATATTACGCGCTGCTCCTCACCATGACACTGGGAATGTTCTTGATGGCAGGCGCTACGAATTTGCTGATGATCGTATTGGCAATGGAATTAACGAGTTATTCGTCTTACATTCTTGCAGGATATACAAAGGAAGCAACGGACTCAAGCGAAGCCTCGTTGAAGTACATCATTTACGGTGCAACGTCTTCCGGCGTGATGTTATACGGTATCTCGATTCTCTTCGGTTTGTCCGGAGCAATGAATTATGCCGGAATGAATCACGCCCTGGCATTGAATGCTCCAAATTATTACGCTTTGCTGATCGCAACAATATTCATTGTAGTCGGTTTCGGCTATAAGATTTCCGCTGTGCCGTTTCATTTCTGGACTCCTGACGTCTACGAAGGTGCACCGATTACGATAACGGCTTTTTTGTCTGTCGCATCAAAGGCAGCCGGTTTTGCGTTGATGATGCGCTTCTTCAAGGTGATCTTCATTGATACGACAATTCTTGCGCTGCCTCCCGGTACGTGGGTGTCACTCTATCATTTTGATTGGAACAAATTACTGGTCATTCTTTCGGTGCTCACAATGACGCTGGGGAACCTTGTGGCTGTCTGGCAGGATAATCTTAAACGACTGCTGGCGTACTCTAGTATTGCCCATGCCGGTTATATGCTCATGGGTGTCGTTCTTCTCAGTGACAAAGGTATTGCGGCGGTCCTCATTTATTTTATCATGTATCTGTTCATGAATCTTGGAGCTTTTTTTGTCGTCATGCTCGTCGCGAACAAGACGGGAAGCGAAGATATTAGCGCTTACAGAGGCCTTGGATATCGGTCTCCGGTTCTCGGTGTAGCGATGGCTCTGTTCCTTGTGTCACTGACGGGATTGCCCCCGACGGCCGGTTTTGTCGGAAAGTTTTATCTCTTTGCGGCGGTTCTGGATGCAAAATGGATTTGGCTTGCTGTCGTTGGTGCTATCAATACAGTCGTCTCGCTTTACTACTATGCGCGAGTGCTTCGCTATATGTTTCTCCGGGATCCGGAAGATCACTCAGAACATCTTCCTCTTCGTTGGATAGAAGTATTGATGTTGCTTGCACTTGCCATCCCGACGTTATTCTTCGGATTGTATTTTACACCCATCGTGGATTTAGCAAATTCATCGATTCAGATGTTTGGCATGCATTAATTGAAGTGCTGAGATCTGAAGAGGAAGATGCTTCAGATGGCTGTGGAGAAGTTGTTTGTTTGTCAACAGAGAAATTCTTAGATTTATCAGACTACATTGGACATCAGATTGCGCTCTCACGGAGTTTATTCTTTGGGGATATCATTGGAACAACAAACGCTTCATATTCTTCTTGTCGACGACGATGAATTTTTTTCCAGCATAGTTGCCAATCAGCTGAAAGATGAATATCACTACAGAATAACAATTGCTCGCGATGGACGGGAAGCTACGGAATTACTTGCCAAAGGAGGCAGTAATCACTTTGACATGGTCCTCACAGATTATTCGATGCCTGTGATGAACGGCGTTGAATTACTGAAATGGATTCAAGAACATAACAGGGAAATACCAGTCGTCATGTTGACAGCAGCCGGCTCGGATATTGTCGCAGTGGAAGCGATGAAATTGGGTGCGTATGATTACGTCCGGAAGGAACAGCTCGATCTTCAGCATCTTGGGATTGTGATTAATGCAACACATGAGCGGCATCAATTTCGTATTGCACGATCATTGGAAGAAGAACGGGCACATGAAATCGGCTTAAATGTTCTGGCAACAGATAAAGTACGCGATGTACTCAATGCGCTTACGCCAACGATCAATTCTGCTCTCGCAAATATCAATGGAGATATTGAAACCCGCGGTGAAGAACTCAGCCGGCAATTGCCTTCTCCACAACGTGAACAAGTTCATGAGTTACTGCAGCAGATTCAAGGTTCGGCCGTGTTGCTTGAAACCTCCATTCGGGGATTATTAGGATTATATCGAATGCTGTACGCCCATCATGCCGAAACTCAAGAGCTTGATCGGTTGAAACGGGAGATTGAAGAGAAAGCAACTTCCGCCTGACGTGATCCTGTTCACCTTTCCTTTTTATTCTTCACCCGGTTCCATATCAACCGAATACCATCCAGCACGAGCAGGGGCTCAACGTGTTGAACGATCTGTGTCTGTTCTGCCATCAAATGAGAAAATCCGCCTGTCGCAATGACCATTGCTTTTTTCGACCGATGTTTGGTGAGCTCATGTTGAATCCGGTCCACGATTCCCATCATCGCATCAAGTCCGCCCCAGAGAATCCCTGCTTGCATACTGCCCAACGTTGTGGTGTTGATAAGAGTTTGAGGAAATTGCAATTGTTCACTGGTCAGTGGTGACAGTTGGGCGGTCCGGTTATGTAATGAACGTGCTGCTGTCTCTATTCCCGGGCTAATGACACCTCCGAGAAAATCGCCGTTGGATGCAATAACGTTATAGGTGGTTGCTGTTCCAAAATCAATAATGATAAGCGGCCCGCCGTATTGAGCATAACCAGCGATCGCGCTGCAGATTCTATCGGTGCCGAGAGATTTTGGATTCTCGTAGTGAATGGTGATTCCAAGATTCAACTCTGTACTGATGATGACCGGCTCTTGATGGAAATATTTTTTTGCCATCCCCGCATAACGTTTAGTGAGGGAGGGGACAACAGACGAAATACCGATCCCTTCGATCTGCTTTTTAGTTGCTCCCACTTCATACAGTAAGGAGTGAATTTGTGAAGTGATATCATCTTCTTTCCATTGCGTTGTGGTTGTCCATCGGCAGTGGCCCATGAGCCTCTCGTTCCTGTACATCCCGATGACCGTACTGGTGTTGCCAATGTCAATTGCTATGAACATATTCATTCCTCTTCCTTGGCGTAAGACTTACTGTTGTACCATCTAAATAACCATCGCTAAAGCAGTATAGTATTTTATATAATGGTCCACCTCCCCTTTCATACCGTTTGATTTTATCAATCGGGACGAAATTTCCCCTCCTCAAACGAGGAGGGGATGAAGGTGTGATGTACCAATATTCTGTTCCATCTCATCATTATCTGGCTAGAAGATGATGATATACATAAAAGCATATTCTTCATTACTGTATTGCCAGGGTGACATCACCCGCATACAATACACGCCTGCCTGTTTCTGTCTCGACAAGCAATCCTCCATCTGCAGCAAGATCGATTGCTGTGCCGTCTATGACCTCAGCACCTTGCGTGAGCGATATCCGTTGGCCAAAAATAGTCGCGCGTGCTTTCCATTTCATCAGCACAGTACTGAAATCTCCCTTCTTCACATCACGGAACATCGATTCAAGTGATGACATGATTTTGCAGAATAGATCGTTTCGATCAAACTCTCTATTACATTCGTTCCTCAGCGATGTGGCCGTGCCTGCAAGGTTACCAAGGAACTTCTGCTGGTTGACATTTACTCCAATACCCATAATAACATAAGCGAGTGCAGTGCTTTGGAAGGCGCTCTCCATCAGGATACCGCAGAATTTTCTATTGTGTAATAGAACGTCATTGGGCCACTTGGTTTCGCAGCGCAGAGCGGTGACTGCCTCAATAGCATCGGCGATAGCGGCGGCGGCGAAGAAGGAAAGGAACCCCAATTTGTCACTGTTGAATGTCGGCCGGATGATGACGGAGAATAATAAATTGTCGCCTGGTTCGGCAAGCCATGATCTTCCCAATCGTCCACGGCCGGCCGTTTGGTAATCGGCAAGAACCACAGTGCCTTCTTCCGCGCCTTTGTTGGCAAAAATTTTCGCACACGCATTCGTCGAATTGATGGAATCGTAAATGAGAATGGTATGCCCAAATACGTTTGTTGTGAGCCTGCGCCGAAGGTCTTCTTCTGAGTACATGCTTAAGAGATTTTATTGGAGCATGGAATTCTTTGTTAATGGATGGGGCAAGTTCGCGAGCCGCCATCCGAGGTCGTAGATGACTCGCCCAATCTTCGCCATTCGTTCAAAGAGAATTTTGTCCACAGTATCAGTGGGCTGATGGTAATCGCGATGGACGCCATCGAAAAAGAAAACAACAGGAACTCCATTCTTCGCAAAATTATAGTGGTCGCTTCTGTAATAGAACCTCTCAGGATCGTGATCACCATTATAGGTATAATCAAGGTTCAAATGTTCTGTTGCACTGTTCGCAATTCGAAGGAGACTGTCGAGTTCCACACTTATTTTATCGGAACCGATGACATAGATAAAATTCGTGTCTTTCTTCGCTTCGTGAGACGTATCGATCCTGCCGACCATATCAATGTTTAAATCAGCAATGGTTTTCTCTAATGAAATAATAGGATTGTTTGTATAATATTTGGAACCATACAGTCCCTTTTCTTCACCCACCACAGTCATAAAGAGCAGACTCCGTCTTGGTTTGATAGGATTCATTGTAAATGCTTTTGCCAGTTCCAGAATGGTGACAGTACCGGAACCATCATCATCTGCACCGGGATAGAGGACGCCGGTACGGCTGATTCCAAGGTGATCGTAATGGGCGGTAAAAGCAACGACTTGCGATTTAAGATCTGGATCGGATCCCGGTAGAAACCCAAGAACATTTTCCGTTTGCTTTGTTTCATGAATGACTTTCGATGTTATGGAAACAGTTCCCTTGGTCATGAATACCGGTGTAAACTGCTGATCCAGCAGAGATTCATCTCTGAGTTGTTTTAAAGATATTCCTGAAGGCTTTAATACTGATTCCGCTATTTCCGGAGATACTAGGAAGCGGACGAATTGCTGGCGTACTGGAGTTGTGCTGTCTTTCATGCGCATGGTCCCTTTATCCGAACTCATGGCGATGATCATCTCTTGTGCTTTTTGAAATGAAGCAGGTCCTTCGAAATCTGGTATCATCAGCATCGCTGCTGCCCCTGCGTCGCGACGCATGGCAAAGAGCCGGCGCAATGTTCCCGCTTTGGTTGTATCGCTGGCATAACTTTTCTTTCCAATAAAGACGAACACGATTCGTCCGGCAAGCTTCGCCTGAGCGGCTGAATCTAATTCTGTATCGGTGAATCCTACAAAAGCCGCGGGTCCGCTGACGATTGTATCTTTTGCACCTTCAGAAATAAAATCCGTTCCCCAGAAGAAATTCTTTTTTACTCCGTCGGACTCTGTTTCTATCTTCGTTTGTGGATCAACGCGCGTGACTTCGACATCAAAATGTTGGAAGTACGTTCCATCATCCCCGATGGCTTTGAGACCGAGATCCTTAAAAATATCTGCAATATAATGTGCCGCTTTCTTTTGGCCGGGGTACGAAGTTTCCCGTCCCTCTAAACTATCGGATGCAAGTACTGTCAGATGCGATTTCAAATCAGTTGTATTGATGGAATGATACCCAATGGTAGATTTTGGATCGATCGATTGTGCATGAAGATTGACAAGAACGAACGGGATCAAAAAGAAAATACGGCGCATGCGAACTCCTTTGATATATATGAGTGTCAAAAAGATACAAGAAAATAACGGTGAAATGCAAATGCATTATAGAAGAGTCCTTGCATGGAACGTCTCTGTTTCGATGTTTCGTTCCGTCACCTGTATTCCATATTTTAGATTTCTATACTATGATCCTGACGTGAGGAGTTTGATAAATTTGTACATGAATTCGACCCCTTCGTAGAATTCCTTCATTCCGATGCGTTCGTCTCTTCCGTGTGCGCGCACATCATCTATGTCCGCGAAGATCCCAGAAACACCGTACACCGGAATGCCTGCCTGACGCAGATATCTGCCATCCGACGCGCCGGTGGACATGATCGGCGTGACCGTCACACCGGGCCACATAGATGTCGTGAGTTTCTCGACAATATTCAGAACATCTTTTCTGAGCGGTGAGAGCGGAGCCGATTGAGGATGCCCTCGCATCGTTACCACGATATGATTATCTGCAAGAACTTGGTGCAACGTAGCCAGAACATTTTCGACAGAGTCATCGGGAAGCATGCGGCAGTTCACGATAGCACGGACTGTCTGCGGCAAAGCATTTTCAGCGTGCCCGCCGTTGAGCATGGTCGGAACACAGGTGGTACGCATCAAAGCGTTATAATAGGGAGACGAGGCTGCGAGACGATTGGCGGCAGCTGTATCGAAAGGTGTTTTCAGAAGGGCAAGTATGTCAGATTTGGTTTGGCCCGTTTCCTTCTTTGCCGTACGTTCAAAGAATGTCCGTGTCGTTTCATTGAGCTGGATGGGAAAATCGTACTGTGCTAACCGATTCAGTCCGGCTGAGAGCCGGTAGATGGCGTTGTCCTTCACCGGCATGGAGCTATGGCCACCCCGATTTTTTACTTCGAGTTGAAAACTGATATAGGTCTTTTCACTTGTCTGAATTTCCATCAGCAACGGTTTCCCGTTTTTAATTTCACCGCCACCGCCTTCGAGATTAATGGCAAACGCAGCATCGATGAGATCACGGCGATTTGCAAGGAGCCATGCAACACCGTTCGCATCGCCATTTTCTTCATGTTCAGTCAAGGCTACAATCATGTCGCGATCCGGAATAAACCCTTCGCTCTTCAGTCGAATAAGGTTTGCAATGATATCTGCATCTTCACATTTCATGTCGGATGTTCCCCGGCCATAAAAATATCCGTCCTTTTCAAGAAACGTAAACGGGTCGAAGGACCAATCCTGACGGAGCGCTTCAACGACATCGAGATGTCCAAAAAAGAGGATAGGTCGAAGTGCGCTCTTTCCATGGTATCTCACTACGAGATTCATATTCTGAGATCGGGGGCCAACGATGTGTATATCGTCCTCTTGAAATCCCGCTTTTCTCAACCGCGAAGCCATCGCCTCGACAGCCTTCGTGCTGCCTATATTTAATGTTGTGTTTATTTCAATCAGTTCCCGAAAAATATCGCGCACGAATTCCTGTTGACCCGTAATTGATTTGGAGTTTCCGATTGTTTGTGCAAAAAGGCTTTCAAATTTAACAGATACAGTGATAACTATAAAACATACGATAGGCAGGAAAATTTTGTTCATGGATATTTCCTCAAATAATTCAAGCTGGAGAGAGATATTCTCCCGATCTACAAGTCGTTGGTGAGTGCAAATCACTCTCATAGGGGGAGTATAAAACATAATATAAAATTATCTTTGTGTCTAAACTACTTCGTTTTTTCCTATGTTTCTATCAATAGACTTTAATTCAACAGAGTTTACCTCAATAGAAACAATACATTAAATGTAGGTTGTCTGTCACAGGTAAATGTCCGACTTTTTGCTATTCTCACTGGAAAATTTGTGATATTCTTCGAGACTGACATATTTTCTTAAATAATCTGCCATCTTGCGTTGTTTTTATTGGAAATATTGGCAGGTGTTCTGCCAAATTGCCTTTTCTATAATAATACCTATTAAAAACGACAAAAATCGCCATTATTTATTTGGCACGTCTATTGATCTAACTATGACATACGAAACAAATAAATAAGGAGATACAAAAATGTTAGTGCAATTTGATTATCCAAGAACATGCGACAATCTGGTGAATGATTTTTTTGCAGCAGAGAAAATGCCGGTTGTGGCGCAATTTCCAGTTCTCGATGTTTCCGAACAGGAAAATGATTTTATCGTTACTGCCGATTTACCCGGTGTGAAGAAAGAAGATGTCAAGATCACATTTGAGAATAGCGTTCTGACGATCAGCGGTACGCGTAATTCGCAAGCAGTCCCCGAGAATGCGCGTTTGCTTCTCAATGAATTACGATCGGGAGACTTCAATCGTTCTCTTAAGTTCAGACAGGATATTGATACGTCCAAGATGACTGCAGAAATGAGTAACGGAATTTTAACGGTGACGTTGCCGAAAGCCGAATCGGTGAAGGCAAAAGAAATACACATCAACTAATCATACATAATGGAGGGTATTCGTATGGCACTTATACGATGGAATCCTGCTCGCGAAGGAGCGACATGGCCCTCTGATCTTTTTGGGATTCAGAGGGAAATAAACCGGATGTTTGATTCTGCATTCCGTTTTGATACTCGGAACGAAGACTCCGTGTTTCATGCTTGGACACCGGCTGTTGATTTTGCCGAACGCGACGATCAATTTGTTGTGAAGGCAGAATTGCCTGGAGTCAACAAGGATGATGTTAAAATCACTCTTGAAAATAATATTCTCACAATCCATGGCGAGAAGAAACAGGAAAAGGAAATAAAGAAAGAGAACTATCATCATGTTGAGCGAAGTTATGGTTCTTTCGAGCGTTCCTTTACTCTTCCCACATCGGTGAAGAGCGATAAAATCGATGCAGTCTATAAAGACGGCGTTCTTCAAATCGCATTGCCGAAATCAGAAGATGCAAAACCGAAACAAATCGAAGTAAAAGTTAAATAACGAACAAAGTGTGGCGCTAAGAACGCCACATTGATCGATCAACGCGTCAATCTGGGTCGGGTTTGAAGTGGAACAAATCCGGCCCGTTGGCGCATAATTCCACAGAGGTGCGGTATACATCCGCAAAAGGTAAAAGGAGTTACACAATGTCAAAAAATACAGGAAAAATTATAGGTATTGATCTTGGAACAACCAACTCGGTTGTTGCAGTGATGGAAGGAAATGATCCCGTTGTCATCGCGAACGCAGAAGGTGCGCGTACCACTCCATCGGTGGTCGGATTTGCAAAATCGGGCGAACGGCTTGTAGGGGCAGCTGCAAAACGTCAGGCAGTAACGAACTCACAAAACACGGTCTTTTCCATTAAACGATTTATGGGCCGATTCTTCAATGAAGTAAATGAAGAAATGAAACTTGTTCCCTACAATGTCGTGCAGGGTGAGAACAACACGGCACGTGTGAAGATTGGCGATCGGGTCTATTCGCCTTCTGAAATATCTTCCATGATTCTTCAGAAGATGAAACAGACAGCAGAAGATTATCTTGGAACAAAAATTACTGAAGCAGTCATCACCGTCCCTGCATACTTCAATGATGCACAACGTCAGGCAACGAAAGAAGCCGGTGAAATTGCCGGTCTCAACGTCCGTCGTATTATCAATGAACCGACAGCGGCAGCATTGGCTTATGGCCTGGATAAAAAACATAAAGACTCGAAAGTTGCAGTATTCGATCTTGGCGGCGGCACGTTTGATATTTCCGTCCTCGAATTAGGCGACGGAGTTTTTGAAGTGAAGTCGACGAACGGTGACACACATCTCGGTGGCGATAACTTTGATATGCGTGTGCTGGAATACATTGCAGATGAATTTAAAAAAACAGAAAGTATCGATCTTCGCAAAGATCCTATGGCGCTTCAGCGTTTACGGGAAGCAGCAGAAAAGGCAAAGATGGAGCTGTCGCAATTGCTGCAGACAGAAATCAATCTTCCGTTTATTACTGCAACAGCAGATGGTCCTAAACATTTAAATATGACACTGACGAGGGCAAAGTTAGAACAACTGGTGGAAGATTTAGTACAGCGGTGTATGCCCCCGGTGGAAAAAGCTTTAAAAGATGCCGGTTTGAATCCGAACCAGATTGATGAGATAATTCTTGTCGGCGGAATGACGCGTATGCCGCGTGTGCAGCAGTTGGTCAAGGATGTCTTCGGAAAAGAAGGGCATAAAGGTGTCAATCCGGATGAAGTGGTTGCCATCGGGGCAGCAATTCAAGGCGGCGTTCTTTCTGGAGATGTGACAGATGTACTCTTACTCGATGTCACGCCGCTGTCACTTGGTATCGAAACGCTTGGTGGAGTTATGACACCGATGATTCAAGCGAATACAACAATTCCGACCAAGAAGAGCGAAATCTTTTCTACGGCGTCGGATAGTCAGCCTTCAGTGGAGATTCATGTCTTGCAGGGTGAACGCCCCATGGCTGTCGATAATCGCACGCTAGGTCAGTTTCATCTCGATGGAATTCCGCCGGCACCGCGCGGTGTTCCTCAGGTCGAAGTGACGTTTGATATCGATGCGAATGGTATGCTCCATGTCTCGGCAAAAGATAAAGCAACAAATAAAGAGCAATCCATACGAATCACATCTTCCAGCGGCTTAAGTAAAGAAGAAGTTGAGAAGATGAAGACAGATGCTGCGGCACATGCTTCGGATGATAAAAAACGAAAAGAAGAAATCGAGACGAAGAATCAAGCAGACAATCTTGTTTTTCAAACACGGAAGCAGTTGAAAGATCTCAGCGAAAAGATGGATGCTGACACGAAGTCTAAAGTAGAAGGGGCAGCAAACGCACTCGAAGAAGCTATCAAGGGCAACAACCCCGCAGATATAAAGGCGAAGACAGAAGCCCTCAACAATGCCTGGAATGAAGCGTCGACGAAGATGTATGAATCGGCGAAAAGTCAACAAGCACCGCCCTTCACAGGACAGCCGGGAGCAGGTGGACAGCAACAAGGCCCGTTTGCCAGCGGTCAACCTGGTGCTGAGCAAGCCGGTCCACAACAGCAAAGCGGCGATGGCGGCAAGAAAGTGGAAAACGCCGACTTCGAGGTTGTGGATGATAAGTAACCTGATGACGCTGATTGCACTGCGTTAGCGCAGATTGCCCGCCCGGAATGAGTCGGGACGAAGTCTCGTCTCGATGAATCGAAACGGACAGAGTGCGCAGATGATAGACGAAAGGCGAGGCAACACCTCGCCTTTTGTATTCCATGAAGGAAAAGTATATGTCCAGCTCAACGATCTCACTTTTACTTTTCATCGGAATCGTATTGTTTTTGATTGCGGGAATTATTTATGCAATCAGATCAAAGAATACTCAGTGTTCCGGCAGTTATGCCTCGATGGTAGCATTTCATGACATGCAGACGAATGAAAAGCAAAGTGCACTAGAGGTCATCATTGAAAAGCAGGCGCAAAATAAGTGGGAAGAGGAAGAGAGCGGAGAAGATTATTTTACAAAGAAGAATTACACACCTGAACCAATGGGTAATAAATTAAAAACTGACAACTCATAACTTGAAACTGTTTTATGAACTTCAATAAATTTACAATTAAATCGCAAGAAGCCGTGCAACATGCACAGGAAATTGCGTCAAACTACGGCAATCAAATAATCGAACCTGCGCACTTACTGGCGGCATTGGTTCAGGATAGTGAAGGCGTGGTTGTGCCTATTCTGCAAAAACTTGGTACCAACGTGAGTTATCTCAAAATAAAAATTAGCGAGTTGGTGGAAGGCCTGCCGAAAGTACAAGGCTCACATGTGAGTAATCAACAACTATCCCCTGCTCTTGGACAAGTGTTGGAATTCGCACATGTGGAAGCACAGCAGCTCAAAGACGAATATATCAGCACAGAACATTTGCTCCTGGGATTGCTCGCTGCACAAACACCCGCTACAAAATTACTGACCGATCAGGGTGTGACAAAAGATAGTATCTATAAGGCACTGAAGGATGTGCGCGGTTCACAGCGAGTGACCGACCAAACGCCGGAGGAGAAGTATCAATCTCTGGAAAAGTTTGGCCGCGATCTCAATGATCTTGCACGGAAAGGAAAATTAGATCCGGTGATCGGACGCGAGGAAGAAATCCGCCGTGTGCTTCAAGTGCTTTCGCGCCGTACAAAAAACAATCCCGTACTCATTGGTGATCCGGGTGTCGGCAAAACAGCCATCGCAGAAGGGATCGCACATCGTATTGTTCAGGGTGACGTGCCGGAAAGTTTGAAGACGAAGCGTATCGTTGCGATTGACATGGGAACACTGGTTGCGGGGACAAGCTTCCGAGGTCAGTTTGAAGAACGATTGAAAGCGGTCCTCAAAGAGGTGACCGATTCAAATGGAGAAATTATCCTCTTCATCGATGAATTGCACACCCTCGTTGGCGCCGGTGCAGCACAGGGTTCTGTTGATGCATCCAATATGCTGAAACCTGCTTTGGCGCGCGGAGATCTGCGAGCCATCGGAGCAACGACGATTGATGAATATCGAAAATATATTGAGAAAGATCCCGCATTAGAACGACGATTCCAACCTGTTCTTGTAGACGAACCGACAGTGGAGGATACGATCTCTATTCTCCGGGGATTAAAAGAACGCTATGAAGTCCATCATGGTGTGCGTATTACGGACGGTGCCATTGTCGCAGCTGCACAGTTAAGCCATCGGTATATCTCGGATCGTTTCCTGCCCGATAAAGCGATCGATTTAGTGGATGAAGCCGCTTCAAAACTCCGTATCGAAATTGATTCGATGCCGGAAGAATTAGATAACGTCGAACGCCGAATAAAGCAATTAGAAATTGAACGCGAAGCTGTGAAGCGTGAGAAGGATGAAGATTCGAAATCGCGATTGGGGGAAATCGAACATGAACATGCTGACTTGAGTCAAACACGTTCTGAATTAAAAGCTCATTGGCAATTAGAAAAAGGATTGATTCAATCTATACGAACAATGAAGGGAGATATTGACAACGCCAAGAAAGAGTCAGAATTGCAAGAGCGGCAAGGCAATCTTGGGCGCGTTGCGGAGTTGCGTTATGGTGTGATCAGCGGTTTGGAAACGAAGCTGAAAGAAGCATCACTCAAATTGAATGAGGTGCAGAAAAGTAAGAAAATGCTGAAGGAAGAAGTCGATGCGGAAGACATTGCCGATATAGTTGCAAAGTGGACCGGCATTCCAATGCAACGTATGCTCGAAAGCGATCGAACAAAGCTCCTGCATTTAGAAGACCGCATCCATGAAAGATTGATTGATCAGGAAGACGCTGTGAAAGCTGTCGCAGATGCAATCCGAAGAAGCCGTGCAGGTTTGCAGGATGAAAAGAAACCGATTGGTTCGTTCATATTTCTTGGCAGTACTGGTGTCGGTAAAACGGAATTAGCAAAAGCACTTGCTGAATTTCTGTTCAACGATGAAAATGCCATTGTGCGGATCGATATGACGGAATACATGGAAAAGTTTTCTGTCTCGCGTCTTCTTGGTGCACCTCCAGGATATGTCGGGTATGAAGAAGGCGGACAGCTGACGGAAGCCGTGCGGCGAAAACCGTACTCCGTGGTGCTTCTCGATGAGATCGAAAAGGCACATCCGGAAGTATTCAACGTCCTCTTGCAGCTGCTGGATGAAGGCAGATTGACGGATAGCAAAGGACGAACAGTAAACTTCAAGAACACTATCATTATTATGACATCGAACCTCGGTTCTCATCTCATTCAAGAACGGCTGGACACACTAACAGAAGAAAACCGCGAAGATCTGATGGGTGAATTGCGTGTACAGCTTTTTGACTTGCTCAGACAGTCGGTGAGACCGGAATTCCTGAATCGTCTTGATGAGATAATTCTTTTCAAACCATTAACGTTGTCCGAGCTGCAAAAAATTGTTGAGATCCAATTACGACAGGTGCAAAAGCTGGTAGCAGATAAAAATATTACGATGGATTTTACTAAAGAGGCGAAAGAACGACTTGCCACAATTGGATACGATCCGGTCTTTGGTGCACGTCCATTGAAACGGGTTATTCAGAAATATGTCAAGAATACATTGTCAGAAAAAATTCTTTCCGGTGAAATCACGGATGGAGACACCGTGAAGGTTGACACCGATAATCGTGGTAGGATCGAATTCGTTAAGAAGGGAACACCGAAATTATCGAAATAATTGACTCTCTGATATTGTTATTCTATTTGTCTATTTGAGATGAAAAACTACTATATTCTTTATAATATATTTTTGCTGCTCACAATTCACAAAAGGAGGTGAACGTATGAAACGCTTCTTTACGTTATTCCTTCTGGTTATAATTGCGGTTGAGGTTACGTAGCAGTAAAAAAAATCAATAAAGCAACCAAAGCAGTTCCTGTCGCGAAAGCGACAAAAGCAGAAACGAAAGCCAAAGCACTGAAAGCGTCAACAGGACCAGCACCGGCAGTAAAACCTGCAGTCTCACCAGTAAATCCTGTAAATCTTGAAGGTACGATTCAACAAGGTAAAGAAAATGCGATTAAAAAATTGGACACGGTGAAAACGAAATTCTAACTCATTCTCTGCGCGCAAAATATTTTTTAAGAATCCTTCTGCGTCAAGTATCGGGACGGGAAGGATTCTTTTTTTGAACTTATGCAATTAGCCTCTCTCCTCGGACATACGCAGGAACTCCTCGGTATAATTCTGAATTCTCAGAAGCCTGCCGATGCCCTCATGGATACATTCTTTCGGGCGCACAAGTACCTCGGCTCACATGACAGGAAGTTCATTGCAGAGACGACGTACGGCACTCTGCGCTATTTGCGGAAATGTGAATTCATGGTCACCTCAGCAATACCTGGAGGTGACGAGACAGTTGTTGAAGAGGACAAAATTCTTTTTCTTGTTGTTGCCTATTTATCATTCCAGGGAAAGATGCAGGACGTTTCTCCGGAAACCGTCTCTTCAAAACTCAAGAGTACACGGCTTGGCGAAAAGATGGCACCTATTCTTCATTCGTTCTTACAGCCGCTCATGATTCCAACGGAATCTGCCATCGTGCGCATCGGCGTAGAACACTCATTCCCTGATTGGATGGTGCGGAATTTCCTTGAGCAGTATGGTGAGAATGAAACAGAAATAATTTGTGCAAGTCTCAACACACCAGCACCGCTCACCTTGCGCGTGAATACATTGAAAGCAACGGTCGAACAATGTCAAACGGAATTACGCAAGCAGGGAATTGAGACAACAAGGACATTATTGTCTCCGTTTGGTCTCAATCTTACAAAACGCATCAACGTGTTTTCACTTTCTATTTTTCGTGATGGATGGTTTGAAGTGCAGGACGAAGGAAGTCAGTTGCTGCCGTTTCTCATTGATCCAAAACCGAATGTGAAATTGCTTGATGTCTGTGCAGGTGCCGGAGGTAAAACTTTGGAATTTGCCGCTTTGATGAAGAATCGGGGGGAAATCTTTGCGACGGATATCAATTCGTATCGTCTTGAGGAATTGCGCAAGCGTGCGAAGCGTGCCGGCGCTCAGAATGTTCGCATTCAGGAAATTCAGGCAATTGAAGATCTGAATGACCACTACGCTTATTTTTTTGATATAGTTTTTGTCGACGCACCTTGTAGCGGGCTTGGTACACTGCGCCGTAATCCCGGAATGAAATGGATGGTTACGGAACAGACGGTGGAAGAAGTTTCTGAGAAGCAGCGGTCCATTCTCCATTCTTCTGCACCGCTGGTAAAACCGGGCGGACGGATTGTGTATGCGACCTGTACCTTGCTGAGGCAAGAAAATGAATCTGTGATTGAAGGGTTTTTAATTCGGAACCCTGAATTTAAATTGATGGAAGCTAATAAATTCTTAGTACAAAGAAATACTGGATTGGCCGCAACAGGACCGTTCTTCAAACTTCTTCCTCATCTGAATGGAACTGACGGCTTCTTTTGTGCTGTTCTTGATAAACAGGCAAATCATTGATTCTCCAGAGATGTTTTGATATTTTTTAAAAGGAACTTGGGGTAATTTGCTTTTCGCTGCTACCAGATGCCCACAACTTCTGCATCATTTTCAGAAAGGATTACCGGCATGAGATTACTTGTAATGACAATCGTAATAACAATTGCGTTCATTGGCTGTTCTAGGCCAAATGCAGAGGAGATGTTCAACAAGGGTGTAGATGCCCAAAAGGCGGAACAATACGACGATGCGATCGCTTCCTATCAAGAATTAATCAACGCCTATCCTGACAGTGCCCGCACTCCGGAAGCGGTCTATGCCATAGGAACATTGTATCAGAACCACAAGCATTCCTTTTACCAAGCAATTCAAACATTTCGCCATCTCGTAGAAAAATATCCCACGCATGCCACCGCTCCAAATGCATCCTTTATGATCGGATTCATATACAACAATGATCTAAAGAATATTGATTCAGCACGAATTGCCTACAAAGAGTTTATCAATCGATATCCGACAAATCAACTTGCCGCATCGGCGCAGTTCGAAATGGAAAATCTTGGTAAGGATCCGGAAGAGCTTCTCAAAGTGCAGGCTCACATGACAGAAGAAAAAGTAAAACCTGTTAAGAAAAAGTAATTACATCTATTTGTATTCTCTCGTTGCAACAGATCGTATATGATTCAAAATATTTCCTGATCATGGATAACTCGAAACTGTAACCTTTTTGCAAGATTCTCTTAAATATCTCCAGCCGGCCGTCGTTGCTCAACTTGCAAATATGGAATTGCGTGCAAGGTTCGTGGTGGAAGGATTCATCACCGGATTGCACAAAAGTCCGTATCACGGATTTAGTGTCGAATTTACAGAACACCGTCCATACATGCCGGGTGATGAAATAAAGCACATCGATTGGAAAGCGTACGGAAAAACTGATCGGTTCTACATCAAACAATTTGAGGAGGAGACGAATCTTAAGTCGTATCTCATCCTGGATGCAAGCCGGTCCATGGAGTACGCGTCGAAGGGAAATTTGAAGAAGTTTGAATATGCATCATATGTCGCCGCTGCTTTATCCTTTCTCATGATTGAACAACGTGATGCCGTGGGATTAACAGTCTTTGATGAGGGGATTCGCGTTTCGTTACCACCGCGTGCTACACGTTCGTATCTGAGAGAAATTCTCAAAGAATTGGAATCTGCACGTCCCGCAAATAAGACCGGCACGTCGAAATCGTTACATCGTATCGCTGAACAAATTAAACGGCGTGGATTGGTGATTGTGCTCAGCGATTTATTTGATTCACCGGAATCCGTGATGACGGCGCTCAAACATTTTCGCCACAAAGGACATGAGGTGGTGGTGATGCAAATACTCGATCCGCTGGAGAGATCGTTTGCCTTTGAGAGTGACGCCATCTTCAAGGATTTAGAGACGCATGAAGAAGTGATGACACAACCGTGGCATATTCAGAAAGCATATCAACAATCGATGCAGGAGTTTCTCGGGTATTATCAACGGCAATGCCGCGATAATAACATAGACTACGTACTCTTGGATACGAGTACGCCGTTCGACAAAGCTCTCTTTGAATATTTAAATAAACGAAAAAGAATGCATTGATCGTCGAGTCAAGAAAATATAGGCTGATGACAGAAGGTGTGTTTGTGCTGCCTATTCACATAGTTCATCCGGAATATCAAGTTGCCAGAAGATAAGATTATAGTACGCGGTGCGCGTGTTCACAATCTGAAGAATATTGACGTTGATATACCCCGCGATTCATTAACGGTGATCACCGGTCTTTCGGGATCGGGAAAATCAAGTTTGGCGTTCGATACGATCTATGCTGAAGGGCAGCGCCGATACGTGGAAAGTCTTTCTGCCTATGCCCGGCAGTTTCTTGATGTTATGGATCGGCCCGATGTCGATTTTATCGAGGGATTGAGTCCATCCATTTCTATTGAACAAAAAACCATCAGCGCGAATCCGCGTTCAACCGTCGGCACCGTCACAGAAATTTACGACTATCTTCGCCTGCTGTTCGCACGAGTTGGAAAGCAATATTGCTATTCCTGTGGTCGAAAAGTTCAGCGGCAATCGGTCGACCAAATTATTGAAGCAATTCTGCAATATCCGATGGGTTCGAAACTTCAAGTGCTGGCACCTGTTGTGAAAGGTCGAAAAGGCCATTACCGGGAATTGTTTGAACGCATCGTGAAGGATGGATTTCTCCGTGTACGCATTGATGGAGAAGTGCGGCAGATAGAAAAGGGAATGAAGGTCGACCGTTATAAAATTCACACGATTGAGATTGTGATTGATAGAATTATTCTGAAGAAAGAGATGCGCGCCCGAATTGCTGATTCAGTCGAGATGGCACTGCGTTACGGCGAAGGTGTTCTGATGATCAATGACGGTAAAGAAGATCAACTCTTCAGTCAGAAATCTTCGTGCCATATATGTGGAATCAGTTATGAAGATCCTGCACCGAACGCGTTTTCATTCAACACACCGGCGGGATATTGTCCAAAATGTGAAGGCCTGGGTGAATTGCGATCATTTGATATGAAACTTATTATTCCCAATGATGGTCTGTCGATCAATCAAGAAGGGCTTGCTCCAATGGGCAAGCCGCGCCAGACGTGGATGTTCAGTCAGATTGGCGCAGTGGCAAAGAAATATGGATTCGATTTTGATACCCCCATTAAAAAAATATCCAACGAAGCACGTGATGTTCTCTTCTATGGATCACATGGGGAGAAATTAGAAATTGAGTATACACACGAGAAAACCGGACACGTGCAAATCTACAAGCACCGTTTTGAAGGGCTTCTCAAAATGTTAGACCGCTGGTACGAAGATACGTCTTCTCATCAAGTGCGGGATTGGGTAGAATCTTTTATGGCGACGAGCCCATGTGAAATGTGTCATGGCGGCAGGCTGCGTAAGGAAAGTCTCTCTATTCGGTTCGAAGATGCGAAGACAGGTAAACAAACAAATATTCATGAGGTGGTCACTTTTTCCATTGAACAAGCAAAGCACTTCCTTGAAACTCTCACACTCACTTCACGCGATGAAGAAATAGCCCGTCAAGTATTGAAAGAAATTCGACAGCGGTTGGATTTTCTGTTGAATGTCGGATTGAGTTATCTCACGTTGAATCGCACTGCGCGGACACTCTCCGGCGGCGAAGGCCAACGCATCCGTCTGGCGACGCAGATTGGAACGCAGCTTGTTGGCGTGCTCTACATTTTGGATGAACCGAGTATTGGCCTGCATCAACGCGACAATATGAAGCTGATTGATTCTCTCAAGGCTCTCCGCAATCTAGGCAATACCGTGATCGTTGTTGAACATGACAAAGAGATGATTGAGAGCGCCGATTTTGTGGTTGACCTCGGGCCGCGTGCTGGAGAACATGGCGGACATGTCGTGGTGACAGGTACGCCGGATCAAATAAAACGTGTGAAGGAAAAGGGAAAAAGGGGGAAGGATACACAACACCCAACACCTCATTTCCAATCATTGACTTCGGCGTATCTTCGCGGTGAGCACAAGATTGCTATTCCTGAAAAACGCCGGCGAGGTACTGGGAAGGCTCTTCTCATCAATGGAGCAACTGGAAATAATTTAAAGAATCTTACGCTGCAAATTCCTCTGGCAAAATTTGTGTGTATTACCGGTGTGAGTGGTTCTGGCAAATCAACGCTCATCAACGAGACCCTGTATCCGATTCTTTCGCGCAAGTTTTACAAGACAAAACTCGTTCCGCTTCCCTATATGTCTGTCGATGGATTGCAATATATCGATAAGGTGATTGACATCGATCAGTCGCCCATTGGCAGAACACCGCGGTCAAATCCTGCAACGTACACAGGATTGTTTACTCTGATTCGGGATCTTTTTACTCAATTGCCAGAGGCACAGATTCGCGGATACAAAGCGGGACGCTTCAGCTTCAATGTCAAGGGAGGGCGGTGTGAGAATTGTGAAGGCGATGGTGTGAAAAAAATTGAAATGAATTTCTTACCGGATGTGTATGTCCATTGCGAAGTATGCAACGGCAAGAGATACAACCGGGAAACGCTGGAAGTGCATTATAAAGGAAAATCCATTGCTGATGTGCTGAATATGACCGTGGACGAAGCGATGGACCAATTCAGCGAGTTGCCCCGAATTCGTCGACATTTGCAAACACTCCATGATGTGGGCATGGGGTACATCCGGTTAGGCCAGCAAGCGACGACACTTTCCGGAGGCGAAGCACAGCGCGTCAAGCTCTCGACTGAACTTTCGAAAATCGGCACAGGGAAAACACTGTACATTCTGGATGAACCGACAACAGGTTTACACTTTGAAGACATCCGGATGCTTCTTCTTGTTCTTAATAGATTAGTTGATAAAGGAAATACCGTCGTCGTTATCGAACATAATCTTGATGTCGTTAAAACCGCAGATTGGGTTATAGATTTAGGACCGGACGGCGGAGACGAGGGCGGTGAGATTGTTGCCGAAGGGACACCGGAAGAAGTAGCGATGGTTCAACGATCATACACGGGAGAGTATTTGAAGAAGGAGTTGAAAACAGCTTGATAGTATCTTCAAATTCGACTTTGCGATACTTTGGACACCCAAGGATTTCCCTTCACAAAAAAGCGCCATTTCTTTTCCAAACCGGTACGAATACCTATTCTTGCTGATCGGACAATCGAAGAAGCCGGCACGGTCGTATTATCGACAATGAATAGTTCGCCATTCAGCAGGTCTGATCCGTTTTCATTTCTTGCGATATTGAAAGCCTGACAGAATTTTGCCGGCCCATTGGTGAGTTTGAGCAAAGGGTCGTGAGTCCAACTGCCTCCCAACTTTATTTTTCTTTTACTCAGCGGCTCAACTACTCCACGACTCATAGACTTTCTTCTATTCTTCGTCATCACTTCAATTCCAACGAACGGTTCAATAGCGCGGATTAATATGGCCTCTCCTATTCCTTTTTTTCCTGTTACCACATTCGCGCAGAAATGCATTCCATACGTGAAATAGACATACAGATGTCCGCCTTCCCAAAACATCACCTCGTTGCGCTTCGTTCTTCCGCGAAAGGCATGGGATGCCGGATCTCCTTTGCAGTAAGCTTCCACTTCCACAATTTTTCCAACGAGAAATTTCGTATTGACTTTTCTGACAATGAACTTGCCGAGAAGGTCGCGGGCAACTTGAAGTGTCGGACGAAGATAGAAAGAGCGGGGGAGAGGTTTCACTGTTGGGAAGTAATACGTAATCAGTTATAATTCTACCGCAAAGAAATAGTTCATAATTTCATATCGTTTATATTCATTATGGTTTTTGAAATTCCGTCATGATGCGATCGATATCAGTTTCTGATATTCCTAATCCATACTTCGGAGCGATCGTGGTTGATTTCACAGATTCGACAGGAGCAATGGATGGCTGTACGATCTTTTCTGTCTTCTGAATGACGGCCTCGGTCTTTTGTTTTTCAAACACATTTCCTGCCTTCAATCGAATTCGTTCGTCAATTTCATCCATCCAGGATTTTACCGGATGTTGAGAAGAGGAAGCGGGGTGGGCTGTTTTGACAGGTGACGATACGTGATGCACCTCGTCGGTTGATTGTCCGCCAAATTTCTCCGGGGGGTTGACAGGGCGAGTTTCAAATGTCAGACGCTTAATGTTTATGAGATGCTTTGCAGACACATTCTCAGAAACGATGGATCCACCCCATGTGCCGGGACCGAGCATGAGCGAAGGGGTCAATTCGTTTGTATACCCAATTGCACCGAGCGATGATGTTGTGTTTACGAGAATTCTAAATGCCGGTTTTTCTAATCCAAATTTTAAAATAATCTCCGAATCGCTGGAATGAATCACCATGGAATGACCCAATCCGCCAAACTCCAACATTTCGATGCAGCGATGACATCCTTCTAACCAGCCATCGACCGTGAACATCGACAAAACCGGTGACAGCTTTTCGCGTGACAGTGGATATTCTTTCCCCACCGCCGATAATTCTGCTATAATGCACGTGGTATCGTGCGGAACATCGAAGCCGGCTTTTTGCGCGATGAACGCAGGCGATTTGCCGACGACCTCTGCATTCAAAGCACCGCGTGGATCGAACATCAGCCGGGCGAGACGTTCCTTCTCTTCCGGGGAAGCAAAGTATGCCCGTCGCCGTTTAAATTCTTCCACGGCTAACTTTTTAATTGGTGCATCCAGAATGACTCCGGATTCAGCGGAACACAGAACTCCCCAATCAAATGATTTTCCGAAGACGATATCGGCGACGGCCTTTTTTACATTTGCCGTCCGCTCGATAAACGATGGCACATTTCCGGGTCCGACACCGTATGCCGGTTTTCCAGAACTGTATGCCGCCTTGACCATGGCACTTGAACCAGTCGCGAGAATAATGGCACTCAGTTTGTGTTTCGTTAATTCGCTGGTGCCTTCGATTGTCGGAATTGACATGCACTGAATCAAATTTTTCGGAGCGCCTGCTGATTCTGCTGCTTGTGTGATGATGCGAACGGCTTCGAGTGTACAGAGAACTGATTTGGGGTGCGGACTTGCAACAAGAGCATTGCGTCCTTTGACGGCTATGATTGCTTTAAACATCATCGTGGAGGTTGGATTAGTGGAAGGAATAAGTGCCACCACCACGCCCATGGGTTCCCCAATTTCTATGATGCGTTTTTCCTGATCTTCGTGAATGACTCCGACGGTCTTGAGATCGTTGATTGATTCCCACACGCGTCTTGTCGCGAATTCATTCTTCAATTTTTTATCGGACACTTTTCCGAAGCCGGTTTCCTCTACCGCCATCGATGCAAGTTTTTCCGCTGCCGCGAAACCCGCATCAGCCATCGCTTTCACAATCTTATCAACTTTTTCCTGTGTGAAATTTTTAAACGCAAGCTGAGCTTCTTTGGCCCGGCCGAGGAGTTCGCGTGCTTCCTGAATAGATTGAAGGTCTTTATCCATCGTCTTCTTCCCACTCTTTTTCAACAAGTATTGGAACGAATGTAAATCTATTTCTAATGACAATCAATTTAGGAACCGCTTGTTTTTCAACAAATGGGGCTCTACATTTATACTCTATCCATATGCATTGGAAGCTCGAAAATATTCTCAAGAAACAGGGCGGCGGCATCCTGCTGGAAGACGAGACCGTTCTTGTGCTCAATAAACCATCCGGCTTCTTAGTACTGCCGGATCGGTTCGACAGGAACTTGATGAATCTGTATGAGCTGCTGAAGGAGACCTTCGGATCAATTTTTGTCGTGCATCGAATCGATCGAGAAACCAGCGGCGTGATACTCTTTGCGAAAACTGCCGAGGCTCACGCGTTGTTAAATTCTGCATTTGAACAACGACAGGTAGAGAAAAAGTACCAGGCAATTGTTATTGGATCGCCAACTGTACCTTGTGGTACCATCGATTTGCCGATAGCAGAGAACGAACACGGCGTGAGAAAAATGAAGATCGATAAGAACCATGGAAAAGAAGCGATTACTGATTATGAGGTCATTGAGATATTTCGTGGTTATGCACTCGTGGAGGCAAAGCCGCGCACAGGACGCACACACCAAATTCGCGTTCATCTGAGCTCTATAGGTTTGCCGATTCTAGCAGATTCGTTGTATAGTGCAAGTGGCAGGTTTTTTCTATCAAACATCAAACGAAATTATAAATCCAACGGAGAAGAGAAACCTCTCTTAGGTCGGACAGGTCTTCATGCTTTTTCTCTCAGGTTCCAACATCCGGCGACAGATGAATCGACGTTGATCGAAGCGCCTATGCCCCACGATATGACGACAGTCCTGAAAGCCTTAAGAAAATATGAGGGAAGATCTCACGTGCCTGATCGTTCGGTCTCAATTGATGGCGATACCAAACAGGGATAAAGGAAAATCGGTCTCTACTTTCGTCCAGCTCATACCACCATTGTTCGTTCTCAGAATTGTTCCTCCTGCTCCGACAATGATTCCGCGTTGTTCGTCAAAGAATTGAATGGAACGCAAGTCGCTGGTCGAGGGACTTCCAATAGTCATCCATTTCATTCCGCCATCCTGGGTGTGTAAAATTGTTCCCTCTGTACCAACAACGAATACATTGGTGGAATCAATGCAGCAGGCGTTAAACAATTCTTTTGAAGTCCCGCTCACTTGTGAACTCCATGCTTTGCCGTTATTGGTCGAGCGAAGAATAATGCCGTCTCCGCCGACGACAACGAATGTTGATGGAGAGAGACTGACAACGCTATTGAGCCAGCTTCCTGTTCCGCTTTCCTGCGGGGTCCATGTTGAACCGCCATCGATTGTACTGATAATGGTTCCCATAGCGCCGACGGAAACACCTGTTTTGCTATTCACAAATACGATATCGCGTAAATGGTTGATCGTTCCCGACACTTGTTTCATCCAGGTGGTACCTCCATTGGAAGTTCTCAACATCTGACCGTAATCTCCAACGAGTAATCCGATATCATTGCTGGTGAAGAAAGATCGGAATAATGGTCTCGTTGTTGAACTGGGTTGCGTTGACCATGTCGCCCCTCCGTCGCTCGTGTGGAGAATGACTCCGCTGTTTCCAACGGCCGTCGCATTCGTTTGATCTATCGCCGTGACTGCCATGAGCGTATTTTCGCTTGGAACGGCTATTCTTGACCATGTCGCGCCGAAATCTCTTGATTGAAGAATCAGTCCGTTCGCGCCGACGCCGGTTGCAATATTCCTTTTCGGGAATCCGCCAGAGAGCGTACTAGTTCCCATTGGTGCAGCTGGTTTTTCCAATACCGGAGTCACTTCATTCCAGGTCACTGCACCATCCGTTGTCCGTAGAATCGTTTGCTGAGCTCCTACGGCAATGCCCATCTTGGTATTCATAAACGCCGATGCAAGAATGGTGTTTCGTGTAGAGCTTGTTTGTTTGATCCACATTGACTCTCTGACCGAGGACGTAAGAATTGTCGCAGAACCGCCTGCGACGAGAGAAAAATTTGATGAAGGAAAGGCGGAACAAAAAAGTGTTTGAGTGATACCGCTTGGTTCCAGCGTCCAACTAATGCCGCCATTCGTGGTATGGAGAATTGTTCCATTCTCACCCACGATGATTCCATTATTCAATCCATTAAAAGACACAGAGTAAAAATTATACGTAATGAATGATGATGAAAGATTTGTCCATGTCGTTCCATCATCGGTCGTGCGAAGAATCGTTCCATGATCACCGACAATGATGCCAGTCCTGTCATCCATGAATACGACGCTATTGAGATGGAGACGCACACCACTGGGTTGTATGAACCAATTAGTTCCGCCATCAAGAGTATGGAAGATGGTGCCATTCTCACCAACAAGAGTGCCGTTCAATCCATTGCTGAAGTAAATTGAATGAAGGTTGGCCGATGAATTCAGGATCTGGTTGGACCAGGATGTTCCGCCATTGGTTGTTTTGAGAAGTACACCGTTTGCTCCAACAACAAATCCAAGCGTCGTAGTGGCAAAGGCTACTCCGTGGAAGGGTGTTGAAATGTGGTTGACCGTGCGCCACAAAGACCAACTGCTGCCCATATCAACTGAACGTGCGATTGTTCCACTGTCGCCAACCGCGATAACTGTTGATACATCTGACAATGTAATAGCCCGCAGTGATACGCCATCGGACAGAGTATTCTGGGAATAGACGGATTTCCATCCTCCGCTACTCAGCATACAGCACATGAACAACAGCAACCATGGGATATTTCGGTTCAGTCTTTGCACGGTCTCTTTCTTCATTCAGATGTTAGCTGTCAAACTCAATATTCGATTGCTGTGCCGATTCTTGTTTCACCGGAGCGCCAAAATGTTTATAGGCAAGGGGGGTTGCCTCGCGGCCGCGTGAAGTGCGTTTTAAAAATCCTTCTTGAATAAGATACGGTTCATACACTTCTTCCAGAGTTCCTGGTTCTTCGCCAACTGCAACTGCAAGTGTTCCGACACCGACCGGTCCGCCATTATATTTTTTTATGATGGCCTGGAGAATGCGTTTGTCCATTTCATCAAAACCGTGCTCGTCCACTTCCAGTGCCTTGAGTGAAAACTCAGCAACCTCCTGTGTGATAGTACCATCGAAATGTGCCAGTCGTGCATCTGCTTGAGCAAAATCGCGGCACCGTTTTAA
>Ga0302322_100000538_pt1 | contig 29339 bp, 29 predicted proteins | sample Fen_T0_2_FD_203757 | JGI IMG/M metagenome (GOLD analysis project Ga0302322, IMG submission 203757) | Peat permafrost microbial communities from Stordalen Mire near Abisko, Sweden - Fen_T0_2 | ecosystem: Environmental > Terrestrial > Soil > Wetlands > Permafrost | place: Sweden: Abisko...
TCTGGTATTTCGGCCGCGGACCGGACACTCGGCCCGCCGGCTACTCAACAAAAGACGTGGGGGTCACCCACGTCACGAGCGGCCGGTAGATTGCCCTGAGTATACACGGCGACCCGGGGCCATCCAAGCGACGCCGTCTGCCCGGATCCCCTGGCGGGCGCACGAATCACCGGTCCGGGTGAGCGGGCCGAGCGGGCGCGCGCGGCGATTGGCGCCCCGGGCGGCCCGGGCACCGGGCCGCCCTCAGCTACAGGGCGTGTTCTGGTCGGCGAGGATTTGGCCGCGGCTGTCGATCAACTGGAACCGATCGTTGGCGAACTGTGTTCCGGCCAGGTCCGGCTTCACGATGCGGCAGGCCAAGTCGGCGGCCTGCGACTCGTGGCCCGGCGCGACGTGGATCACCCACGTCGTTCCGCCGTTGACCATCTGGAACTCCACCTGGTTGGCGTTGGGCTGGAGGTCCGTCATGAGCTTCAGGTCCATGCCGACCGTCGGCCCGATCGTGATTACGCATCCGACGACCAGAACTGAGATCAGGCCTAGGACGACCACGAAGGACAGGAGGCAACCGTGGCGCCGTACGAACGACCGCGGCGGATTCGGCGGTGGACCCCAGCCGGGCTGCGGTTGACCCCAACCGGGTGGCGGGCCACCGGCGGGCGGCGGACCCCAGCCGGGCTGCGGTTGACCCCAACCGGGTTGCGGGCCACCGGCGGGCGGCGGACCCCAGCCGGGCTGCGGTTGACCCCAACCGGGTGGCGAGCCACCGGCGGGCGGCTGGCCCCAACCTGGCGGCGGGCCTTCGGCGGGCGGCTGACCCAAAGGCTGCGGGGTCTCCGGCTGAAGATCGCCCCAACCCGGCTGATTCGGATCCCTTGGCGACGTCATTTGGCCCCTCCGGCGACGGTGCGGCTGGCGGTGGATGACGTTGACGGAGTCAGACGGGACGCGGTGTGAGTCTCCCCCGTGCCGGCATGGCACGTCAAGACGGCGCGATCAGTACGCCCGCGCGAACAGCACTCGGCGCTCAGACGGGGCGCCGCATACCACGCACTTGCCGGCCTCTGCTGGAGAGTCGAAAGGGATGCAACGGATCGTGGCGCCGGTCTCCTCGTTGACCTGGCGCTCGCACTTCGCGTCGCCGCACCAGGGCGCGAGGAAGAAGCCGCCGTCGCCGTCCAGCCCGTCCTTGAGTTGCTGGTACGTGTCCACGTGATGAGTGTTCGCATCTCGGAAATCGCGGGCGCGCCCGAACAATTCCGCCTGGTAAGCGCGCAGTCGGGCCGGCAGCTCGGCCGCGAGTTGCTCGAGCGGCACGGCCTCCTTGGAGCGATCGACACGCTTGACTAGCATCGCCTGACCGGCGGCCACATCGCGCGGCCCGATCTCCATCCGGAACGGCACGCCGCGCAACTCCCAGTGGTTGTATTTGAAGCCGGGCGAGTCGTCGCGCCAGTCCACCTTGACCCGAACCTTCGCGCCGTCGGGCGTGGAAGCGAGCGCGGCCTGGAAGCGGTCGATCGCCTCGGCTACGGCGGCCTTCTCCTCGTCCTTACGGAATATCGGAACGATGACGACCTGGACCGGCGCGACGTTGGGCGGCAGGACCAGCCCCGAGTCGTCGCCGTGGGTCATGATCGTTGCCCCGACCATGCGGGTCGAGAAGCCCCACGACGTTCCGTACGGATGCTTTCGGACGTTGTCGCGGTCGAGGAACTCGATGCCCGCCGCCCGTGCGAAGTTCTGGCCGAGCATGTGGCTTGTGCCGGCCTGGAGCGCCTTCTTGTCGCGCATCATGGCTTCGATGCACCACGTGAAATCGGCGCCTGGGAACTTCTCACTGTCCGTCTTGCGACCCTTGATGACCGGGATCGCGAGCCATTCCTCGGACACCTTGTCGTAGCAGTCGAGGCCGGTCGCGACTTCTGCCTCCGCTTCCTCGCTGGTGGCGTGGAACGTATGTGCTTCCTGCCATAGGAATTCCGTGGTGCGAAGGAAGAGACGGGTGCGCAGTTCCCAGCGGACGACGTTGTTCCAGAGGTTCATCAGCAGCGGGAGGTCGCGGTAGGACTGGATCCAGTCCTTCACGCTGTCGGCGATGATCGCCTCGCTGGTGGGCCGGATTGCGAGCCACTCGTCGAGCGCTTTCCCGCCGGCATGGGTCACCCATGCGACCTGCGGGTTGAAGCCTTCGACGTGTGCGGCTTCCTTCTCGAGCAGCGACTTCGGCACGAACAGCGGGAAGTAGACGTTGCTGTGGCCGGTCCGCTTGATGTGGCCGTCAAGCTCGGCCTGCATCGACTCCCAGATGGCGTAACCGTACGGCCGGATGATCATGCAGCCGCGAACCGGGGAGTAGTCGGCCAGCTCCGCCTTCAGAACGACGTCGTTGTACCAGCCCGGGAAATCCTCGGACTGGCGGGTGATGCTGGTGACGAAACCCTCCTTGGGCACGCTGTTCCTCCTATTTCGAACCGGCGGCGCGGCTGTCGCCTCAAATCCTAACCGCTGTGGATCGCCCCCACTTCCGGGTCGGCGCCACTAGAATCAGCCCGAGCGCCGAGACTTACGTCCGGCGAAGGCGCAGCGTAACCGGCGGCAGACTCTGCTGATCGATCCGGCGCGGACATGCCGGGCGAAACCGGCCTCTCGTCGACCGGGCCGCGAGCGCTCATGAGCGCTGAGAAACGAGACTGATCCATGGCCTTTTCTCACTTCGACCTGGGGAAGATGTTCCGCTGCTCCGCGACGAACGAGGAGGCATACACGTGCATGCGGCCGCCTTCGCATGATGGGTCGCACCATTGGGACCGCTGCGACACGGAGGACTCCGACGGCCACCACTGCATGCTGTCCCTCAGCCACGGCGGCGCTCATCAGTTGGTCTGGTACGACCGGCCGGCGGCCCCTGGCGAAACGCAGACGATCAACTACAGCGGAACGGAGAGGGAAACCGTGGCGCTTGCAGACAGGGCGGCCCAAATAGCGGCCCCCTACGGCTGGGTGCGCCGGTCGAACGATTTCAGACCCGGCCTGTTCTGGCGGTGGCCGACGGTGGCCGGCTGGCTGTCCGGTTTGGCCGCACCCCAAGGTCGGCTGACGGTTCTCTTCGAGTTCCAACCGCCCGAGGACACACAGGCCTGAGGCTCTTCGCCGCTCCGCAGTCGCACGGGCCGCAACTCGCAGCCGCGCACGGGCGGCGCCACGTACTGAAGATGAACCCCTTGCTGGAGATTCCCGATGACGACGCTCAAGTCCACCTTCGCGTGGGCGCGCACGCACGCCTGGTCGCTCGCACTTGTGTCGCTCCCACTCATCCTCGCCGCGTGCAACAAGGGCGGCGGAACCAGCGGCTACTGACCCGCTAAGAGGCGGTCCCGGCCGCAGGGAAGCGCCGCTCCACGTAGGAGTCAAGCAGCGCCTTGAACTCGGCGGCGATGTGGTCGCCGCGCAACGTACGGTCCAGGGCGCCGTCGATGAAGACCGGCGCCACCGGGTCTTCGAACGTACCCGGCAGGCTGATGCCGATGTCGGCGTGCTTGGACTCGCCGGGGCCGTTGACGACGCAGCCCATAACTGCCACGCGCAGCTCCTCCACGCCCGGATGCACCTCACGCCAGACGGGCATCTGATCGCGCAGGTATGTCTGAATGTCGCGGGCAAGCTCCTGGAAGTAAGAGCTCGTGGTGCGGCCACAACCGGGGCAGGACGAAACCTGGGGCATGAAGGATCGGAGGCCGAGCGACTGCAGGACTTGCTGCGCCACGGCAACTTCTTCCGTTCGGTCGCCGCCCGGCTCAGGCGTGATCGAGACGCGGATGGTGTCGCCGATCCCCTCGGACAGCAGCAGTGAGAGGCCTGCGGACGAGGCCACGATCCCCTTCATACCCATCCCGGCTTCGGTGAGACCCAAATGGAGCGCGTAGTCGCCGCGCGCGGCCAGCCGCCGGTAGACCTCCACGAGATCGCGAACGCCCGAGACCTTTGCCGAAAGGATGATTCGGTCGTGGGCCAGGCCGGTCGCCTCCGCGAGTTCGGCCGATCGGATGGCGCTCTCCACCATCGCCTCGATCATGACGTCGCGGGCGTCCTTCGGCTCCGCAAGACGCGCATTCGCGTCCATCAGCTGCGCCAGGACCGCCTGGTCGAGCGAGCCCCAGTTGACCCCGATCCGGACCGGCTTGCCGTTCTCGACCGCCACACGAACGATCGCCTCGAAATGGTCGTCGTGGTAGCGTCCGGAGCCGACATTACCGGGGTTGATGCGGTACTTGGCGAGTGCCCGCGCCGCCTCCGGGTATGCGATGAGGAGCTTGTGGCCGTTGTAGTGGAAGTCTCCGACGATCGGGACCGCCGCCCCGAGACCGCGCACCTTGCGAACGATTTCCGGGACGGCCGCGGCCGCGGCCTCGTTGTTGACAGTTATCCGGACCAGCTCCGAGCCGGCGTGGGCCAGCTGGGCGACCTGGATCGCCGTCGCGTCCGCGTCGGCCGTGTCTGTGTTCGTCATCGACTGGACGACGATCGGATTGCCCTCGCCGACGATGACGCCGTCCACGTCTACCGCAACTGAATACCGCCGCGGCCCGAGGCCAGGATCGCTCACGGCGCTACCCGTGAGACCCCAGGCCTAGGAGATCGAAGTAACTGATCCACACCAGGAACGCCATCAGCAGGGCAAAGCCGACGAGATAGATCGCCGACTCCAACCGGGTGACGTCGCGGATTCGGAAGACTCGCTTGATTACCATGATGGCCATCTTGCCGCCGTCGAAGGGCGGGATCGGCAGCACGTTGAGCAACGCCAGGTTGGCCGAGATCACAGCGGCCAGTAGCAGCAGCAGGATCGGCCCGTAGTCGAACAGAGTGTGACCGACCACCGCCGCAATCCCGACCGGGCCCGAAACGCCGGGCGGCCCGGTCGTGGGACTTGTGGCGATGTGCTTGCCCAAGTCGCCCAACGCCACCCAGATCAGGCTCATCGCCTTACCGGTCGACGAGGCCGCCGTACCGAGGGCAGTCACGGGATCACCCTGCGTGTAGGCGATGCCGAAGTTGAATTGGACGCCCAGGGCGTAGTTATGATCGGTGTCTGGGACCCGCAGCGTCACCTGGACGGTGCGCTCGTGGCCGGTTGAGTCGACCACCCCGAGACTGACGGGCTGACCCTGCCGCGATGCCAGGTATTGCATAAACGCCGACCACGGATCGCCGCCCAGGTCTACCAGTGAGTAACTGCGCCCGTCGATGGACGCGAGCGAGTCGCCGGGCTGGATCCCGGCCAGCGCGGCCGGCGAGTCGGCGACAACCGCGGCGACGTGCGGCCGCACTACGGGGTTGAACGCCCAGGCGACGACGAAGAACAGCAGGAATGCGGTGACGACGTTCATCGTCACGCCGGCCACCAGGACCAGAAGCTGCTTGGCCAACCCCGCGTTTCCGAATGCGCGGGGATCGTCCGAGTCGGACTCCTCGCCCTCGAGCCGCACGAAGCCGCCAATGGGCAGGTAGTTGAGCGTGTATTCGGTCTCGTGGTCTCGTCCGATCACCTTGGCTCGCGGCGGGAACCCGATCCCGAACTCGAGCACGCGAATGCCGACCAGACGCGCGGTGATGAAATGCCCGAACTCGTGGACGACGACAAGCGTGCCCAGGACGAGAAGGGTCGCCAGCACGGCCACGACCCAGAAGAAGATCCCCTCGAATGTCACCGGACAACCTCCGCGAATGCACGGACCTGCGCGTCGAGCGCGACCAGTTCTTCCAAACCGGGCTCGCGGGGTTCTCCCGACCCGAATTTCTCAACCGCCGCACTCAGCACCCGCGGGATCCCCTGGAAGTCCAGGGTTCCGCCGAGGAATCGAGCGACGGCGACCTCGTCGGCCGAAATCAGGGCGGTGCTCGCTCGAGATCCGGCCAGGCCTGCTTCGCGAGCGATTCGCAGCGCCGGGAAGCGCTCCTCATCGGGAGCGCAGAACTCCAGGGTGCCCGCGGCAATCAAATCGGCCGCGGCCGCCGGCGATGGGCGGCGAGCCGGGTAAGTCAGCGCGTATTGGATGGGAAGTCGCATGTCCGGGGTACCGAGCTGGGCCTTGATCGAGCCATCCACGAACTGCACAGCGGAGTGGACGACGCTCTGAGGGTGGATGACGACCGATATGGCCGAGAAGGGAACATCGTACAGCCAGTGTGCTTCGATGATCTCCAGCCCCTTATTGGCGAGGGTCGCGGAGTCGATCGTGATCTTCGCGCCCATTCGCCAGGTGGGGTGTCGCAGGGCGCGCTCCGGGGTGACGCTGGCGAGGTCCGCGGCCTCCGTATCGAGAAACGGCCCTCCGGAAGCCGTGAGCAGCAACCGCGCGATGGCGCGGTGCTCCTCCCCGATCAGGCACTGCCAGATGGCCGAATGCTCCGAGTCGATCGGGCGGAGCCAGCCGAGGGGTTGGGCCAACGGATCCGCCACCGCCGATCCCGCGGCTTCCGGCCGGGCCGCCCTCGCGTCGGCCAGAGCGCGGGCGAGCGGCATCACCAGATGCCCGCCCGCAACGAGCGTCTCCTTGTTCGCCGTGGCCACGATCTTTCCCGCGCCCAGAGCCGCCAGAACGGATCGCAATGCAACTAGCCCGCCGGTTGAAACCAGGACCAGATCCACGTCCTCCCGGGCCACGATCGCCTCGAGCGCGTCCGCGCCGGACAGGCGCGCGACTCCCGGCGGGAGATCGAGCCGGGCCGCCCCACCGGCGTCGGCCAGCGAGACGACAGCCGGCCGGAACCGACGCGCCTGCTCTTCGAGAAGAGCGGCCTGCGAGCCCGTCGCAAGGGCCACGATTCGAAAGGCGTCGGGCATCTCCGCCAGGACGTCGACGGCCTGTCGACCGATCGAACCGCCCGATCCGAGCAGAGCGACGCGAATGGGCGGCGGCAAGTTCATCGGGACACCGCGAGCGCGGTCCGGTGCGAGGCTCGATCGGCAAACAACATCACGCGATCGCTCCCCTCCCCGCCCGCCCAGAAACCCGACTCAGCGGACAAGTGCGGCGACAAAGAGCGCGGCGACGGGCGCCGCAAAGATGAAGGAGTCCACGCGGTCGAGTATGCCGCCGTGGCCCGGAATCAGCGCGCCGGAGTCCTTCTCACCCGCGGCGCGCTTCAGCATCGACTCGGCGAGATCCCCGGCCTGCGCCGCGAGCCCGACCAACGGCCCCATGGCGAGCCCCAGCACCAGGGGCTGGCCGAACGCCCAGAAGCCGGCCGCGGCGACCGCCGTGCACGCAACAAGCCCGCCGAACAAACCCCAATAGCTCTTCGACGGCGAGATGTGGGCCAGGAACTTGCGTTTGCCCAGGGCGATGCCGACCAGATACGCCCCGGTGTCGTACGACCAGACGAGCAGGATGACGAGCAGGATCCAGCCGCGCTCCCCGCCGAGTTGGCCCGCCGGCGCCGACGCCGCCACCGCGGGGCCCGCCAGCCCAAGCCGAACCAGCGCCGCCAGCAGCCCGACGTAGACCGCACCGAAGGCAGTCGCCATCCAAGCCGCGAAGCCGACCCTGGTGTCTGTCTCGACGAATGCCGCAATCCCGGCGGCCACGACTACGGCTGCAATGAGCAAATCGCCGTACCCGGCCAGCCAAGGAGGAGCGGCAACGTCTGCGGCTACGGCCAGCGCGCCCGCGACCACCAGCCACGGCACCGTCTCATATCCGGCCCCGCGCAGCAGCCGGGCCGTCTCCCATGCCGCGATCGCCACGAATACCGCGATGAGGATCCCGAACCACGGCTCTCCGAACGCGAGCACAATGAGAAGCGGCGGGACGAAGATCAGCGCACTCAGCGCCCGCTGCCGCATGCCCCCGGCTCCTTTACCGCCCGAACCGGCGCTGCCGGCTGGCGAACTCGACGAGGGCCGCGTCCAGCTCCGCCGGCCCGAAATCGGGCCACAGCGTCGGCGTGAAGACGATCTCCGCATAGGCCGACTGCCAGATCAGGAAATTGGAAAGCCGTTCGTCGCCGCCGGTTCGGATGACCATGTCCGGGTCCGGCAAGCCGGCTGTGTACATCGCCGCCGCCATGACGTCTTCGTCGATCTCGTCCGGCCGAAGACCCATTTCGACGACCTTCCGGGCTGCGTCCACCAGCTCCGTCCGGCCCGAGTAATTGAATGCGATGTTGAGCTGGAGCCGTTCCCCGCCCACCGTCGCGTCGAGAGCATCCTGGATAGACGCCCGCGTCTCCGGAGGAAGCTCCTCCATCCTCCCGAGCAGCCTGACCCGCGCTCCCTGGGACTTGAGTTCGGCGGTCTCGTTGCGGATGACCTGCTCCAGCAGCATGAATAGACCGCTCACCTCTTCGTCGGATCTCGCCCAGTTCTCGCGGCTGAACGCATACAGCGAGAGAACCTCGATGCCGCGCCGGACGGCGTGCCGGATGATCTCGCGGATCCCCTCGACGCCGGCTGCGTGGCCCTCCATCTCGGTCAGCCCGCGGGCGCGAGCCCAGCGCCGATTGCCGTCCATGATGATCGCCACGTGGTGTGGGATTTCGTCCGCGGGGACATCGAATGCGTTCTCGGCACGCACGGCGGGCGCCACGGGGATCGCCGCTGCGTCGGCCGCGGGCGCATCTGTCGCCGGGCCGCCGGCCGATTCGGTCGGAGCCTGGCGGTCCCTGTGGACGATCGACGGGGAGTCCGTCGGGCGGTCGATCGGACGGGCCACTAGACCTCCAGGATCTCCTGCTCCTTCACCGCGCCGACCCGATCGACGTCCAGGATGTGTTTGTCGGTGATGCGCTGCAGGCTCTCGTGCTCCCGCCGTCCCTCGTCGGCCCCGAGCGTGCCGTCGTGCTCTTCCTTCTTGAGCTGGTCGCCCGCCTCGCGACGCAGGTTCCGGATCTCGACTCGTGCCTCTTCCATGCGCTTGTGGACCTGCTTGACCAGATCCTTCCGGCGCTCTTCCGTGAGGGGCGGGATGTTGAGCCGGATCACGCTGCCGTCGTTGTTCGGCACCAGGCCGATGTCGCTCTTGAGAATCGCCTTCTCGATCGCCTGGAGGGCGGTGCGATCCCAGGGCTGGATGACGATCTGGTGCGATTCGGGGACGTTGATGCCGGCGATCTGATTCAACGGCGTGGGCGTGCCGTAGTACTCCACCACCAACCGCTCGACGATCGAAGTGGAGGCGCGACCGGTGCGGACGCCTTGCAGGTCGCGCTCGAGAACCTCCACCGCGCGCACCATCTTGTGTTCGGTGGCGGTCAAAGTCTCGCTGCTCATGCGGGGCTGCCTCCGGTGATCAGGGTGCCGACGGTTTCGCCCACGGCCACCCGCGTGATGTTCTGGGGCTTGTTGAGGTCGAACACGATGATTGGAGTGTCATTCTCCATGCACAGCGACACGGCCGTGGCGTCGAGAACGCGAAGCCGCTGTGCAAGCACCTGCGAGTAGGTCAACCGCTCGTAGCGTACGGCGTTCGGATTCGTGAGCGGATCCGAGTCGTATACGCCATCGACTTTCGTCGCCTTGAGGATGATTTCGGCCCCGATCTCGACGGCGCGCAGGGCGGCAGCGGTATCGGTCGTGAAGTAGGGATTGCCCGTGCCCGCGGCCAGGATGATGACGCGGCCCTTTTCGAGGTGCCGGACGGCGCGGCGGCGGATGTACGGCTCCGCTACCTCGTTCATCCCGATCGCACTCATTACGCGGGTTTGGACGCCGGCCTTCTCCAGAGCGTCCTGAAGCGCCAGCGCGTTCATGACGGTGGCGAGCATGCCGATGTAGTCGCCGGTGGCGCGGTCCATTCCCTTGGCCGCCGCCGCGAGCCCGCGAAAGATGTTCCCCCCGCCGACGACGATGCCGATCTCGACACCGAGCCGGTGGACCTCGGCGACCTGAGCCGCTATGAATGCGCAGAAGTTCGGATCTACGCCGTACTGGCGAGACCCGAGCAGGGCCTCTCCCGACAGCTTCAGGAGGATCCGACGGTAGCGCGGCCGCGTGGGCTCGCCGTCGACCGACTCGGCGGCGGCTCCCGCGGACCTGGCTTTGGCCGCTTTGGCCTCGCTCACATTTACTCCCCCAGTTCGAACCGGACGAAACGGCGGACCTTGATATTCTCGCCGGTCTTGGCGATCGCTTCGACCACGAGCTGGCCGACGGTCCGATCCTGATCGCGGAACGGCTGCTCGAGAAGAACGACCTCGCCGAACCACTTCTTGAGCTGACCGTCGACGATCTGGGCGCGAACTGCCTCAGGCTTGCCTTGAACCATGTCCCCGGCCATGAGCTCGGTCCGCTTGACCTCGAGCTCGGCCGCCGGGATCGACTCGATGGATGTCCAAATCGGGCGCAGACCGGCGACCTGGATCGCCAGATCGCGGACGAGTCGCTGGAACTCGTCGGTGCGGGCGACGAAGTCGGTCTCGCAGTTGACCTCGATCAGGACGCCGATCTTGCCGCCGGTGTGGATGTAGCTCGCGATCAGGCCTTCCTTGGCGTCTCGGCCGGCTCGCTTGGCGGCCGCCGCCTGGCCCCGCTCCTTGAGGATCGCGGCTGCCTTCTCGATGTCGCCGCCGGTCTCCTCGAGAGCGCGCTTGCATTCCATGACGCCTGCGCCGCTCTGCTCGCGGAGGGTCTTGACGGTCTCCGCAGTGATGGTCGCCATCGTGTTCTCGTGTCTCCTGTTCTTAGCGCTCGTGCAGTCGAACCGCGTTTCGGCCCCGACCGCCGGGCGGGTGAGTTCGTTGGGTCAGTGAGCCCGCGGGTTGTCTTCGCGCGGCCGGATCGGCTCTTCGCGAGGACGGACGGGCGCTTCGTGAACTCGGGGTGCGCCTTCGCCCTCGAGATCGCGCGGGTGAGCCGGAACGGCTCGCACGCCGGGCAGGAGGATTTCCTCCTCCTCGACGTCGGGCTCGAAGGTGAGGGCCGCGCCGCCCGCGAGGGCCGCGACGAGCTCGTCGGAAGGAATGTCCTCGATCTCGGAGATGACCGGAGCCTCGGGCGCCTCGATCTCGGCGTTGGCTCGGGCACCGCGCTCGCGCTGGCCTTCGATGCAGGCGTCGGCGACGAGCGAGCACAGCAGCCGGATGGCGCGGATGGCGTCGTCGTTGGCCGGGATGATGTAGTCGAGCTCGTCCGGGTCAACGTTCGTGTCGCCGGTGCCGATGATCGGGATCTCGAGCTTGCGGGCTTCGGTGACTGCGATACGCTCGCGGTGCGGGTCGACGATGAAGACCATGGCCGGCACGCGCTTCATCTTGCGGATGCCGCCGAGCACGTCGCGAAGGTGATCCATCTCCTCGACGAGCTTGGAGGTCTCCTTCTTGGTCAGGCGCTCGAAGTCGCCGCTGGCCTGGCGCGCCTCGAGCTGATCGAGGAGAGCGATCCGCTTCTTGATGGTGACGAAGTTGGTGAGCATGCCGCCGAGCCAACGGCGGTTGACGTACGGCTGACCGGCGCGGGTGGACTCCTGGGCGACCGGCTCCTGGGCCTGCTTCTTGGTCCCCACGAAGAGCACGGAGTCGCCGCGAGCGACGGTCTCGCGGGCGGCGTCGAGGGCGACGTCGAGCCGCTTGACGGTCTGGGCAAGGTCGATGATGTGGATCCCGTTGCGCTCGGCAAAGATGAACGGCTTCATCTTGGGATTCCAGCGACGGGTCTGGTGGCCGAAATGGATCCCGGCCTCCAGGAGCTGCCGCATCGAAACGGACGGCATGAACTGACCTCCTGCGGTTGCTACCTCCGCAGCGCTCCTGTCGGGAACCGGTCCGCTGATGCGGCTCCGGCACCGCCCCGACACGGCAACTGCGTGTGATCTCCGCTCCGTCCCGCTCTTGGCGGGCGCGGTGCGTGTGCCGTCGCGGCGCGACGACCGGCGGGGAGTGTAGCACAGCGGCCGGTGGCCCCCGAGCCACCCCGGGCGGCCGGGGACGGCCCAGACCCACGCGAATCCCCCGCACAGGCGGCCAATTCCCAGGATACGCTGACCGCGTGGGGTACAGGGGTTCTCCGATGGGTTCACGCAGAGGCGCCGGTACGGCCGTGGCTTCGTTGGCTACGGCCGCGCTGATCGCGATTGGGACGGTGTCCTGCGGCAGTGGCGCCTCCGCGGCTTCCCCGGTCGGGCCGGGTAGCGCGGCGTCGATTGCATCCGCCCAGGCATCGCCGGGCGTGCAGGCCGCCTCGCCCTCGCCGACTCAGCCGCTGCCCTCGCCGCCGACTCTCGGGCCGAGTCCGACCCCCCGACCGACGGTCCCGCTCGTGCCCGTCGTTTCGTTCTGGTCCACGCAGCGCGCGATCACCCGAGCGGATCTCGCGCTCCTCGTGAGCGGCGCAGGGGCATCGGTCAGGCCCGCCCACGCGAAGGTCGTTCTGGCGGCCCAAGATGCAGCCGCCCTCGCCGCGACGCTCGGCGTCACGATTGGGGCGTCCGTGCAGACCGCGAGCCCAGGCGACGTCAAAGCTGCGGTTCGGGGCAGCGCGAGCACGATCGGCGTGGTTCGGGCGGATGACGTGACGCCGGACGTCCGGGCCCTGCGGGTCGGCGACGTCTCGTTGTTCGGGTCAGGGCGCGTCGTGGACCTCCGCGCTTGGCCTCTAGACGTGCCCGCCGACTCGCCCTCGACCTTCGACCCGACGGCGGCATGGGTCGTGGCCGCGGGCGGCGACGTCAATCTGGAGCGCAACGTCTACTACTACGCCGTCGGCAAGAAGAGAGGCCCCAACTATCCGTGGGCCGGCGGATACGCGGTCATCAAGAGCCACGTCTGCTGCGGCTTCGAGAAGAACCTCCTGGCGGTGGGCCGCCGGACCGGCGGCGCCGGTGCGTTCACCACCCTACTGAAGAGCGCCGACCTTACCCTCGTGAACCTCGAAGGCCCGGCCCCGAACAACTTCGTCTATCACGACGATGGACTCTCGTTCAGCTTCGATCCGGCGCTGCTCGTCGGCCTGGCCAACGCCGGCATCGACGGCGTTTCGCTGGCCAACAACCACATCCGCAACGCCGGCAGCCAGGGTGTCCTCGACACTTGCGTCAACCTCGACAAGGTCGGCATCAAACATGCCGGGGCAGGCGCCAATCCGGCCGCGGCGTCCGCGCCGGCCTGGTTCAACGCGGGCCACCGGCTGGTGGCGTTTCTTGCGTACGACTCCTTGCAGGCCGGCAACTTCGCCGCTGCCGGGACGCCGGGGGCGGCAAAATTCACCGTCGCTCGCGCCGTGGCCGATATCAAAGCCGCCCGGGCGGCGGGCGCCGATTTCGTAATCGTCATGCCGCATTGGGGCGCCGAGTACAGCGAATACGTCGCCCCGCAGCAGCGCCGCGACGCCGCCGCTCTCGTGGCGGCCGGCGCCGATCTGATCCTCGGCAGCCATTCCCATTTCACCGGCCCGATCGAGGCGATCGCCCGGCCGACCGGCGGGCCCGCGTTCGTGGCCTATTCCCTCGGCGATCTGCTCTTCGATCTGAATTACAGCGAGAGCACCCAGGAGGGTGTCGTAACCGATCTCACCTATGTCGGCAATCGGCTCGTTCAGGTGGACCTCCACCCGACACTAATGGTCGATCACTCCCAGGCGAACCTGCTCGACCCGGCCGGCGACGGCAGGCGCGTCCTCGACCGAATCCGGGTCGCCTCCGCCCGGACGCTCCACTGGTAGTGGTTCAGTCGGCGAGAGCGTTGCGGTAGAGGCGGACCGCCGGCCGGCCTCCCGCGCCGGGCTCGACTACCGCCAAATCCAGCCCGAGCGGCAGGTGCGGCAGCCGCTCGCCGCCGGGGAGTTGGCCGGCCTCGAGCAAACGTGCGATGCCGGCCTTGAGGTGCGCTCGCTTCCGATAGTCGAACGTTTCCTCCGCGAGCCCGAACTCCCTGGAGCGCCGCCACCGAACCTCCACGACGACCAGCCTCGGCGCCGGGCCGGGATCGATCGCGACGATATCGAGCTCGCTGCGCCCTAAGTGGACGTTTCGCGCGAGGATCTGCCAGCCGCGGCAGGCCAGGAGTTCCGCGACCAGAGTCTCGGCCGCATCGCCCGCCTGCTGTCGGTCCGTCCGTTCGCCCATCGCTCCTCCCGCGGAACGTCAGTCGACCGGCTCGGCCTCCTCGATTCGGCCGGCTTCGTCGGCTTGCTCGCCGAGCGCATCGGCATCCACGGCGTCCGCGGCCGCATCGTCCCACAAGCCCATTTGCTCCCGCTCACGGCATGGCGCAAACGAGAGGCGGTGGATCGGGCTGAGCCCCAGCGCCGCCAGGCCGGCGCGATGCTCCGGCGCGGCGTAGCCCTTGTTGCGGGCCAGTTCGTAGCCGGGGTAGCGCAGGTCCATCTCGGCCATGAGCGCGTCGCGGGCAACCTTGGCGATCACCGAAGCCGCGGCCACGGAGGCGCATAACCGATCGGCGGAGACGAGGACGCGCTGGTGGACCCGGACCTCCGGCAGCGAGACGGCGTCGAGCAGCAGAGCATCGGGCCTGATCGGGAGACGTGCAGCGGCGAGCGTGCTGGCGAGTAGAGTGGCCTGAAGGATGTTGATGCGGTCGATCAGCTCCGGCCCGACGAAGGCAATCGACCAGGCGACTGCCCGGGCTCGAATCTCGACATCGAGCCGCCGCCGATCTTCGGGCTTGAGGAGCTTGGAATCTCGGAGGCCGCGCGGCTTCCAGTTGGGCGGGAGGATGACCGCGGCCGCGGCCACGGGACCTGCCAGGCATCCGCGGCCGACTTCGTCGATGCCGGCGACATGGCGGTATCCACGCGACCACAGGATCCGCTCCTCGGCGAAGTCCGGATCGAGGCGCTCGTGGTGCCAGACCGCGACCTCGAAGCGGCCGGTGGGAGCCCCGGGCGCGAAAACAGTAGGACCCCGTCGCGTCGCCGGTGGCGAGCGGTCGGGGTCCCCGATCCGGAAGCTGGAGCGTCGGGCGCCGGGCATGTGGCTCCCGAACCCGTCTAGCCCTTGGTGCGGCGCTCGCGCAGGGTCGCGGCCTTGCCGACGCGCTTGCGCAGGAAGTACAACTGAGCGCGGCGCGCCTGGCCGTGGCGGACGACTTCGATCTTGTCGATGCGGGGGCTGTTCACCTTGAAGGTGCGCTCCACGCCTACGCCGCTCGCGACCCGACGGACGGTGATCGAGCGCTGGATGCCGCCGCCGCGAAGGCGCATGACGGTCCCCTCGAAGACCTGGATGCGCTCCCGGGTGCCCTCGACGACGCGCGCGTTGACTCGCACGGTGTCGCCGGAGGCGAGCTCCGGAAGGTCTGTCCGGATCTGATCCTGAACTATCTCGTCGAGCACGTTCACGGCGTTCCCTACTCTTCGTCAAGCGGCGCGGGTGCGCTCAGTGGCCGATATTGCCCGCAGCCCGGCTGCGATGAAGACACATGAAATGAGGCCGCGCGCGCGGCCGACGGCGAAGGATAGCACACGCGGGCGGGGATGCGACCCGGCCAGGGCGCGTCGCGGAAGGGGCAGAGCACGCCGCGGGAGGGGCGCAGCCGCCGATCGGGCTTCCGGCCATTTGCTAACCGGGGTAGCACACGGCCATCAATCCAGCGCCATCTAGTGGCGAGCCGGCAACCAGAGCTCGACGCCGAGCGTGGCCGCCGCCGCTGCACAACCGCCCCAGGACCCCCGCGGCCCAGGAAGCCCGGCCGATCCGGAATCCTGCTACGGGGGTTGGCGATTGGCCAACTCTGCCGGCTTGGGCTCAGCGGTGGCCTCTGCGCGTGGCCTTCAACGACCATCGCCGTCCGCCTCGACGACCACGGCGCCCGCCGCCTGCGCAGCCTTCGCAGCCGCCTCGGCCACCGCATCCGCGGCGGCCGAGCTTTCCTCGCGGCTGACCTCCGCCAGCAGCTTGGCCTCTTCCCGCGACATCGGCCGGTCCTCGAGCAACTCCGGCCGGCGGCGCCATGTCCGGCGCAGCGATTCCTTGAGCCGCCACTTGCGGACTGCCTCGTGATGGCCGCTCGTGAGGACCGTCGGCACCGTGATTCCGCGAAACTCGGGCGGGCGAGTGTACTGCGGGTACTCCAGCAGCCCGGCCGTGAACGATTCCTCGGCCGTGGAGTCGGCGTCGATCGCGCCGGGCAGCAGCCGCAGGATCGTGTCAACGACGACCAGCGCGGGGATCTCCCCGCCGGACAGCACGTAATCCCCTATCGACAGCTCCAGGTCCACTAGTGAGCGGATCCGCTCATCGACGCCCTCGTAGCGCGGGCAGAGGAAGATCAAGTGGGTCCGTTCGGCGAGGTCGTGGGCGCGGCGCTGCCCGAATACTTCGCCGCCCGGGTCGAGCAGGATCACGGTGCTGTCGGGGCGGCGCAGTTCGTCCAGCGCGGCGGCGACCGGCTCGGGCCGCAGGACCATCCCCGCTCCCCCGCCGTAGGTGTAGTCGTCGACGGACTTGTGCCGTCCGAGACCCCAATGGCGCATGTCGTGGATGCGGATCTGGGCCAGGCCGCGAGCCTGGACCCGCCCCGGAATGCTCTCGGCGAGCGGCCCCTGGAGCATCGCGGGGAAGAGGGTCAGTACCTCGATCTCGAGCGGCCGCCGCGCCGACTCGACGGCGGCCGCCGCGGTCTCCGTGACTTTCGCGGCCTCGGCCACTTCGGCGCCGGCGACATGCCCGCCTTCGACTTCCGAGGCCGAAGGTTCGGTCGTCACGCCCCCGGCTCCGACCCGGCTTCGGCGACCCCCGCTTCGCCGGGAACGCCCGCTTCGCCGGCGGACGGCTGCCCGGCCTCGGCTTCCTGCTTGTCGGCCGCCTCGTCGCGCAGCCCGAGCGCCACGCCGTCGACGACGATCTCCCCGCGGGCGGGCGCGAAGATCCGCACGATCGACCGCACGACGGGAACGTCCAGCTCCCCCGCGGGCCCCATGACCACCATGACTTCGGCGCCGCCGGCGCGGTACATGTCGACGACCTTGCCCAAGGCGGTACCGTCGACGTCGGACACGGCGGCACCGATGATCTGGTGCCAGTAGAACTCGCCGCGCGGCAGCTCCTCGCCCGGTGCGACCACCGCCTCGAGGTACACGTCTCGAAGCGCCTCGGAAGCCGTCCGATCCGTCACCTCGGCGAAGCGCACGCGCCAACCGAGAGAATCGGGCGCCGACTCGACCACCGTCAGCGGCCTGTCGCTGCCCTCGACAAACAGCGACTTGCCCACGGCAAATCGCTGTTCCGCCAGATCCGTGAGCGACTCGAGTCGCATCGTCCCGCGCAGCCCGTGAAAGCCCCGGACCCGGGCCACCACGAGCCTTTCACCGGCGGTCACGGCCGGATGCTCAGCTGATCTCCAGTGAGACGGTCTCGCCGTCGCGCGCGGACATGACCTTGAGCAGCGTCCGCAGCGCCTTGGCGACGCTGCCGTTGCGGCCGATCACCTTGCCCATGTCTTCTTCGGCGACGTGGAGCTCGATGACGGTGCCATCCGGGCCCGTGTGGACTTCAACCTGAACGGCGTCGGGGTCGTCCACGAGATTGCGGGCGACGTACGCGACGAGATCCTGGGCTGCCATTGCCTACCTCTTCATAAGTGCCCTGTTAGACCTGGAAGCGTTCCCTGCGCGGCACGGCGCCGCGGCGGGCTCGCTACTTGGCGGTAGGGGCTGCCTTGCGCTCCGTCTTGGGCAGGATGCCGGCGGCCTGGAGGAGGCGGGCCACCGTGTCGGACGGCTGGGCGCCCTTGGCCATCCAGCTCTTGACCTTGTCGGCGTCAACCACGAACTCCACCGGCTCGATCCGGGGGTTGTAATGGCCGATCGTCTCGATTGCTCGGCTGTCCCGGGCGTTTCGGCTATCGGTGACGACGATGCGGTAGGCGGGCTGCTTGGTGGCCCCGACCCGGGTGAGGCGAATTCGAACTGCCATGTGCGAGCCTTCTCCTCCTGAAATGCTGGCGACTCGGGCCCGGCCTACTTGGCCGTGAAGACGAGCCGCAGGGTAACCGTGGTGCCGTCGATCGACGCGAAGGCGACGCCTCCGATGTGATCGACATAGGGTTTGTAGTCGAGGTTGTAGCGCGCCGCGTTACCGGTGAACGACTGACCGATCTGGTCGGCGACCGCGGAAACGTTGAAGTAGCCGTATGTGGCGTTCGACGTTCCGGCTGCAGCCATGACCGTCTTGTAGTCCGACTGAGTCGCGAGCGAGTCGCTCGAAGTCGTATCGAGAAGCGCCTTGATGAACGAGTCCCCGTAGCCGGCTACGAGCAGGTCGCCCTTGGCGGCGAGCCCGATCTGAACCGGCGAGCCGGACGATCCGTTCTTGATGCTCACGATCGTGATGGTCGTGCCTTTGTAGGTTTCGTCGGCCGAAGTGATGCCCATGCTGCTGCCCGCCAGGGCGATCAGGTTGGTGATCATCACCTTCTTGCCGGTCGCGCTTGCGGCGTCCGGAGTCTTGACGACAAGCCCACCGCCGTAGCTCGAGCCGGTCCTGGTCAGCACCAGGTCCGCGTCGCCGATCCAGTCGATGCCGCCGATCATCGTCAGCGCGTCCTGAACCTGCTTGATCGCATCCTTTTCCGACGCCCCGGTGGCCGAGCCGGAGATCGTCTTGATGCCGTCGGTCACGAGCTTGCCGACCGAATGCACCTCGAGGACGCCCACCGTCGAGCCGGGCAGCTCCGAAGCCAGGACCGACTCCTTGTTGCCGGTGCTAAGCATCCCGGCGCTCTTCGGCATCTTGATCTCAACCGTCATGTGGTCCGAGTCGGCTCGCACCGAACCGGCCACCCAGGCCGGCATCGAACCGACACCCATCATCCCGGAGAACGCCGCTCCTGCCACGCCGGGCATCGAGCTCATCTCCTGCTTGACCATGGCTTGCGGGTCGACGTAGAAGCTGGCGATGGCGTCGCCGGAAAGCGAACTCGTGGCGGCCTGATAGTTCGCGTTGTCCGCGAGCGAACCCTTTGCCGGGGCATCGAGGCCGCCCTTGACGGCGTCCGCGGTGCCGAGCAGGAGGACTCTGTCGGTGAACGCGTAGGCCGCGGTCAGCCGGTCGGAGGCCGCCTTCTGCGCCACGTACAGCTTCGTGCCCGCGTAATCCTGCGCGGTGAACGTCAGGCCGGTCTTGGCGACTTCCGCGGCGACCCACGCTTCGCCCGCGGCGCGATCCTTGAGGGAGACGATGACGACACCGCTCTCCGGAGTGGTCTTGATGGTCGGCATCACGACGTCCCCTGACGGAAGTGCCGAGGGCATCATCGCGTTCGACATGTCGATGCCGCCCACGTTCATGACCGCGATCGAGAGTTCGCCGGTCGTCCAGCTCTTGAAGGCCGAGGTGTAGTTGAGATCCGGTGAGATCGAGCTGGTGACCCGGTTGAGGATGTCGTCAAAGGCGTTGTCGAACTGGGCGCGATCCTTGAAGCCCGGGAAGTGGCTCATGAAATCGGCCAGCTTCTGATGCTGATCGCCCGGCAGGTCGGTGCGCAGGTTCGCGAACATGATCGTGGCCTTCGGCGCGCTGCCGGCAGTGAGCGATTTGGCCGCCCCGCCCGCGCCCGAAAGGACGAACGCCCCGGCGCCCGTAACGAGCGCCACGCACAGCACGATGCCGAATGCGATTGCCCAGCGGAACCTGCTGGACCTGGACGCGACTTTGACCGGGCCGACGCCGGTCGCCCATGTTTCGCCGATCGGCTCGAGGCGCGGTTCCGGTGATCCGGTTGGGTACTGCTGCTGATCCATGACAGGTCCTCCCTCAGACTTTTCCGGGCATCCCCGGTATTCGACGCGTGAACCGTCCGCCCGACAGCTGCTTCATCATCTTCTGAAGCTCGGTGAACTGCTTCACGACCTGGTTCACATCCTGCAGGCGCGTGCCGGAGCCCGTGGCGATCCGGCGCCTGCGCGAAGCGTTGAGCACGTTGGGGTCGCGGCGCTCGAGCGGCGTCATCGATCGAATGATCGCCTGGACGCGCCTGAGGTCGCCCCGGTCCACGGCGGCCTGGGCCTGCTTGGCCATGCCGCCCATGCCCGGGATCATCTCCATCAGCTGGCCCATCGGGCCCATCTTCTGGACTTGCTCCATCTGCTCGAGCATGTCTTCGAGAGTGAAGCTGTTCTTGCGCAGCTTCTCGGTCATCCGAGCAGTCTGCTTTTCGTCGTAGGTTTCCTGGGCCCGCTCGATGAGGGTCAGGACGTCGCCCATGCCGAGGATTCGACCGGCCAGGCGATCGGGATGGAAGGGCTCCAGGGCGTCGGTCTTTTCGCCGGTGCCGAGGAACTTGACCGGGAGGCCGGTAACGGCGCTGATCGAGAGCGCGGCGCCGCCACGCGCGTCGCCGTCGATCTTGGTCAGGACCAGGCCGGTCACCGGGACGGCGGCCGCGAACGCCTCGGCCACGTGGACCGCTTCCTGGCCGGTCATTGCGTCGACGACGAGGAGCGTCTCGGCGGGCTTGAGCGCGCCCGTGAGGTCTGCGATCTCCTTCATGAGGGGCTCGTCGATGGTGAGGCGGCCGGCGGTGTCGATGATCACCGTGTCGCGCACTTGCTTGCGGGCGGCGTCCATGCCGCCCTTGGCGATCGCCAGGACGGTGGTGCCGGTCGCGGCGCGGAAGACGGGCACGTTCAGCGACTTGCCCAGAGTCTGGAGTTGATCCGCGGCGGCCGGCCGGTACGGGTCCGCGGCGACCATGATCGGCCGGCGGCCCTGCTTGACCATGAGGCGCGCGAGCTTGGCGGCGCTGGTCGTCTTGCCCGAACCCTGGAGGCCGACGAGCACGATCACGGCCGGATTTCCGGTCAGGTGGAAGTTTCGATCGCCTGCGGATAGGAGGGCCACCAGCTCTTCGTTGACGATCTTCACGACCTGCTGGCCGGCGGTCAGGCTCTCGAGGATATCGACGCCTGTCGCGCGCTCGCGCACACGTGCAACGAAATCCTTGACGACCTTGAAGTTGACGTCCGCCTCGAGCAGGGCCAGCCGAACTTCGCGCATGGCGGCGTCAACGTCGGCCTCGCTCACGCGCCCCCGGCCCGTCAGGGCACCGAGGGTCTTGCGCAGCCGGTCGCTCAGCGCGTCGAACATTAGTGGAGTGGACTCCTGATCCGTCCCGTCGGTCCGAGGCAGATGGACCGGCGTTGGGCCGCGGATTCTGGCGGCACCGAAGGTTTGCGGAGTTTACCGCATAGCACCCGAGGTGGACAGAGGCGGGATCGGCCAGCGTCCGCCCTAATCTGACGCTGCGACCTCGGATGGACCGAATTCACGCAAACAGTGCGCTGACGAAAGCCGCGGGGTCGAACGGGATCAGGTCGCCGAGCTTCTCCCCCACTCCGACTAAGCGGACGGGGACGTGCAAGGCGTCTTCGATGGCGAAGACGATGCCGCCTTTGGCGGTCGAATCGAGCTTGGTCAGGACAATGCCGGTGAGGCCCACGGTTTCGTGGAAGACGCGCGCCTGGGCGAGGCCGTTCTGGCCGGTCGTAGCGTCGAGGACGAAGAGGACCTCGGGCCTGGCGCCGGGCAGGCGTCGGTCGATGACCCGGCGCATCTTCGCCAGCTCGTCCATCAGGTTCGACTTGGTGTGGAGGCGGCCGGCGGTGTCGGCGATGACGATGTCCACGTGGCGCGCGACGGCGGCATCGATGGCGTCGAAGATCACGGCAGCGGGATCGGCGCCTGGGGCGTGCGACACGAACTGGCAGCCCGACCGGTCGGACCAGATTCGCAGCTGGTCGATCGCGGCGGCGCGGAATGTGTCCGCCGCGGCCAGGAGGACGGAACTGCCCTCGGCGCGGTAGCGGTGGGCGAGCTTGCCGATGGTCGTGGTCTTGCCGGTGCCGTTGACGCCGACCATCAACAGGACGGCCGGCTGATCGGGCGCGGCGGGCACCGGACGCCAGCGGGGGTCGCTCGGAATGAGCAGGGCCGCGAGTTCTTCGCGCACGGCGGCTTCGGCGGACGCGGCGTCCTTGCGGGCGCGGGCCCGTTCGACGACTTCGGAGGCCAGCGAGCCGCCAACGTCGCCGGCGATCAGCATCTCCTCCACCGAATCCCAGTCGGCCGCATCGGGGCCGCTCTTCAGCAGGCCGCGCAGGCGCGACATGAAGCCGCCGCGAGTCTTCGCCAGGCCTTCGGCCAGATCGCCCGGGGTCTCGTCGCTCTCCGGTGTCGGGAGCGCCGCGGGTTCGACCGTCGGAGGCTCGACTACCGCACGCGCGACTTTCGGTTCGGGCGCCGGCTCGACCGCCGGTTCGACCGCTTGTTCGCGCGGAGGCTCGACCGCTTGTTCGCGCGGAGGCCATTCCGAAGTCTCTTCGGCCTCGGGTTCGACCTCGGGCTGCTTCGACTTACGAAATAGGAACACGTCTCAATTCCCCGAGCCGGCGGGCGCGGCGGCGTTCTTGCGCGTCACCTGATCCGCCAATTCACGAGCCTCCTCGAGTCGCAGGCTGATGACCCGGCTCACCGCGTCGTCGCTGACCGTCACACCGTAGAGCGCGTCCGCGACCTCGATCGTACCGCGGTTGTGCGTGATCACGATGAACTGCGTCTGGTCCGCGAGCCCTCGGAGAGCCTCCGCGAACCTGCCGACGTTGGCCTCGTCCAGCGCCGCGTCGACCTCGTCGAGGACGCAGAACGGGACGGGGTGGACTTCGAGCATGGCGAACAGCAAGGCCACCGCAGTCAGAGCGCGCTCCCCGCCTGACAGCATGCTCAGCGGCTGCATCTTCTTGCCGGGCGGCCGGGCCACGATCTCGATGCCGGTGGAGGCCAGGTCGTCCGGATCGGTCAGGCTGAGGCGGGCGAAGCCGCCGCCGAAGAGCTGGCGGAACCGGCCGTCGAATGCGGTCTCCAGGGCCGTGAAGGTCGAGCGGAATTGCGTCGAGATCATGGCGTTGAGCTGCTCGATCAGCAGTCGCGTCTTGGCGATGGCGTCGGTCAGGTCGGCGCGCTGGGTCTCGAGGCCGTCGAGGCGGGCCTTGACGCCCTGGTATTCCTCGGCCGCGAATGGATTCGGCGCGCCGAGCTCGTGGAAGCGACGCCGGAGGGAGGCGAGGCGCGTGGCGACCGGCGGCTCTACGACAGGGCTTTCGATCCAGCGCTCGGCCGCCAGGGTGAGGGCTTCTTCCAGCGAGTCGGAGGCAGAGTCGTCGTCTTCGTCCGGAGAGGCTTCCTCGGCGAGATCGGCACCGGCCAGGCGCGGCGCGCCTCCATCGTCGTCGAGATCGCCCTCGATCGAAAGCAGGCGCAAGCCGAGGTTCCCCAGACCGGCCAGCTCCACGAGGACCTGCTCTCGAATGGCGTCGAGCGCGAGCCGCGCTTCCAGCTCGGCAACTTCGGCGTTGCGGACGCGGTCCTGGCAGGCTCGAAGGCGCTCGCGGGCCTGGGCGGCGGCCGTCTCGGCGTCCGCGAGGTGGGCGCGGGCCACGGCCTCGGCGCTGCGGATCTCGTCCAGCTCGGCGCGAACGGCCGCCTCGCGCATCCCGGCCGCCGCCAAAACCTCCCCAAGCCCCTCGCGCTCGGCCGCGAGACCGCGCTCACGCTCCGCGAGATCGGCAGTTTGACGCTCCAGCTGGGCCATCCGGGCCTGATCGAATTCGGCGGCCGCGGCGGCGCGTGCGCGTCGACCCTCCGCCTCGCGGCGGGCGGCTTCCAGCGTGGCTTCTTCGGCGGCCAGCTGGTCGCGACGGGCGCGGAGTGCGGCGGCGCGGGCTTCCCACTCGCGGAGGGCTTTGGCGTGCTCGGTGTCGGCCGGAGCGGCAGGAGCGGCAGGAGCGGCAGGATTGGCGCCGGGCGTGGCGCCCGCGGCAGTGGCGCCCGCGGCAGCGGCCCCGGCCGCCTGCGCGGCGCTGGTCCCTTCTGCATCCTGAACCGCGGCCGCCAATCGATCCCGATCGGCTTCCGCACGCGCCGCCTGGGCCGTCCGCCAGGCCGCTTCCCGGGCCACGTTCTCCAGTGCGCGCGCGGCCCGCCTCTCCGCTTCCTCGGCCTCCCGTCGAGCTGCTCCGGCGCGGCGCTCCGCTTCGCGGGCTGCGTCCAGCGCTGCGCGTGCGGCGGCAGCGCTGCGCGTGGTGTCAGCTGCTTCAGTCGCGGCCGCCCGGGCGTCCACCTCCAGGCGCGCGACTTCCTCGCCGAGCCGTTGCAGTTCCGCACGCCGGTCCAGCAGCGATTCCGAGCGGCCGACCGTCACCACGCCCGCCGCTGTGGCAACGGCCCCGTCGCGCGTTACGGCGATCCAACCGGTGGCCAGCCGCGGTTGCACCGCGAGCGCCGCATTCAGATCCGGTACCCAGACGGCCCGCGCGAGCAATCGCGACGCGGCCCCGTTCGGGTCGGTTCGGACGGCGTCTGTGAGCTTGCCGCCGCCGCGGCTCACTGCCGCCGCAACCACGCCCTCGCCGGCCTCCGCGGCGCGCTCCGAAGCACGCTCGGCAGCCCGACCCGCGCCACTCTCTTGCGGGCGGCCGCCGCCACTGCCGGCGCCACTCCCGGCCCCACTCCCGTCACCGTCCAGGACCAGAGTCCCTCGCTGTCCGTCGAGGCCAAGCACTCCCTCGCGACCCATCACGTAGCCCCGCATGGCCTCGCCGAGCGCCGCCTCGACGGCGACCCGGAACCCGGCCTCCACCTCGAGGCCGTCGGCGAGGGGCTTTCCGCCGAGCCGCTTCGCGGCCTTCGCGATGCCTCGCGTTTCTTCTTCCGCCAGCCGCGCCTGGACCGCCTCGTGGCGTCCCCGGAGGCTCGCAGCCTTGCTCGCCGTAGATCCGGCCCGCTCGGCGGCGGCTTGCCGCGCGCCTTCCAGAGCGTCCAGTTCCGCCCGCGCCTTCTCTCGCGCCGCCACTGCGGCCTTCTCGGCCTCGATCGACGCGATGGCGGCGGCGCGTGGGCCGGCGCATCCGGCCTCGGCCTCGGCCATCCTTCGAGCCGACTCATCGGCCGCGGCCCGCTCCTCGGCGGCCGCTCGCGACGCCTCTCCAAGCCGCCGTCGCACCGTCTCCAATTCGGCCGACCGCGCCGCCTCTACGCGTCGCAGCGCAGCCAGTGCTTCGCCCTCGGCCTGCTTTGCCGCCCGCATCGCACCGAGCTCCTCGAGCGCCTCGGTGAGTGCCCGCTCCGCCTCGGCGAGAGTCCCGGCCAGCGCCATGTCACGAGCCGGCACAGGCGCCGCAATCTCACGCCGCTGGACGGCCAGGTCCGCCTCGGCGGCCGCGAGTTCCGCCTCGAGCCGGCCACGATCGCGCAGGACTCCGGCGGCGTCGCCGGCCGCTCTCGCGTCCCGCAGCTGCAACTCGGTGAGGAGGCCTCGAGCCGACTCGTGCGCAGCTCGTCGCTCGGCTTCCGTCGCGGATCGCGAGGCGAGGTCACGGGCGATCGTCGCGGCCCGCGCCTCCGACTCGCGCAGCGCGGTCAGCGACGTGTCGGCGTCAACCCGGCCCGAGCGCAGCTGACGCTCCGCGTCGCGAGATCGCCCGGCAGCCTCCTGCCAGCGCGAACGGGCCAACGTGATGATCGCCCGCCCATATTCGCGTCCCGCCGTCTGCCGGGAAGCTTGCTGCTCGGCCTGGGCCGCCAGCCGCCGGGCCTGGGGCCGCAACTCGGCCAGAACGTCCTCGACGCGTGCCAGGTTCGCCTCGGCTTCGGTCAGCTGGTCTTCGGCCCTGGCCTTGCGCCGCTCGTGCCGCCGCACCCCAGCGACCTCCTCGAACAGCGGCCGCCGCTCCTCGGGCCGCAGCGCCAGCGCCTGATCGACCATTCCCTGGCCGATGAACAGGAAAGCGTTGTCGGCGAGATGGGCCGCATCGAGGAGATCGACCAGGTCCTTCAGCCGAACGCGCTGCTTGTTGAGCAGATAGTCGTTCTCGCCCGAGCGAAAGAGCCGCCGTCCTAGCTCGACCGTTTCGTAGTCGATCGGGAGAAGCCGGTCGCCGTTGCCGAAGACCAGGGTCACGTCGGCCATGCCGAGAGCGGAGCGCTTCTCGGATCCGGCGAAGATGACGTCCTCGGATTTGCGCAGGCGCAGCGCCTTGCCCTGCTCGCCGAGGGCCCATCGCAGCGCGTCGGCGAGATTGCTCTTGCCCGAGCCGTTCGGCCCGACCACAGCGCTGATGCCGGGACCGAACTCGACGAGGGTCCGCTCCCCGAACGACTTGAATCCCTGCAGACGGAGCGCCAGCAGTCGCGCAGGTGCCGTCACCGGGCTCGGCCGTCGTCGCGCAGCTCTGTGTCGGAGTCGTCCGGCTCGTGTTCCGAGACGTCATCGCTGCGCGGCTCGAGATCGAACTCCACCCACGGCTCATGCGGGGGCATAGGCTCGCCGAAGGCCTCCCATTCGGCATCGTCGTCGTCTTCGGCTTCGCCCTGACCGGGGCCGAACGAAACGAGCTCGGGCGCGCCTTCGGTCTGCTCGGCGAGATCCCCGGGCGTCTCGCGCAGCGCTTCTATCGCACGCGCCGCGGCGGCCGTCTCGGCCACGCGCCGGGAGTGGCCCTCGCCCATGCCGATGACCCGGCCGGCGACCGCCACTTCGATCTGGAAGACTTTGTCGTGGTCGGGCCCGACGGCGTCGACCAGGTGGTACTGGGGCCGCTCGCCGGAAAGGCGCTGAGTGAACTCCTGCAGCCGGCTCTTCGGGCTCTTCAGAGCGCCGAGGGGCCGGTCGGAGGTCAATTCGGGAGCAGCCAGGGCGACCACGAATCCGGCGGCGGCCTCATACCCGAGATCCAGGTACAGGGCGCCGACAAGAGCCTCGAACGCGGCTGCCAAGAGGGCCGGCCGGCGTCGGCCGCCACGCTGCGATTCGCCCTCCCCAAGGAAGAGGTACTCGCCGAGCGAGAGCCGGCGGGCCAGACGAGCCAGGCCGGCCGTGCTCACGATCGAAGCGCGCCGGGCGGACAGAACGCCCTCGTCGTCGTCGGGATGGCGACGGTAGAGGGCGTCCGATATAGCCAGGCTCACGACCGAATCGCCGAGAAACTCGAGGCGCTCGTTGTGACCGACGGCCAGGTCCCGATGTTCGTGCAGGTAGCTGCTGTGGATCAGGGCCTGTTGCAGCAGTTCGAGGTCACGGACCGCGAGCCCCAGCCGCTCGGCGAGAGCGGCTGCGGGTCGCATCAGTCGGGCGGGCTAGGCCGAGTGCTCGTCGATGTAGTCGACGGCGTCCTGCACGGTCCGGATCTTCTCGGCGTCTTCGTCGGAGATCTCGGTCCCGAACTCTTCCTCGAGGCTCATGATCAACTCGACGAGGTCCAGCGAATCGGCATTCAGATCGTCGACGAACGAAGCCTCCGGCTTGGCCTCATCCTCGTCGACGCCGAGCTGCTCGACGACGATCTTCTTGAGTCGCTCGTAGGTAGTGGCCACTTACGCCCTCCTCGGGGTTCCATGGGCTTGCGATTGACGGTTACTGCGGCCCCGGCTCCGGGGCGCGGCGCGCACCGGCGACGGAGTCGCGAGTGATCCTCCCGAGTACACCGTTGACAAGACGGCGGGCCGGTTCGCCACTGTAGGTGCGAGCCAGCTCGACCCATTCGGCAATCGCCACCCGGGACGGCGTGCCGGAGTGTAGCACCTCGCCGATGCCGCTACGCAGCAGAGTCCGGTCCATCCTGGCCAGCTGGACGACCGGATACTGCGGCGCGACCTGCTCGATCAATGCGTCTATCCGCTCGCGGTTGGCCACGACGTTCTCGACGAGCGCCCGGGCGAATTCCGCCGTCGGTCCATCGGCGCCGCCTTCGGCCAGATGGCGCTCCAGAATCGCCGCGGCGGTGCGCTGTCCGAACTCGGCTTCGAAGAGCGACGCCAGGGCAAGCCGGCGCCCGAGCCGCGCTGAAGTCACTTCGTCGGGCGTCCTCTTGCCCGCCCTCACGCCCGTCCCGGGCCCGGCATCGCGCGCGGAGCCCCGGCCGCGCCCGGGCTGCGTCACGATCCCCAGCCCCCGACCCCATCGACGACAACGGTGACGGCGTCGAGCTCCAGGCCGAGCAGCCGGACCACGGTCGCCCCGACGACCTGGCGCACCTGTGCCGCAAGAGGTCCGAGTGGGTGGCCGGGCCGCGCCACGATCCAGACCCGCACTGAGACCCGCCCATCGCCGACGCTGGCACGCACCGGAGATCCGGCGAGACGGGCGAGCGGCCCGCCGCGGCTCACCTTGAGAACTCCGGGGACCTCCAGGGCCGCAACGCGCACCATCTCGACGATGACGCCATGGCTGACAGTCAGCGGATCGTTCGGCGTCTTGCGCGCGGCCGGCACCGATGCCGCGCCGGCGGTGTCGTCAGAGTGGCCGTCCATCTCGTCTCCGATCAACCCTTTGGCTTTCGGGCCTGGCCGCGGAATTCCTCGGCGATCAGCTCGGGAATGTGGGCCCGCGCTGCGGTCGCGCCCGCCTCCACTGCGAACTCGATCATGCGCCGCTTTGCGCTTCCGTGCGTGATCAAAACCATGCCCTTGACGCCCAGCAACGGCGAGGCGCCCATCCGCTCGTAGTCGAAGGTGGAGCGGATTCGGCCAACGCCGGCGCGCATGAACACGTAGCCGATCGGTCCGCGGATGCCGCGTTTGAACTCTCGTCGCCACAGGTCGAAGATGAAGCCGGCCAACCCCTCGAAGAACTTCATGGTCACGTTGCCGACTACGGCGTCGCACACGGCCACGTCGGTCTTGTGCTTGACCAGGTCCCGGCCTTCGACGTTGCCGACGAAATTCAGGGTGCCGTCGTCGTCGAGCATCTGCGTTGCCTGCTGGATCGCCAGGTCGCCCTTCCCCTTCTCCTCGCCGATCGAGAGCAGCGCGATGCGCGGGTTTTTGACCCCGAGGACACGCTCGGCGTAGAGCGAGCCCATGTGGGCGTACTGGTACAGGTTGTTGCCCGTCGCATCGACGTTCGCGCCGATGTCCAGGAGCACGAACGGCCCGGTCTCGGTGATCATCTGGACGGCCAACGCGGGGCGATCGACGCCCGGCAGGCGACCGAGCCGCAATACCGCGGCGGCCATGCCGGCGCCCGAGTGCCCGGCGGTGACGAGGGCGTCTCCCCTGCCCTGCTTGATCAGGTCCATCGCGACCATGATCGAGGAGTCTTTCTTGTTCTTGAGGGCCTGCGCCGGCGATTCGTCCATCTCGACGACTTCGCTGGCGGCAACCACTTCGACGTTGCGCGGAAGCGGGCCGCCGGCCGCCTTGTCTATAGCGTCTGGCAGGCCAACGAGCAGGATCGTGTCGGCGGGATGCTTGCGCGCCCAGGCCAGTGTCCCGGTGACGATCTCCAGGGGCGCATGGTCGCCGCCCATGGCGTCGACGACGACCCGGACAGTTCCACCGTCAATCGTTCGAACCGTGCTCAGATCCACCGGCTCAGGTGGTCTGCTGCGGCTT
>Ga0302322_100000540_pt1 | contig 29200 bp, 10 predicted proteins | sample Fen_T0_2_FD_203757 | JGI IMG/M metagenome (GOLD analysis project Ga0302322, IMG submission 203757) | Peat permafrost microbial communities from Stordalen Mire near Abisko, Sweden - Fen_T0_2 | ecosystem: Environmental > Terrestrial > Soil > Wetlands > Permafrost | place: Sweden: Abisko...
CCATCTGGTCGACCCCACGCCGCCCCGGCCCCCTACGGGCGCGACCCCCGCACCCGCCGCATCACCTGCACCCGCCGTCGGCCCCGCGGCCGCCGCATCACCTGCACCCGCCGTCGGCCCCGCGGCCGCCGCATCACCTGCACCCGCCGTCGGCCCCGCGGCCGCCGCCGCTCCTGCCGTCCCGACGCCGCACGTCCCCCTCCCCGGCCGCACGGCCGTCCCCGTGCCCACCGCCGTCCCCGCACCCACCGCCGTCCCCGCACCCACCGCCGTCCCCGCACCCACCGGGCGATCTGCGGTTCCGCACGACGCGGCCCCGCTCGACGACGACCTCGTGGACGTGCTGCCGGAGGCGGACTTCGCCCACGAGGTGACCGAGGCACTGCTCCACGTGACCCCGGGTCTCACCGGTCCGCAGGTGCTCGGGGTGCGCGCGGCCATGTCTGCCATGGCACGGCGGTACGGCTGGATCGCGGAGGCCGTCCAGAAGTAGGCATTCCCGGGCAGCTACAACCCCTTCGCGGTGATCATGCTGGGGACGGTCACGTGCTGCGGGCCGACGCGCGAGCGATCATGGAGATGACGTCGTTCGTCGAGAGACGGATGCGCTGAAACTCCACGATCAGCAGCCCGGGAGCCCCGGGGATGTCGCCGGTAGCGAGGGGGTCGTGATCGACGGGCGGTCGCCGTCGGTCACCCTCCGGTCAGGCGGCCGGGTCGGTGATCTACCGACCCGGCCGCGATCTGCCGACACCGGTGGCGCGATCCCCGCGGGACGGTCGGCAGATCGCGTCACCGTCAGCAGATCACCCCTCGGTCGAGCATCTGGCTCCCGGGCACCCCGGCGCGCGAGCGCCCGGCTCGCCGATCCTGGGCGTCGGCGGGGTCTCCGGTGGTTCCTGGCCCGGGGCGGATCCCGTATTCAACACACTGGTTGACGAGCAAGCCCTTCAGTCTTAACCTCTTCTCAACCAACCAGTTGCAGAGGGTGGCATGGCCGACCAGCTCTCCCGGCTCTTCGCCGCGCTCGCCGACCCCACGCGGCGCGACCTGGTCGCCCGCCTGGCGGTGGGTGACGCGACGGTCGGCCAGCTCGCGGAGCCGTACGACGTGAGCGTCCAGGCGGTGTCGAAGCACCTGCGGGTGCTCGAAGAGGCCGGACTGGTGACCAAGACCCGCGACGCGCAGCGACGGTCCGTCCATCTGGAGGCGGAGGTGTTCGACCTGATGACGGCGTGGATCGAGAGCTACCGCAGAGCGGCCGAGGAGCGCTACCGCCGCCTGGACGCCGTCCTCGCCGCCCTGGGCGACCCCGCAACCACCGGCGACCCCGCAACCACCGGCGACCGCGCACCAGCCACGGACGGCATCGACCCCGGACCGAAGGGAACCACACCGTGACCAGACAGCCCACCGACGTCACCGGCGTCATCGACCAGGCCACCATCGAGGCCGACCCGACCGTCCCGGTCATCCGCATCACCCGGGACTTCCGGAGCACCCCGGCGCAGCTGCTGCGCGCCCACACCGACCCGGAGCTGTACGCCCGCTGGGTCGGCCCGGACTCCGTGGGCACCCGCATCGACCACTGGGACGCCCGCACCGGCGGCAGCTGGCGGTTCGTCAACACCCGCGGCGACGACGAGTTCGGGTTCCACGGGTGCTTCCACGAGATCCGCGAGGACCGGATCGTGCAGACCTTCACCTGGGAGGGCGACCCGGACGGCGTCTCGCTGCAGACGCTGCGGTTCGAGGACCTCGGGAACGGCTGGACCCGCCTGCACGCCCAGTCGCTCGTCGACAGCTTCGAGGGGCGCGACGCCTGGCTGCGCAGCGGCATGGAGACCGGCGTCGACGACGGCTACGCCAAGCTCGACGGGATGCTGGCCGATGGCGCGCTCTGAGCTCGTCGGGGCCGCGCCCGCGCAGCGGCACCGCCTGGTCGCGGCGGCCTTCGCCGACCGGGTCGAGGGGGTCCGCGACTGGGAGGCACCGGCGCCGGTCGCCGGCTGGACGGCCCGGGACGTCGTCGGGCACCTCGTCGAGTGGCTGCCGGGCCTGCTGGCCTCCGGGTCGGACGTCGCCCTGGCGCCGCTCGACGTCGCGGCCGACCCGGTCGGCGCCTGGCGCGCCCGCTCCGCCGCCGTGCAGGCGATCCTCGACGACCCGGACGTCGGGTCCCGGCGCCTGGCGAACCCGCACACCGGGGAATGGCCGCTGGACGCCGCGATCGACCGCTTCTACACGGTCGACGTGTTCATGCACACCTGGGACCTCGCCCGCGCGACCGGCCAGGACGACCACCTCGACGAGGCGCTGTGCGCCGAGCTGGTCGACGGGATGGCCTCGATCGAGGAGCTGCTCCGCTCGTCGGGACAGTACGGCCCGGCGGTCCCGGTCCCGGCCGGCGCGGACTCCCGGACCAGGCTCATCGGGTTCATCGGCCGCGATCCGTCCTGGCAGCCGGCCGGGTAGGCCCCTCGTCAGCGGGCGGGGAGGACGCGGAACTGCGCCGACGAGCCCCAGAACTCCTCGATCTCGCCGATGATCTGCGGGAGGCGGCCGGCCAGATCACCGTCAGGTCGGCAGGTCGACGGTCAGCACGAGCCTGCGGAACAGGGCGACGAGGGGTTCGCCCGCCTCGATCGGCAGGTGACCCTCGACGACGAGCGCGGAGAACCCGTGGATCAGGCTCCAGGTGAGCACGTCGAGCGACCCGCCCTCCTCGGCCGTGGGCCGGAGCAGCCCGCGCCGCTGCAGGTCGGCGAGGCAGAGGAGCAGCAGGGCGTGCGGGTCGTCCTCCGGCGAGAGCGCGCCCTCGGGGCCGGGCGCGCCCTCGGGACCCGGCGCACCTCCGGCGCCAGGGTCGCCGACGGTCACCGGGACGCCGTCGGGCCGCTGCGCGAGCAGGGCCCCGAACATGTGCCGGAACAGGTGCGGCTCGGCGACCGCGAAGTCGACGTAGGCGCGGCCCATCGCGGCGAACCGGGCGACCGCGCCGATGTCACCCTCCCCGTCGGTCCCGGCCATCGCCTCGCGCATGCGGCGCGCCAACTCGGCGAACGCCCAGTCACCCACGGCCACGAGCAGCGCCGACTTGTCGGGGAAGTGCTGGTAGGCGGCACTGGGCGACACCCCGACCTGCTGGGCCAGGCCGCGCAGGGACACCTGGTCGACCCCGCGGGCCCGCACCTGGATCACCGCCTCGGCGAGCAGGGCGGACGCGAGGGAGCCGTGGTGGTAGCGCGGCCGCCCAGCGTTCATGACCGGGAGCATAACCGGCCCGGAGTTAATCTCAACAGTGTTCAGTTTGTATCTTGACAGCGTTCACATGGGTCCGTCAGTGTGGTCTGCACACCGTTCAGATCGTCAGTTCACATCGGAGGACCGGGATGTTCGAGACTCTGGGCCACGTCGTCGTCCGGCGGCGACGGCTGACCCTCGTGCTGTTCGTCATCGGCCTGATCGTCGCGGGGGCCGTGGGGTACGGCGTGTTCAGCCGGCTCCAGGCCGCGGGCTTCGACGACCCGGGGAGCGACTCGGTGGCCGCCGGCACGACGCTGGAGCACGGCTTCGGCCGGACGGCCCCCGTCGCCGTCCTGGCGATCGAGACGCCGACCGGCGTGGACGACGCCTCCGACGCGGCGTCCGCCACCGCGCTCGTCCGGCGGGTGTCCGCGACGCCGGGCGTCGGCCAGGTCGTGTCCTACTGGACGTCGGGCCGGCCGGCACCGCTGCGGGGCACGGACGGCCGCACCGGGCAGGTGATCGTCTATGCGGCACCCGGCGCCGACCGCAAGGGCACCGCCACCCGCGTGCACGACGCCGCCGCCGGCCGGCAGGGCACCCTCACCGTCCTGGCGGGCGGCGGGGAGCTGATCAACCAGGCCATCACCGAGCGGATCACGTCCGACCTCGGGCGGGCCGAGTCCCTCGCGGTCCCGTTGACGACGGTGCTGCTCGTGCTGGTGTTCGGCAGCATGGTGGCCGCGGGCCTGCCGTTCCTGGTGGCGGCCGGCTCGGTCCTGGGGACCTTCCTCGTGCTCTTCGGCATCAGCCTCGCGACCGACGTCTCGGTGTTCGCCCTGAACCTCGTCACCGGCCTCGGCCTCGGCCTCGGGATCGACTACGCGCTGCTGGTCGTCAACCGGTTCCGCGAGGAGCTGGCCGCCGACCCGGACGTCGAGCGGGCCGTCGTCCGGACCGTCGCCACCGCGGGCCGCACGGTCTTCGTCTCGGGCCTGACCGTCGCCGTCACGCTGGCCTCCCTGCTCGTCTTCCCGCAGTACTTCCTGCGCTCCTTCGGCTACGCCGGGATCGCCGTCACGCTGCTGGCGGTCCTCTCCGCGCTCGTCGCGCTGCCCGCCGTCCTCGCCCTGCTGGGCCGCAACGTGAACCGCTGGAAGGTGCTGCGCGGCGACCTGACGCCGAAGGACACCGGCGTGTGGTCCTGGGTGGCGCGGCGGGTCATGCGCTCCCCCTGGCCCGTGATCGCCGTCGTCCTCGCCGGGCTGTTCGTCGTCGCGTCGCCCGCCCTGAACGCCACGTTCGGCCAGGTCGACGAGCGGGCCCTGCCGTCGGACACGCCGGTGGCCGTCGCCTCCGCGGTGCTGCGCGACCGGTTCCCCGGCCGTGAGGCGAGCCCGGTGGACGTCGTGGTGCCGGGGGGTGCGCGGGACGCGGCCGGGCTGTCGGCCCTGGCCGGGCGCCTCTCGCAGGTGCCGGACGTGGTGCGCGTCGTCACGCCGTCCGCCGTCGTCGTCAAGGGTGCCGTCGTGTCGGGCAACTCCGACCCCGCGGGCTGGACGGCGGGCGGGGACGCCCGGCTGTCCGTCGTCGGCGACGTCGACCCCCGCTCACCCGCGGGCCAGTCGCTCGTCGAGGCGGTCCGTGCGGTGCCGGCACCCGCCGGGACCCGGGTGGGCGGCGTGGCGGCCCTGTACACCGACTCCCAGCAGGGCATCACCAGCCGCCTCGCCGTCGTCCTGCCCTGGATCGCGGTGACCACCCTGGTGATCCTCTTCCTGTTCACGGGCAGCGTGCTGCTGCCGCTCAAGGCGATCGCGCTCAACGTGGCGAGCCTGGGAGCGACCCTGGGCGTGCTGGTGTGGGTCTTCCAGGAGGGGCACCTGCGGGGCCTGATGGGCGGCTTCACGGTGACCGGAGCCCTGGACACCTCCATGGTGGTGCTCATCGCGATCACCGCGTTCGCGCTCTCGATGGACTACGAGGTGTTCCTCCTCTCCCGCATCAAGGAGGAGCACGACACGGGCCTCGACACCACCGAGGCGGTCGCGCTCGGCCTGCAGCGGTCGGGGCGGATCATCTCGGCCGCGGCGGCCCTGCTCGCCATCGTGTTCGTGGCGTTCATCTCCAGCGGGGTCACGAACATCAAGCAGCTGGGGCTCGGGGTGGCGTTCGCCATCGTCGTGGACGCGACCGTCGTCCGCGGCCTGCTGGTACCGGCCCTGATGCGCACCTTCGGCCGGGCCAACTGGTGGGCCCCCGGCCCGCTGCGCGCCGTCCACCGCCGGTTCGGCCTGAGCGAGGGCGGCCCGGCGCCGGCGCCCGCGGCACCGGTCGCCGCCAAGGTCCCGGCACCGCAGGGGTGACGGCGGCGATCTGACGGCGGACGGCGGCGGCTCCCCCCGGGGGACCGCCGCCGTCCGCCGTCAGGCCGCGCCCGCCCGGCCGCGAGGTCGGTCCCCGCCCGCCGGTGCCGACGTCACGGGTCGGTAACGACCGGCGGGCCGCGCCATCCGGCGGAACCGGCGGGCCGTCCAGTGCAGGCGGACCACGATCGGGAGAAGCGGAGACGGCGATGGCAGGCAGGCGCAGGGGCGGCGGCGGGTGGCGGTCGCCCGCGACGGCGGTGACGGCCGCCGTGGCGGCGGCCACGGCGCTCGCCGGGTGCTCGGGCGGGTCCGGGGTGGCGGTCGGGGCGGCCCCGTCGGCGTCCGTGTCGGCGGCCCCGTCGACGTCCGTGTCGGCGGCCCCGGCGACGTCCGGGCCCGGGACGTCGACGCCGTCCGGGCACCCGGCCCTCCCGGCGGCGCTGCGCTCGACCGCCAACCCCGTGCTGCTGCTGTCGGTGGGATCCGGTGCCCGGACCGTCACGGCGCGGCCGGCGACCGTGCAGAAGCTCGCCGAGGGCGAGGGCGTCGACCTGAGGGCGACGGGCCCGGCGCACACCTTCCCGGTGGCGCCGGGGGCGCGGGTGTTCGTCTGCGGCCCGCTGTGGGGAGAGCCGCTACCGGCCGGGGGCCAGGAGGTGGAGGAGTACACCTGGGCGCGATTCACCGCGCTGCTCGCGCGGCACGGCGTGGACGGCGGGATGGAGTTCTACACCGAGCTCGACGCCCAGGGCCGGATCACCCTGCTCCACCAGCACTACCACCCCTGACGAGGCGCGGCGCGGGCCCCGCCCGGCGCCTGCCTCAGGTGGCGCACGTCGCGTAGGCGTTCGTGGTGCAGGTCGTGGTCATCTCCTTCCGCGCCTCGGACTGGCCGTTGCCGTTGAACGAGGTGACGACGACGCGGTAGGTGTGCGTCCCGGCGAGCAGGGAGAACCCGGCACCGTACTGGGTCTGTCCCGCCACGGCGTTCACCGAGCTGAGGGTGCGCCCGGAGCCGGTGTCCGTCCAGACCGCCCGGTACCCGGTGGCCTGGGAGACCGGCTTCCACTGGGCCTCCCAGACCGTGCCCCGCGCGTGGTTCACGAGGACGATGGACACGGGCCCCGGGACCGGCGCCGGGGCCAGGTCGGCCACGACGGTGAGCGCCCCCGCCGGGAGGGTGAGGGTGCAGACCGGGCCCTGCGGCGACGGGCACGAGACCCAGGAGACGAACCTGTTGCCGGCCGCGGCGCTCGCCCGCAGCTGCACGGACGTCCCCCTCGGTCGCTCGACGGTGCAGGACGTCGTGCACGCGACCGTCCCCGCCACGGAGCCGGACCCGTTCACCACGACGGTCAGGGAACTGAGCGGCGTGGGCGCCGGCGCGCGGGTCTCGGCGCGGGTCGTGGCCGGTGCCGGCGCGGGGGCGGGGGGCGCACCCTCGGCGGCGGGACCGCCCGTCGTGGTGCCCGCCGGATCCGGCGCCGTCCCGGTGGGCGCCGTCCCGGCGGGGATCGTCCCGGTGGGCGCCGGCTCGCCGGGCTGGTCCGTCGCGACGTCGGTCCACACGGAGCCGGAGGAGGAGCCCGGCGACGGGCCCGCCGACGGACCGCGCGCGGCCGGGTGCGCCGACGCCGTCAGGCCGACCGCCTCGCTGCGACGCGGTGCGGGGTCGGAACTCGTCCGCGCCAGCGCCACCAGGGCGACCGTGCCGGTCACGACGGCGACGGTGAGGGCCGCGGCCACGACCACCGTCCGGCTCGGCGCCGGACGGGCCGGCGACGGCGCCGGGACCGGTCCGCGCGGCCCGGCGGGCGTGAGCGGGGTCAGGGCGGGCGTCGCCGGAGCGGGCGGGACGTCGTCCCGCGGCGACGGCGGGACCTGGGTCGCCGCGCTCCGGGTGACGGTGGACGTCGAGTGCAGGAGCGCCGACAGCCACGGCCGCAGCGCTACGGGCCGCTCGGCGGGATCGTCGCCGAGCGCGGCCAGCAGGGCGACCTTCAGGTCCTCGCGCCCGGCCAGGGCGGCGACGTCGTCGAGCTGGGCGCGCACGCCGTCCCGGTCGAGCCGGTCGCCCCGGCGCGCGGGCGTCTGGCCCGTCAGCAGGTGGGCGACGGTCGCGGCGAAGGAGAACCGGTCGCTGGCCGGGGTCGGGGCGGCGGCGGTCCCGACGAGCTCGGGGGCGGCGTAGGGGTAGGTCAGGCCCAGCGGGCGGGCCGCGTCGGCGGGCTGCGCCAGGCCGAGGTCCACGATGACGGCGCTGCCCCGCCCGTCGACCACGAGGTTGCCGGGCTTGACGTCGCCGTGGACCATGCCGATCATCCAGCCCGAGGCGTCGTGCAGGTCGTCCAGGGCGCTGGCCGCGGTGAGGAGCAGCTGCAGGCGCGACGACATCCCCGCGGTGGGGTTCTCCTCGATCCACTGGGGCAACGACACCCCGGCGACGAAGTCCATCACGCAGTAGCCGTGCGCCGCCGCCCCCGGGCCGTCCGCCGCGTTCCCGGCCGGGTGCTTGGCCGGTCCGACGAACATCTCCCGCACCCGCACCAGGCCCGGTGCGAGCAGCGACGTCAGCAACTCGCCCTGAGCGGTCCAGGCGTCGGCGTCCCGCACCGTCACGATCTTGACGGCGACCGGCCGGACGGTCCCGTCGTCCAGCGGCTCCTCGGCCTGCCAGACCTCGCCCTCGGCACCGCCGCCCAGCATCCGCACCAACCGGTACCGGTCCGGCCGGGAGAGCTCCCCCACCCAGACCCCGCCGTCCCCCACCCCACCCACCCCCGGACGCTCCCCGACCACCGATCACTGTCGTACCACACGCCACCCCTGACACTCGCTCCAGGGAGACTCCGCAGGCCACTGATGATCATGAGTGCAGGGGTGATCGCGAAGTCCCCGCCCCCCTCCGTCGAGGACCCGCCGCGATCACTTATTCCGGCGTAACGGACAAATAGCATGTTCTCCGGCGGCCTTCCACGGTGACATCGAGCCGGGGCGGGGCTCGCCATGGACGATGTGCAGCCATCGGCGACGAGCCGGATAACCGGTCCCCACCTTGCGGCACAGTGAGGGCCGGGGTATGGTGAAGCCGAGTTACCAAGATCCAGTAACTCCCCCGGGCCCGCTCGGCCCATTTCACGGTGAATACCGTGTCCGCTACTCCAGACTCCGGTAGCGCTCGTATCGAACACTCACTGCCTACGGATGTCAGTAGCGGCCCAGAACGTTTACCGCCCCTAAGGTCGACGACGTCGTCGTCGATCCGGGAAGCGCGTCGGCCGCGATCACGGGAAGAGAACGCCCTGTCGTCGGTTCGAGAATCGTCAGCCACAAACCTCGAGCCATCATCTCCGCCGCTGGGCCGAACTCGCGGAAGAAGGTTGGCGCGGGCAGGGCTCCTTCGGCGGCGCTGACTCTTCGAAGGACGTGTCGATGAGCTCGGATCTGGAAACTCTGCTCGATTCTCGAGTGGCGTCGGACGACGGTCGGTCGGCCTTCACCTTCGTGAGCTACGCACCGGACCGCGAGGACAGGGTCGCGATGACCTGGACGGACCTCGACCGGCGCGCTCGTGCGGTCGCCGTCCGCCTGCGCCGGACCGTGCCCGCCGGCGGGCGGGTGGCGATCCTGGCTCCCAACAGCCTGGGCTACGTCGTCGCCTTCTTCGGTTGCGTGCGCGCCGGCCTGATCGCGGTACCGGTGCACGGGCCGGTCCAGGCGGGACATGCCGCACGGCTCTCGTCAGTGATCCGGGACTGCCTGCCCGCGGCGCTCCTGACCACGCGGTCCGAGTGCGCGGCGGTACGGGCGTTCGTGCAGCAGGCTGACCTGCCGGTCGCGCCGGAGATCATCGATGTGGACGCGGTCAGCCCGGCGCTGGCCGAGAGCTGGGAGCCGACCCCTCCCGCACCGGACCGGATCGCCTACCTGCAGTACACGTCAGGATCGACCAGCGCGCCGACCGGCGTCGTCATCACGCAGGCCGGCCTGGTGGCGAACATGCGTCAGGCGGCCGTCATCTACGGGATCGACGAGCGCCTCACCTCGGTGAGCTGGCTGCCGCTCTTCCACGACATGGGCCTGGCGACGACGATCGGCAGCCCGCTCGTGCACGGAGCACGTGCGGTGTTCCTGGAGCCGTTCTCGTTCGTCCACCACCCGTCCCGGTGGCTGCGTCTGCTGGGCGAGCCGGACCGCAGCTACGGCGCGGCACCCGACTTCGCGTTCGACTACTGCGTCGAGCGCTGCCGCGAGGCAGACCTGGAGGGCCTCGATCTCGGCGGCGTCCAGTTCATCATCAACGGCGCCGAACCGATCAGGCCGCGCACGGTCGAGGCGTTCGAGGAGCGCTTCGCCCGCCACGGCCTCCGGCCGCAGACCGTCCGCCCGTCGTACGGCCTGGCAGAGGCGACGGTCTTCGTCAGCGGTTCGCGGCGCCTCCGGGTGACCTCGATCGACCTGGAGGCCCTCACCCGAGGCGTCGCGCAGGAGGCGGTCGATCCGCAGCGACCGGACTCGTTCCATCGCCTGGTGGCGTGCGGGCAGCCGGGGACGGTCACCGGTACCACCGCCGGTCCGGGCGTCGAGCGGCCCCTCGCCCGCATCGTCGACGTCGAGACGCGGACCGTGCTGCCCTCGGGGCGCGTGGGCGAGATCTGGGTCAACAGCGCGGGTCTGGGACGTGGCTACTGGAATCGGCCCGACCTGACCCGGGAGACGTTCGGCGCCGAACTCGCGGACGCGGCGGGCGTGCTGCCCGAACGGGGATGGCTGCGCACGGGCGACCTCGGGTTCATCCACGGCGGGGAGCTCCACGTGGCCGGTCGCATCAAGGACGTCATCATCGTCGACGGGGCCAACCACTACCCGTCCGATATCGAGAACACCGTCGAGAGCGCCCACCCCTCGGTGCGGCGCGGGCGGGTCGCTGCATTCGGGGTGAGTCGCGGAGACCGTGAGCAGGTCGTCATCGTCGCCGAGTTCGACACTCGACGCGTCGGTGTCGACGAAGATTTCGAATCGGTGCTGCGCGGGATCCGGACCCAGGTGACGACCGTACACGACGTCCGGGTCCACGACATTGTCCCGGTCCGTTCGGGAACCGTCCCGCTCACCTCCTCGGGGAAGGTCCGGCGGTCCCAGTGCCGGACGCAGTACGAAACAGGAGAGCCCGCCGAAAGGATTCGTGCCTGAACCACGGCACTCTCCGGCCCAGGCACCATGGAAGGGATTCGATATCGGTGGAACCTCATTCTGAGGACGAGCTGCGCAGCTGGCTGGTCGAACGGGTCTCGACCTATCTCGACCTCTCCCCGGAGCTGATCGACCCGGAGGCGACCTGGGGCGATCTCGGACTGGTCTCGCGGGACGCGGTGGCCCTGTCCGGTGAGCTGGAGTCGTATCTCGGTCTCCCGCTGTCCCCGACGATCGCGTGGGAGCATCCCACGGTCGTCCAGCTCACCGCCGCCTTGAGGGAACGGCTCGGCGGCCCCGGGACGGCCGCTCCCGTGCCGGGCGGCCGGTCCGGGACCGGCCTCGACGAGGACGACCTGGTCGCTGTGGTCGGCGTGGGCTGCCGGCTGCCGGGCGGGACGCACGGGCCGGAGGCGTTCTGGCGGATGCTCCTCGAGGGGCGCGACGGCATCCGGACGGTCCCGCCGGGGCGCTGGGACGACTTCGACGACGGGCGCGCCGAGACCGCGGCGGTGCTGTCGCGGACCACGCGCTGGGGCGGGTTCCTGGACGACATCGCCGGGTTCGACGCGGACTTCTTCGCCGTCTCGGCCATCGAGGCCGCCCACATGGATCCTCAGCAGCGGATGCTGCTCGAGGTCGCGCACGAGGCGCTCGACGACGCGGGGATGGCCCGGGAACAGCTGCGGGGTACCCCGACCGGCGTCTTCGTCGGAGCGACCTCGGCGGACTACGGCCGGCTGACCACCCGGGACCTCACCGCCGTCGATGCCTGGACCGGCACCGGTGCGGCCCTGTCGATCATCGCCAACCGCCTGTCGTACGTCCTGGACCTGCGGGGACCGAGCCTCGTCGTCGACACGGCCTGCTCGTCGTCGCTGGTCGCCGTCCACCTGGCGGTGGAGAGCCTGCGGCGCGGCGAGTCCTCGACAGCCCTGGCCGGCGGGGTGAGCCTCCTGCTCTCGCCCGCGACGACGGTCACCTTCGACCGGGCGGGAGCCATGGCCGCCGACGGGCGGTGCAAGGCGTTCGACGCCCGGGCCGACGGGTACGTCCGCAGCGAGGGCTGCGGTGTGGTCGTGCTGAAGCGCCTGACGGACGCCCGAAGGGACGGCAACGCCGTCCTCGCGGTGATCCGCGGATCGGCGGTGGGCAGCGACGGGCGGTCGAACGGCCTCATGGCGCCCAACCCCACCGCCCAGGAGGACCTGCTGAGACAGGTCTACCGGCTGGCGGGCGTCGCCCCGGCACAGGTGGACTACGTGGAGGCGCACGGGACCGGGACGCCGCTGGGCGACCGGATGGAGGCGGGGGCGCTGGCGGCGGTGTGCGGCCCCGGCCGCGGCCCCGACCGACCGCTCCTGATCGGGTCCGTGAAGACCAACCTCGGGCACCTGGAGGCCGCGGCGGGAGTGGTGGGGCTGATCAAGACCGCGCTCTCCGTGGCGCACGGTCGGATCCCGCCCAGCGTGCACCTGGAGCACCCGCAGGCGGGCCTGGACGCGGCCGTGCTGGCGGTGCCGGTCCGGCCCACTCCGTGGCCGAGCTCCGGGCGACCGTCGCTGGCCGGCGTCTCGGCTTTCGGGTTCGGCGGCACCAACGCCCACGTCGTCCTGGAGCAGGTGCCGCCAGGCACCCCGGGCGGGGTCTGGTTGTTCCCCGGGCAGGGGTCGCAGTGGGCGGGGATGGGACAGCAGTTGCTCCTCGACGAGCCGGTGTTCGCCGCGGCGGTCGACCAGGTCGACGAGGTCCTGACGGAGGAGTCGGGGTTCAGCGCTCGAGCCGTCCTCTCGTCGGGCGCCTCCGAGCGGGCGATCGACCGCGTCCAACCGCTGCTGTTCGCCGTCCAGATCGCGCTGGTGGCGCTCTGGCGCGCCCACGACGTGCGACCCGACGCCGTCATCGGCCACTCGATGGGAGAGATCACGGCCGCGGTGACCGCAGGTGCCCTGCGGGTGGAGGACGGCGTCCGCCTGGTCGCCCGCCGGTCCCGCCTGATGCGACGGCTCGCCGGGCAGGGTGCCATGGCGGCCCTCGACCTGCCGGTCGACGAGGTGACCACGCTGCTCCACGACCACGCGGGCGTGAGCGTCGCGGTCTTCAGCTCGCCGTGCCAGACCATGGTGGCCGGCCCGGCCGCGGCGGTCGCCGCGCTGGTGGAGGCCACCCTGGCCCGGGGCGTGCGGGCCAGGCCGGTCCCGGTCGACGTCGCCTCGCACTCCGCCCTGGTGGACCCCCTCCTCCCCGACCTGCTCGAGGCGGTCGCCGGGCTCGAGGTACGCCCGGCGACCGTGCCCTTCTACTCCACCGTCGGCGACGGTGGAGTGCCGGCCTTCGACCCGCCATACTGGGCGGCGAACCTGCGCCGGCCGGTGCGCTTCCAGCAGGCCGTCGAGCGGGCGCTGGACGACGGCCACACCCGGTTCGTGGAGATCTCCGCGCACCCGCTGCTGCTGGACGCGGTCACCCAGACGGCCGGGCGGCGGCCCGTCACCGTGGTGCCCTCGTCGCGCCGCGGGACGACCTCGTTCAACGCGTTGCACCCGCCGTTGCGGTCGTGGCGGCACACCACCCACTGGGTACCGCCGCGCCCGCGCCCGGCCGAGTCCGGCGCCGCGCCGGCCGCGGACACGCTGCTGGGGTCCGTCGTCGGGGTGCCGACCGTCCCGGAGAGCCGGTTGTGGACCTCTCGGCTGCACCCCCAGGCGCTGCCCTACCCGGCACCACACCTGGTCGCCGGGGTGTCCGTGGTTCCCGGTTCGGTCCTGCTGAACACGATCCTGTCCGTCGCGGAGGGGCCGGTGGGCGAGGTCCGGCTCGCCCAGCCGCTGCTCGCCGAGACCCCGAGCACGATCCGGGTGGCGGAGCAGGGCGGGCGGATCCGGCTGGTGTCCCGGCCGGACGGCGCAGGGACGGACGTCGTCCACCTGACCGCCGTGCGCCTCCCGAGCCCAGGTGACCCGAGCCCTGATGACCCGAGCCCTGATGACCCGGCCGCCCTGCCGGATCCGGGCGCCGTGCCGTCGGTCCGGCTGCCGCCCGCGGACGTGGCGCGGCTGCTCGCGGAGCACGGGGTCGTCACCTCGTACCGGTGGGAGGTCCGCGAGATCGTCCGGCAGGGGACGAGCACGCGGTTGCGGGTCGCGTTCCCGGCCGCCGAGGCGGGGGTGGCGGCCAGGCTGGACGCCGTCCTGACCCTGGCGTCCTTCGCAGCCGACGGTCCGCTGCAGGTGCTCGTCCCCGCCCGGATCGCGGCGGTGCGGGCGGGCGGGGCGCCCTGCGCCGACGTCGTGATCCGGTACCACGAGTCGTCCGCGGCGGTCTTCGACGTCACGGTGGACGCGCAGACCGGGCCGCGGCTGCTCACGGTCACCGGCCTGACCTGTGCCGGGGCGACCGCACCGGTCCGGTCTGGGGAGCTGCTGACCCGTCAGGTCAACTGGCGACCCCTGACGCCGGAGCCGTCGGCCGACGTCCTCGTCCCGGCGCCCGGGCGGCCCGGCGGGTCGGTGGCCGAGGTGCTGGACGAAGCGGTGGCGGTGTGCCTGGAGTTCATCGCGCGACTCGGCCGCCGGACGGCCGGCACGTCCCGGCTGACGGTGATCACCCACGGAGTGCGGTCGGCGGACGCCTCCCAGCTGCCGCACGCGGCGCTGTGGGGACTGGCCCTGGCCGCGGCCGAGGAGGACCCGCAGGGATGGGGCGGGATCGTGGACCTCGACCGGCGGACGGGCCCGGAGGCCGCGGCCGGGCGACCGTCCGCGGGCGGCGGTAGAGCGGCCGGGCCGGCGGGATACGCCCCGGTGCTGGCTCCGGTCGGCCCCGCGGACCGGCCGCCCCTGTGCTGCCGCCCGGACGCGGCCTACCTGGTCACCGGAGGGCTGGGGGCGCTCGGTCTGGAGGTCGCCCGGCACCTGGCGGATCGGGGGGCGCGACGGCTGGTGCTGCTCGGTCGCCGCGCGCTCCCGCCGCGGACCGCCTGGGACCGGGCGGTCGGGCAGGGCGGGGAGGACGGCCGACGGATGCGCAGCCGGATCGCCGCCGTGCGGGAACTCGAGGCGCTCGGCGTGATCGTGGAGACGCCCGCGGTGGACGTCGCCGACGAGGAGCTGACCCGCCGCTGGCTGGCCGATCGGGACGCCGAGGGCCTGCCGTCCGTCGGAGGACTGGTCCACGCGGCCGGTACGACCCGGGACGCCACCCTGGCCGGGACCGACGACGAGGTGCTCCGCGCCGTCCTGCGTCCCAAGCTGGCGGGGGCGCTCGTCCTGGACCGGGCGTTCCCGCCCGGGACGGTCGACTTCTTCGTCCTGTTCTCCTCGGCGGCCTCGGTCAGCGCGGTCGCGGGCCAGGGTGCCTACGCCGCGGCCAACGCCTGCCTGGACGCCGTGGCCCGGCGGCGGGCCGCGCTCGGCTGTCGCGCCCTGAGCATCAACTGGGGTGCGTGGGCCGACCTCGGGATGGCGACGTCGTCCGGCGGCCGGGTCGTGGAGGCCGCCCTGGCAGCCGCCGGCCTGCGGCCGCTGCTGGTCTCGGAGGCCCTCGCCGGCTGGGACCGGCTGGACCGCAGCGGCTGCGCCCAGGGGCTGGTCGTCGCCACCACCGGGAACCCCGAGCTCCTGAACCCCGCACTGCGAGGGCCGGACGACCGGCCGGCCGCCGGCCCGGTGCGGTGGGCCGGCCTGTCCGGGGAGCAGCAGCTGGTCGAGCTGAGGCGGCTCGTGGCCGCGGAGCTGGGCGTGGCGCCCGACGACCTCGACGTCGACGTCCCGCTGGCCGAGCGGGGGATGGACTCGATCCTCGCGCTGCGCATCCGCAAGCGGATCGAGCAGAGCACCGGCGGCGCGATCGGCGTGACGGCGCTGTGGAACCACCCGACGGTGCGCGCACTGGCCCGGCACCTCGGGACCGACGTCGGGACGCCGTCCGTCGGGACGCCGTCCGTCGGGACGGCACCCGTCGGGACGCGACCCGGGCCGCTGCCCGGGTTGGAGAGCCTGTTGCGATCGATCGAAGGGGCAGAGCTGTGAAGAGCATCGCCGACAGGATCGCCGGGCTCGGCCCCGAGCAGCAGGAGGATCTGCGCCGGGGGCTCGACGCCGCCGCCGGCACGGTGGGCGGGGAACCGATCGCGCTGATCGGGATGGCGTGCCGGTTCCCCGGGGCGAACGGTCCCCAGGCCTTCTGGCAGCTGCTGCGGGACGGTCGGGACGCGGTGGGCGAGATCCCGGCGCAGCGCTGGGACAGCTCGGCGGGAGCGGCCTCGGGTGCGGACGGGTCCGGCACCGTCTCGCGCTGGGCCGGGCTGCTGGACGACGTCGCGGGCTTCGACGCGGGCCACTTCGGGATCACCCCGAGGGAGGCCACCGCGATGGACCCCCAGCAGCGCCTGCTGCTGGAGACCGCCGTCGAGTCCCTCGACGACGCCGGGCTCGACCCTGACGCGCTGCGCGGCAGCAGGACCGGCCTGTTCGCGGGCGTCTACTACCACGACTATCAGACGCTCGGCGACCCCGACGCCATCGACGCCTACACCAGCACCGGCAACGCGCACAGCGTCACGGTGGGCCGCATCTGCTACCAGCTGGATCTGCGGGGCCCCAACGTCGCGGTGGACACCGCGTGCTCGTCGTCCCTGGTGGCGATCCATCTCGCCTGTCAGAGCCTGCGGATGCGGGAGAGCGACCTCGCCCTCGCCGGCGGGGTCAACGTGATGCTCTCGCCGCGGACCCACCTGTCCCTGGCCCGCTGGGGGATGATGTCGCCGGGCGGTCGCTGCCGGTCGTTCGACGCCGGGGCCGACGGCTTCGTGCGGGGGGAGGGCGTGGGACTCGTCGTCCTCAAGCGCCTGGCCGACGCCGTGCGCGACGGCGACGACGTGCTGGCCGTGGTGCGGGGCTCCGCGGTGAACGCCGACGGCCGGTCCCAGGGCCTGACCGCCCCCAACGGCGTCGCGCAACGGGACGTCCTGCAGCGGGCCGTGGCGGCGGCCGGGATCGACCCACGTCAGGTCGGCCTGGTCGAGACGCACGGCACCGGGACGCCGATCGGCGACCCGATCGAGTTCGAGGCGCTCGCAGCCGTCTACGGGCAGGGGTCCGGGCGGTGCGCGCTCGGGGCGGTGAAGACCAACATCGGCCACCTCGAGGCGGCGGCGGGCATCGCGGGCGTGATCAAGGCGGTGCTCGCCCTGCGGCACGGCGTCGTTCCGGCGAACCTGCACTTCACGGCCTGGAACCCGGACCTGGATCCGGACGGCGTGCGCTTCTTCGTGCCCACCGCGGCGGTCGACTGGCCGGTCCCGGAGGGGCCGCGGATCGCCGCCGTCTCCTCCTTCGGCTTCGGTGGCACCAACGCCCACCTCGTTCTCGAGGGAGCGGGGCCGGCGGGCGAGCACGAGCATCGCGAACCGCGCCGCTGGTCCCACACCTCGTACTGGCTCCCCAGCCGGCCGGGGAACCCCCCCGCGGAGACGGCGGGGCCGGGCCCGGGCGGGGAAGCGACGCGCGGGGTGCCTCCGGAGTGGGTGTCCCGGGTGGAGTGGGTCCCGGTGGAAGGCGGCAGCGGGACCGGGACGCCCAGGCGGGACAGCTGGCTGGTCCTCGGCGGCGACCCGGACGCCGACCGGCTGGCGACCGCGCTGCGCGGGCGGGTGGCGGCTGCGCGGGCCGGCCGGGTGGATCAGGTGGAGACCGCCCTCGACGGCGTCGACCGGGTCGTCTACCTCGCGCCCGGCCCTGCCGCCGGGACGCAGACCGACCGGGCGCACCGGATCTCCGACGAGTTGCTCGGCGTCGTCCGGGCCCTCCGCGGCAGGACGGACCCGCCGCGTCTGCACCTGCTCACCCGGCAGGCCGTCGCGCCGGACGGCGGCGCGCCGGACCCGGCCCAGGCGACGCTGACCGGCTGGGCGCGCGGGATCGCGGTGGAGTGCCCGCAACTGTGGACCGGGCTGCTGGACGCCGGGCCGCTGGACACCGGGCCGCTGGACGCCGGGCCGCTGGACACCGCCGCGTTCGACGTCGTGGCGGGACAGCTGCTGGCCGAGGCGGCGGCCGGTGACGGGGACGACGTGGACGACCAGGTGGCCTACCGGGACGGCGTCCGGCTCGTCCCGCGGCTGCGGCCCGCCACCCTGGCGACGCCGAGCCCTCTCCCGCTGAGCGGCTCCGGGACCTGGCTGGTCGTGGGTGCCAACGGCGCCGTGGGCGGCCTGCTGCTCGGGGAACTGGTCGAGCTGGGCGTCCGGCACTTCACCCTGGTGTCCCGCCGCGGCGTCACCGAGGCCTTGGCCCACCGGCTCGGCGAGCTGGGCGGGCGCGGCGCGCAGGTCGTCGACGTGGTCGCCGACGCCGCGGACGAGGCCGCGATGCAGGTGCTGTTCGCGCGCTTCGGCACCGACCTGCCCGAGCTGGCGGGCGTCGTGCTCGCCGGGTTCGCCGGGGGCCCGGTCGCGTTGCCCGATCTGGAGCTCGACGCGGTCCGGACGATGTTCCGCCCCAAGGTCGACGCGGCGGCGCTGCTGGACCGGCTGAGCCGTCGCCACAGCCCGGCCCACGTCCTCCTCTTCTCCTCCACGACCGGGGTGCTGGGGTCGCGCAGCCTGGCCCACTACGCGGCCGCCAGCGCGTTCCTCGATGCCCTGGCGCTGGCCCGCGCCGCCGAGGGACTGCCCGCCACGGTGGTCGACTGGGGGATCTGGGCCTCCCGGCTCGCGGCCGTGGACGACGCGTCGCGGGCCGCGGTGACGGGCTCCGGCCTGCTCCCGATGGACGACGGCCGGGCGATCAGCGTGCTGGGACCGTTGCTGTCGCCCGGGGCGCCGACCCGCACGGTGGTCGCGGCGGCCGACTGGCCGATGCTCGCCTCCGCCTACGGGACGAGGCACCGGTTGCGGGTGGTGGAGGACCTCGCCGGCCGGAGTTCGGTCGTCACCGGCGACGGGGCGCTGCTCGCCGAGGTGCAGGCGTGCCCGCCGTCCGCCCGCGTGGCGCTGGTGCGCACCCACGTCCGCCGGGAGGCCGCCGCGGTGATGGGGATCACCGAGCCGAGCCGGCTGCCCGGCGACGCGGGGTTCTTCCAGCTCGGGATGGACTCCCTGATGAGCCTGCAGCTGGTGCGCCGGCTGTCGGCCTCGCTCGGGCTCGACCTCGCCCCCAGCAGCTCGTTCAACCACCCCACGGTCGACGACCTCGCCGACCACCTGCTGACCCTGCTCGGCATGGCTCCCGGGCCCGCAGAGCACCGGCGCGGTGCGGCGAGCCGGGCGGCGGACGCCGTCGAACCGCTGACGGGGACGGCGGACCCGGTGGCCGTCGTCGGCGTGGGGTGCCGGTTCCCGGGCGGCGCCGAGGGCCCGGCCGCCTTCTGGGACCTGCTCTCGGGCAGCGGGTCCGGCATCGTCGAGGTGCCGCCGTCCCGGTGGGACATCGACCGGTACCACCACCACGACCACACCGCCGCCGGAACGATCTGCAGCCGGCACGGCGGCTTCCTGACCGGCTGGAGTCCCGACGAGTTCGACGCCCGCTTCTTCGGGATCTCCCCCCGTGAGGCAGAGTCGATGGACCCGCAGCAGCGCCTCCTGCTCGAGGTGACCGTCGAGGCGCTCGCCCACGCGGGCCTCGCGCCCGACGGCCTGCGCTCCACCCCCACCGGCGTCTTCATCGGTCTCACCACGCACGACTATCTGATCGCCCACGCCCGGTCCCAGGACACCGACGCCATCGACGCCTACACGACGACCGGGAACGCGGCGAACTTCGCGGCCGGGCGGCTGGCCTATCACCTCGGCCTGGAGGGACCCAGCCTCGCGGTCGACACCGCCTGCTCGTCCAGCCTCACCGCGATCCACCTCGCCCTGCAGGCCCTGCGGACCGGCGACGCGCGGGTGGCCGTGGCGGGCGGGGTGAACCTCATGCTCACCCCCGACGCCTCGATCTCGTTCTCCCGCTGGGGGATGCTGTCCGCGTCCGGGGCCTGCCGCTCGTTCGACGACGAGGCGGACGGCTTCGTGCGCGGCGAGGGATGCGGCGTCCTGGTGCTGAAGCGCCTGCGCGACGCCGAACGCGACGGCGACCGCGTGCTCGCCGTCATCCTCGGATCCGCGGCCAACCAGGACGGGCGCAGCAGCGGGCAGACGGTTCCCAGCGGGCCGGCCCAGGAGGCCGTCATCCGGGAGGCGCTCCGCAGATCGGGACTCTCCCCGGCGGACATCGACTACGTCGAGGGCCACGGCGCGGGGACGCCGCTGGGCGACCCGATCGAGCTGGACGCGCTCGGCGCCGTGTTCGGGCCCGACCGCGCCCCCGACGACCCGCTGCTGGTGGGGTCGGTGAAGACGAACGTCGGCCACCTGGAGGCCGCGGCGGGCGTGGCGGGCGTGATCAAGGCCGTCCTCTCCCTGCACGAGGGAGCCATTCCGGCGAACCTGCACCGCACCAGGCTCTCCCGCAGGGTGGGGCCGGCCGGCGCCGCCCTGCGGGTGCCGGGAACGACCCGGCCCTGGCCTCGACGGGAGCGACCGGCCCGGGCCGGGGTCTCGGCGTTCGGCGCCAGCGGGATGAACGTCCACCTGGTGCTGGAGGAGGCGGGCACGCAGGTCACCGGTCGGGGCGGCGTCTGGCTGTTCTCCGGCCAGGGGTCGCAGTGGCCCGGTATGGGTGCCGGCCTGCTGGCGGACGAGGAGGCCTTCGGGCTGATCGCGCGGGAGCTGGGGCCGTCGTTCCTCGCCGAGGTGGGAGTGCCGCTGCTCGACCTGCTGTCCGGTCGGCAGGAGGCCGAGGGCATCGACCAGATCCAGCCGCTGCTGTTCGTCATGCAGGTGGGGCTGGCCGCCGTCTGGCGGGCGCACGGCGTGGAACCCGAGGCGGTCGTGGGCCACTCGATGGGAGAGGTCGCCGCGGCCGTCGTCGCCGGTGGGCTCTCGCCGCAGGACGGCCTGCGGGTCATCGCCCGGCGGTCCCACCTGCTCCGCTCGATCGCCGGGAACGGCGCGATGGCGGTGCTGGAGCGCGATCCGGTACAGGCACAGGAGCTGGTCGCCGGACTGCCCGGCGTCGAGGTCGCGGTGCACGCCGCGCCGCAGCAGACCGTGGTCAGCGGGCCGCTCGACGCCGTCCGCCTGCTGGTGGACCAGGAGAGCGCCCGGGGGCGGTTCGTGCGGCTGGTCAAGGTGGACGTCGCCTCGCACTCCGCCCAGGTGGATCCGCTGCTGCCTCGGCTGCACGACGCCCTCTCGGACCTGCGGCCGCGCCCCCCTGCGGTGCCCTTCCTCTCCACCGTCGTCGACGACGACGAGCCCGCCTTCGACGCCGCCTACTGGGTGGCCAACCTGCGCCGGCCGGTCCGGTTCACCCAGGCGGTCGCCCGCGCGCTGGCCCTCGGCCACCACCACTTCGTGGAGGTGTCCCCGCATCCTCTGCTGGCCGCCGCAGTCCTCGGCACCGCGGCGGACCGGCCGGTGGTGGTGACCCACAGCCTGCGGCGCGACGAGCCGCGCTTCACCGCCGGACGGAGCGGGCACCTCCCGCCACCGGTGTGGAACCGCTCGTCGTACTGGTTCCGTTCCGGGCCGGGCCGTCAGGACGGGCACCCCCTGCTGGGGAACGGCGTCCCGACCCCGGACGGCCGGTGGGTCTTCCGGGCCGACGTCGGCCTCGGCCGGCTGCCCTGGCTGGCCGACCACGCCGTCCAGGGTCACCCGGTGCTGCCCGCGGCCGCCCTGGTCGAGGCGGTGGTGGGCGCCACCGTGCAGGCGGGAGGCGTTCCCGCGCAGCAGGTCCGGGTCGACGGGTTGGACCTGCTGCGGCTGCTCCCGCTGACCGAGAGCACCCCGCTCACGGTGGTGCTCGCCCGGCTCGACGCGGACCGGTTCGCGATCACCGTCCACACCACGGCCGCCGATGGCACCTGGGTCCGGCACTGCACGGCCACCACCGCCGTCCTGCCCGACCCGGCGGCCGCCGATCCGCAGCCGCCGGTGCCGCAGCAGCCCGAGGCCGAGGCTGCGGAGGCGGAGGCGGTGACGGCCGAGGAGCTGTACGAGCGGCTCCGCACGGCCGGCCAGGAACACGGCACGGCCTTCCGCACCGTCACCCGGGCGGTCGTCGCGGCCGACGGCACCGTGACGGGTGATCTGGACACCTCCCGGACGCCGCCGGGCGGCCGGCAGCTGAACGTCCCGCCGACCCTGCTGGACGGCGCGCTGCAGTTGCTGGCCGCCGCACCCCTGCCCGCCGACGGGGTGTCGCCCTCCCCCGAGCTGCACGACGGCGGGGGCACGGCGGTCCTCCCGGTCCGGATCGGCAGGGTCGACGTCCTCGGGGACGTCCGGACGGCGACCACCGCGCGGGCGCGGCTCCGGGCCGGCGACCAGCCCGACCGGCTGCTCGCCGAGCTCACCATGCTCGACGCCCGGCAGCATCCGGTGCTGGTGGCCACGGGAATCGAGATCGCCCGGCTCGGCGCGGCCTCCCGGCCCGGGCAGGAGCCGGTCTACGTCTGCGCCTGGCAGGCCGATCCGATCCCGGCGGCCGGCACCGTGCCGCCCACCGCGGACCGGTTCGTCCTGGTGGCCGAGGACCTCGCCGACCCGCTGGCCGCGTCGGTCGCCGGGCACCTGGGCGGCGACCTCGTGGCCGCCGGGGACCGGGCCGGGCTGACGGCCGCGCTGCGCTCGCCCGCCCGGGCCGTGGTGCTCGTCGGTGCCCGGCCGGGCAGCGGTCCGCCGGGATCGGCCGAGGCCGCGACCGCCACGGCCGCCGCCGCGACGATGCTCGTCGTCACCGTGGCAGGCGCCGTCCTGGCCGCGGGGCTGCGCGACGTCCCGCGGCTGTACCTGGTGAGTCGCGGCGGCGTGCGGGTGAGCGGCACCGAGCAGCTGCAGCTGGCGCAGGCCCCCTGGCGCGGGGTGGCGCGCGTGCTGGCCTACGAGCACCCGGAGCTGAAGGCCACCCTGCTGGACCTCGACCTGCCCGCCCGGGCGTCCGGCGGCGCCCTGGTCGACGGTGAACCGGCCGAGGCCACGCTGTCGGGCATCGTGGCCGCGGAGCTGACGGCGGCGGCCGAGGACGCCGACGTCTGCTACCGCGACGGCACCCGCCTGGTCGCCCGGCTCCGCCCCGCGACGCCGGGACCGCGGGCCTTCACCCGCGAGGTGGACGTCGCCCGGACGGCGGTCGTGCTGCGCTGCCCCGAGCCCACCGGGCCCGCGGCCCTGCGGCTGGAACGCGCGCAGCGCACGCCTCCCGGCCCCGGCGAGGTGGAGGTCCGGGTCCACGCAGCGGGCCTCAACTTCAGCGACGTGCTCAAGGTGCACGGGGCCTACCCGCAGCCGCCCGGCGAGCCGACGCAGATCGGGGGGGAGTTCGCGGGCACGGTGACCGCCGTCGGGCCCGGCGTCGACGACCTGCAGCCGGGGCGGCCGGTGATGGGGTTGGCGCGGGAGACGTTCGGCTCCTACGTCCGGACCTCCCGCGATCTGTTGGTGCCGGTGCCGGAGGGGCTGACCATGGTCCAGGCGGCGACCGTTCCGGTGGCCTTCGTGACGGCGTGGTACGCCCTGCACCACGTCGCCCGGCTGTCGGCCGGCCAACAGGTGCTGATCCACTCAGCGACCGGCGGGGTCGGTCTGGCCGCCGTGGCGATCGCCCGCAGCGTCGGCGCCCGCATCCATGCCACCGCCGGTTCGCCGGCCAAGCGGGAGTACCTGCGGGGCCTGGGAATCCAGGACGTGGACGACTCCCGCGACCTGCGGTCGTTCGACCGGATCGCACAGGCGGCGGGCGCCGTCGACGTCGTCCTCAACTCCCGTCCCGGCGAGGCGGTCCCGCGGGGCCTGCGGCTGCTCGCCCCGGGGGGGCATTTCGTCGAGCTCGGCAAGGCGGACACCTCCGGTCACACCCCGCTCGACCTGGGACTGCTCGCCGCAGGGGTGAGCCTGACCACCGTCGACCTGGACGGCGCGCTGCAGGCCCGCCCCGAGCTCGGCCGGCTGCTGCTCACCGAGGTCAGCGCCGAGATCTCCGCCGGCCGGCTGGCGCCCCTGCCGGTCACGGTCTTCGACCTGGCCGGGGCCGGTGACGCCGTCGACCTGATGGCGCGGGCCGGCCACATCGGCAAGCTGGTCCTCACCGTGCCACAGCACGGGCCGGTGGCGGTCGTGAGCGACTCGACACGGGCGGTCACCGGGGACGGCGCCTACATCGTCACCGGCGGTCTGCGCGGGCTGGGACTGGCGACCGCGACCTGGCTCGCCGAACAGGGTGCCGGGCGGATCGTCCTCAACGGCCGCACCCGGCCCGGGCCGGACACCGACGAGCTGATCGCGACCCTGCGCGCCGGCGGCACCGAGGTGGAGGTGGTGCTCGGCGACGTCGCGGCCGACGGGACGGCGGCCCGGCTGGTGGCCGCGGCGCTGGACGGCGGCAGGCCGTTGCGGGGGATCATCCACAGTGCCGCCGTCCTCGCGGACGCCACCCTGCTCCGGCTGGACGAGCACGACCTGGCCCGGGTGCTCCACCCGAAGGTCGCCGGCGCGTGGCAACTGCACCGGGCCTGCGAGGGTCACCACCTCGACTTCTTCGTGCTGTACTCCTCCGCGGCCTCCCTGCTGGGCTCCCCGGGACAGACCGCCTACGCGGCGGCCAACGCCTGGCTGGACGCCCTGGCCGGCTACCGCCGTGCCGCCGGGCTGCCCGCCGTCGCGGTGAACTGGGGCCCCTGGGGCGAGGTGGGCCTGGCGACCGGCCTCGGCGCCCGCGGGTACCAGGTGATGTCCACCGCGCAGGGGCTGGCCCAGCTCGACCGGCTGGTCCGGTCCGACGCCGAGCACGCCGGGGTGTTCGCGCTCGACGCCCGTCACTGGAGGCAGTCGTTCCCGGCCGTGTCCGGATCGCCGTACCTTGCCGAGCTGGCGGGTGCGGCCGTCCCCACCGGCGGTCGCGGCGCCGTGGGCGAGGAACTGCACGCCCTCCCGCCGCATCAGCGGCGGGCCCGCCTCCTGACCTACGTCAGCGCGCAGTGCGCCGGCGTGCTGCGCCGCGGCCAGGATCGGCCCGACCCGCGGACCCCGTTCGCCGCGCTGGGACTGGACTCGTTGATGGCCTTGGAACTCCGCAACCGGCTGGAGTCCGGCCTGGGCCTGGCATTGCCCGCGACGCTCGTGTGGGCCTGCCCCGACGTCGCCACCCTGGTGGACGACCTGGGTCGGCGCCTGGACCCGCCCGGCGGCGACCCGGTCGAGCCCGGTGGCCCGGACGGCGGTGCCGAGATCCCGCACCCGGCGTCGACCGACCCGACGGATCCCGATCCCGACACCGATCCCGACACCGATCGCGACATCGATCGCGACATCGATCGCGACATCGACCCGCTCGAGGCCGCCCTGCTCGACGAGATCGTCGCGCACCTGTCGGCCGAGGACGACCACGACGACGCCGGACACGCCGGCGCCGACCATGCAGACCGGGGGACGGACCATGTCGCGGATCGCTGACCTCGTCGCGGGGCTCTCGCCGACCGCCCGGACCAGCCTGGCCCGGCGCCTGGCCGACCTCGGCACCGAACTGCCGGTGACGGCCGAGCCGATCGCCGTCATCGGGATCGGTTGCCGGTTCCCCGGCGGCGCCGACTCGGCGCACGCCTTCTGGGACCTGCTGCGGGGCGGCACGGACGCCGTCGTCGAGGTGCCCGCGCAACGCTGGGACGTCGACGCCTTCTTCGACCCCGACCCGCAGGCCCCCGGGAAGATGACCTCGCGCTGGGGCGGCTTCCTCGACGACGTCGCGGGCTTCGACGCCCAGGCGTTCGGGATCAGCCCGAAGGAGGCGCAGTCGCTGGACCCCCAGCAGCGGCTGCTGCTGGAGGTGGCCTTCGAGGCACTGGCGCACGCCGCCGTGCTGCCGTCGTCCCTGCGCGGCAGCCGGACCGGCGTCTTCGCCGGGATGGCCTCGAACGACTACCTGGTCCTCGGGGTGCAGGACGGCGTCGAGGTGGACGCCCACACGTCCACCGGGAACCCGCATTCCACGGCCGTCGGCCGGGTGTCGTACCTGCTCGACGCCCGGGGACCGAGCCTCGCCGTCGACACCGCCTGCTCGTCCTCCCTCGTCGCGGTCCACCTGGCCTGCCAGAGCCTGCGCACCGGGGAGTCCGACACGGCCCTCGCGGGCGGCGTGCACCTGATCCTCAGCCCGCTCGGGTCGGTCGCCCTGGCCAAGTGGTCGATGCTCTCGCCCGGCGGCCGGTGCCGGGCGTTCGACGCCCGGGCCGACGGCTTCGTCCGGGGCGAGGGTTGCGGCCTCGTCGTCCTGCGCCGGCTCTCGGACGCCCAGCACGACGGGAACCGCGTGCTGGCGGTGATCCGCGGTTCGGCCGTCAACTCCGACGGCCGGTCGAACGGCCTGACCGCGCCGAGCGTGACCGCCCAGCGGGCCGTCATCGACGACGCGCTGAGACAGGCCCGCGTCCGGCCCGCGTCGATCGGCCTGGTCGAGACCCACGGGACGGGCACGGTCCTGGGCGACCCGATCGAGTTCGACGCCCTCACCACGCGGTACGCCGAGGGCGAGGACCGCTGCGCGCTGGGGGCGGTGAAGACGAATCTGGGTCACCTCGAGGCCGCCGCAGGGATCGCCGGGCTGATCAAGACGGTCCTCGCGGTCCAGCACGGAGAGGTCCCGCCGAACCTGCACTTCACCCGCTGGAACCCGGCGGTGGAGGCGGACCGCACGCGGTTCTTCGTCCCGGTCGTGCCCACGGCGTGGCCGGTGGCCGGCGAGCCGCGCCGGGCGGCGGTCTCGGCGTTCGGGTTCGGCGGCACGAACGCGCATCTGATCCTGGAGCAGGTGCCGCGGGCGGACGCCGAGCAGATCTGGGTGTTCCCCGGCCAGGGGTCGCAGTGGCCCGGGATGGGCCGCCACCTGCTGGCGGAGGAGCCCGCCTTCGCGCAGGCCCTGCGCGATCTCGACGACGTCTTCGCCGCCGAGGCCGGCTTCAGCCTGGTCGACGCCCTCACCAGCGGCGCCCCGGGCACGACGATCGACCGGATCCAGCCGCTCATCTTCGGCGTCCAGCTCGGCCTGGCGGCGCTGCTGCGCGAGCGCGGCCACCGGCCCGCCGGGGTGATCGGCCATTCGATGGGAGAGGTCGCGGCCGCCGTCGTGGCGGGCGGGCTGTCCCCCGAGGACGGGGTGCGGGTGATCGTGCGTCGTTCCCGGCTGATGGCGGCCCTCCCGGGCAGCGGCGGCATGGCCGTGATCGGCCTCGGCGTGGCCGACCTCGGCCCCGTCCTGGCCGGCCGGCCCGGCATCGAGATCGCAGCTCACTCCTCGCCCCACCAGTCGGTGGTCGCCGGTGACCGGGACCAGATCGACGCCCTCGTGGACGCGATGACGGCGGACGGCGTCTTCGCCCGGCCGGTGGCGGTCGACGTCGCCTCCCACTCCGCGGTGGTCGACCCGCTGCTGGCTCCGCTGGTGGCGGAGCTGGCCGGGATCGAACCCGCGGTGCCGGCGGTCCGCTTCTACTCCACCGTGGTCGACGGCGCCGCCACCCTCGACCCGGCCTACTGGGCCGCCAACCTGCGGCGCCCGGTCCGTTTCGCCGAGGCGATCGCAGCGGCCGAGGCGGACGGCAACCGGTCCTTCGTCGAGGTCGCCCCGCATCCGGTCCTTGCGGAAGCCATCACCCAGACCCTGACCGGCCCCGGCTGCACGGTCACCGCCACCATGGTCAGGACGCCGGTGTGGCGGCGCAGCAGGTTCTGGCTCGAACCCGGTAGCGCCGCCGGGCGGGCCCCCGGACCCGCCGCGGCCGGACCGGCCACCGGCCACCCGTTCCTGGGCACCCGGACGGCGCTGCCCGACGGCCGCCACTGCTTCCGGTCCGATCTCGGGACGGCGCGCCTTCCGTGGCTGGCCGATCACCGGGTGCACGGCTCGGTGGTGCTCCCGGCGGCCGCAGCGCTCGAACTCGTGCTGGCCGCGGGATCCCAGGCGACGGGCATCCCGGCCGACCGGCTCGCGGTGACCCGGGTGCAGCTGGACCAGCTGCTCCCCCTGGAGGAGAGCACCGTCGTGACGACCGTGGTGGATCCTGGCACCGGGGCGGTCACGGTCAGCTCGCAGGTCCAGGGCGAGTGGATCGAGCACGTGCGGGCGACCGTCCGCCCCGAGCCCGACATGACCCCGGTACCGACGGCTCCAGCCGGACCCGACGCCGGACCCGACGCCGGCCCCGACACCGGCCCCGCGGCCGATGTGCTCGCACGGCTCCACGCCGCGGGCCGGCAGCACGGACCGGCCTTCGCCGCGATCACGACGGTCGTCAGCAGCGGGCCGGACCGGGCCGTCGTCGAGGTACGGCTGCCCCCGGAGGCGGGTGACCCGCGGGGGTTCGCCTGCCATCCGGTGCTGCTCGACGCGGCCCTCCAGGCGCTCGCCGCGGCCGCTCCGGCCGAGGCGGACACCGACGCCACCTACCTCCCGGTCGAGATCGGCAGGCTGCGGGTGTGGCGGACACCGGGCGACCGATGCCGGGCCGAGGTGCACCTGCGCCGCGTGGACGAGTCCGGGTGGTCCGCCCGGGCGGACCTGGTCGACCCGCTCGGCGCCGTGCTGGTGAGCCTGGCCGACGTGTACGTCCGCCGGGTGGGACGGGCGGACGTTCCCGTACCCCTGGGCCGGCGGATGTTCGGGGTGTCCTGGGAGCCGGTGCCGCTCGGCGGGGGAACGCTCCCACCGGGGCGCTGGGTGGTCGCCGTGGCCGACCGCGCGTCGGAAGGTCTCGCGTCGGAAGGTGGCGCGTCGCGAGGTCTCGCCTCGGGCGAGCCGGCCGACCTGGCGTCGATCCTCCGGCGCCGCGGTGACGACGTCACCCTGTGCGCCGCGCACGACCTCGATTCCCTGCGACGGGCCCTGGTCCCGCCGACCGGGCAGCCCGGTCGGCCGCTGCACGGGATCGTCGTCCTCGGAGGCAGCACGCCGACGGCCGACGGCGCTGACCTCGGCGGGGTCGACCCGGAACCGGCCGAGCGACTCCTGCTGGACTGCTGCGCGCTGGCCGCAGAGCTGGCCGCCGTCGAGCCGCCGGACCGGCCCCGCCTGTGGCTGGTCACCGGCGGGGGGACGGGCGACCCGCGGGCGCACGTCCTGCGGTCCCTGGTCCGGGTGCTGGCCTACGAGCTCCCCCAACTGCGGGCCGCACACGCCGGCCTGGACGCACCCGCGCCGGGGAGCATCGCGGCGGAGATCTGCGCCGACGGCCCGGACGACGACGTCGCGTGGGCCCGGGGGGTGCGTTCGGTGGCGTCCGTGGTCCGTCTCCCGGTCCCGGAGCGGTCGCTGCCCCGCCCCGCCGTGCGGGTCGGGGCGGCGTACGTCGTCACCGGC
>Ga0302322_100000544_pt1 | contig 29181 bp, 20 predicted proteins | sample Fen_T0_2_FD_203757 | JGI IMG/M metagenome (GOLD analysis project Ga0302322, IMG submission 203757) | Peat permafrost microbial communities from Stordalen Mire near Abisko, Sweden - Fen_T0_2 | ecosystem: Environmental > Terrestrial > Soil > Wetlands > Permafrost | place: Sweden: Abisko...
CGGCCCAGGCTGGGTTGCCCTGTCGCAGCCGCACAATGCTCTCTGTAAGATCGAAACTGAAAAGTACGGCGCGCCCCTGGCCAAATGCGTTGACCGCCACAGCGGGCGATGAAGTGGCGGTCGCGGGAGTTTCATACAAAGTCGCGAGTGCATTGGCCCCGTTCAGCGAATATCGATCAGCGGTGCCATGAAATCGCAATGTCTGGCGGGTGAGCCCATAAGTCTGCGGGGCACCCGTGTTGATCTGGATCCACGCTTCCGGCAGCGTGGCACCCAGCGAGACCACGCCGAACACCGTGGCGAGTTGCGCGTCGGGCCGAAAACCGATCAACGTGCCACCGCCATTTGCATAGTTTTGGAAGAGCGTCACCTGCGCCGTGCTTATTGTCAGGCGAGGCAAAATAACGGTGTCGTAGCTTGCGAGAAAGGACGCGGTTAACTCTGACAATTGTGCAGTTTGAAAACCATTGATGCCCTCGGTGGTGAGAAGCTCAGGCACAAAAAATTGAAAACGATCCACTGCGCCTTCGTCCTGAATGACGAGCACCGGCTGTGCAGGAGCGGGCAGTGTGGCTGACAGAAACGCTGGAGTGAATATCCCGGCCAACAATGCGATGATTCTCAGAAAGACTGCGTTGATGGGCGTCGGTGTGTTCATGCGTAAAAAAGCCGAGATAGAACTGCACCATGCAGCCCCCCCGCCTTTGATTCGTCCAAAGAGAACCGAATTCGAACCAAGTCAACTTGCATGTCCGAGTTTGCTCTTTCGTAACCCAAATCCTCAACAGTCGCCCAAGTATGTCTATGATGGAATACAGCCGACGCGCTCCTCCGTGCCGCACAGGCCGAAGGCGTAAGGCTGAGCTAAGCTCGAACGAACAATTCCTCCTCCCCAAGACGTCGGCTTAACGCCGATGTACACTATCCCAGCTCATCGCGCCGGGCACGACGCTAGCACCGCGTCGATGCTATATATAGCGAGCCCCACCCAGATCAGCAAAAATGCACCCGCCCGGGCCTCACCCACCGTTTCGTTATATAACAGCCAGCCGAGCAGAAACTGGCACGTCGGCGCGAGGTATTGCAGCAGCCCGAGCGTGATCAAACGCAGCCCGCGCGCGCCTTTCGCGAAGAGCAACAACGGCACTGCGGTGACGACTCCGCTACTCAGTATGATCCACGTCGTTGCCGCGTCGACGTGGCCGAGAGCTCCACTGCCGTGCGCGAAACGCCAGAGCAGATACCCCGCCGCCAATGGCACCAGCAGCAATGTCTCCAAGGTCAATCCGAGGAGCGGGCCGAGGTTCGAGCGCTTCCTTAACAAGCCGTAAAATCCAAAAGTCACGGCCAGTGTCAGCGCGATCCACGGAAAGCGCCCCACTCGCCAAACCATCAAAGCCACCCCAATCGCCGCGATCACAATTGCGGCCAGCTGGGCCTTCCGCAGGCGCTCGTGCAATAGCCACCGCCCCAGCGCCACATTAATCAAAGGCACGAGAAAATAGCCGAGGCTGCACTCTATCACATGGTTGTTATTCACGCCCCACACATAGACGAGCCAGTTCACCGTCAGCAGCGCGCCGCTCAGCGCATGCACGCACAGATTTTGCCGCTCCCTGCAGGCGCGCCCCAATTCTGAAAGCCGCTTCTGCGCCGATGCCACTCCGAGGAGAAACAACAACGACCAGACCACGCGATGTGCGATCAGCTCCGTCGCATCGACCGCTGCGAGCAAACGCCAAAAAAGCGGAAACAAACCCCACAGCAGATAACTTGCGGACGCCGCGAAAAAACTTACGGTGACTGGTTGTGGTTTTGACTCGGTCGACATGCCGCTATCCTTCGCCCCAAACGCCTGTGGTCAATCCCGCGACCCGCTCCCCTCCTCCAGTTTCCATCACAGCGCCACACACCACTGCGGAGCACAGCGTCCTGACCGTCAAATAATGCAGGGAAGTCCGCTCGCTCCTATTCGCTCGCCTGCGATAGCTGGTTGATGCACCTTTTCTGCCAACAACCAATTGGCAAATCCATGGTAGAAGCAAAAAAACGGTTCTTAACTTTATTCTTTTTGTTGGTAGTGTTAGGTTTCGTGTTGCGAGCGGATGAACCCGAACCCGTCATGGGTCCTACGATCGTACTGCCGACCTTTAACGTCACAGCCGAAATTGTGGGATACGAGCAGGAGGTTGGATGGCAGTATTGCTCGCTTCCCGGTCTCGAAGTGTTGGGGAAAGGCTACGATAGTGATTTTAAAGATATCCTTCGAGATTTTCTGATCTTTCGCGATACCCTTGATACCGTCTGGCCAAAGGCACTGACAAGCGGCCAGACGCCTGCAATCATCGTGTTTTGTAATGACTCCTCTTCTTACAAAAAATTCTTTTCTAACAGCAAGGTTGGAGAACGTTCAGGTTCCCTAAAAAATGGAGGCGTAATAACCATATCGATGGGAGAGACGCGTGGCTTTTCACAAGGGGACGAAGCGATCATCGTTCAGTGCATATCGTCTACTGGGCACAACGCCGTAATGTTGGAGAACTCTTACGTTAACGCGATTCTGGCTCGCATCGAAAAACATTCATCACCTTGGCTGAATCGAGGGCTTTTGAAGGCTTTCGTGGGAGGGTCTTACTCCAATGGGAGATTCCTATTCCCCCCTCTGACCACGGACGAGACCCTACGTCTTCGGCGAGCGGGCTCGGTCGGAGACCTCGAAAATGCCCTGAAAGCGGGAAAGTTCTTTACCCTCGAGCAACTTTTCTCCGCAGAAGAGCCTCCATCAGGGGAAGTCCCAGGTTCAGGAGGATCGAGGGACGAAATGCTGAGTAAATTATACGCTGGGCCTTGGTCGAACGAGTGCTACGAATTCGTGCACTTATGCCTTTTCGGTGCGGACGGAAAACACCGCGAGCCATTTTTGAAGTTGGCAGATCTGGCTTCGAAACAACCCATCGACGGGGCGACCTTTCGCTCGTTGTTCGGAATGGGGTTCCACGACATGTTGCTGATCCTATGGCGCTACACCGACTGTGCTAAGTCGACGAAGTTTAAAGTTGGGAAGGACAAAGACGAGGCCTTGGCCGCCTTGCCCAAAATTGAATTCCGTGACGCGACCGACGCCGAATTCAGCCGGATACGGGGTGAAGCACTGTTGGCCGGGAGGTGGCGTGGTGCACACTTCGCCTTCATCGCCGCCTATCTGCGCGGCGCCCGCGATCCTGAGCTGCTCGCTTCCCTGGGCATCCAAGAGGCGTTGTTCAACAAGGATGAACGCGCGCTCAAATTTCTGGAGGCCGCTGCCGCCGCACACACGACCCGGGCACGCGCTTACGCGGAACTGGCCCGGCTGCGCTGCAAAGCGGCCTTCGCCAAGCCGGAAGGCGAAGGCCACAAGCTCTCGACTGCCCAAATTCAAACCGTGCTCGAACCATTATCTATCGCCTTCAAATTGCCGCCTGCCATGCCGTTATCCTACCAGGTACTCACGGCGATGTGGTCAGAAGCGGCGATTCGTCCCACGCTCGCGGATCTCTCCGTCATCACCCAAGGCGTGAAACGATTCCCGTTTGACGCTGATCTGACCTACAACGCTGCCGTCGTGCACCTCCAATACGGCTACGTCTCCGAGGCGTCGGCGCTGGCTGAATTGGGCTTAAGAATGGCGCGTAACGAAAAAGATCGTGCGAGATTTATCGATTTCCGCGCATCGATGGGAGCCAAGTAGACTCAACACGAACCTTTTGCTAGTTATAAAAGCAAAAACCTATGCTTTCGCCGGCGAACTCGAGGTCGTTGCGACCAACTGGCGAACGTGGTCGCCGCTGATCGTTTCGCGCTCAATCAGGTCACGCGCAATTGCATCAAGTGCCTCACGGGCGCCGGAGATGATCGCAGTCGTGGCGGCGTAATTTTCCGCCAGCAACGTCTTCACGTGGTGCTCGGCCTCGTGCAAGGTCTGGGGACTGGCGAGTTCCGTCTCGCCCTCGGCTCGCGTCAATGCCATGAAGCCCAGTGGCGACATGCCCCATTCGAAAACCATCTGACGCGCAATGCGGGTTGCTTCCTGAATATCGCTCGACGCGCCGCTCGTGATGCTGCCCAGCGCGAGTTCCTCGGCCACACGACCAGCCATCAGACAACGAAGCCGCGCTATCAGTTGTGGGTGGGAATGATTGTAGAGGTCGCGTTCCGGTGTGAACTGAGTGCTACCCAGCGAACGGCCCCGAGGGATGATCGTCACCTTGTGAAGTTTTGTCGTGTCGTCGCCGGAGAGAATCTGCATCAGCGCGTGCCCAGCTTCGTGATAGGCGATGACGCGTTTGTCGCTGGCCGTGAATGCGCGAGGGGTTTCCCGGCCCCAGTTGATCTTGTCGCGAGCTTCGTCGAGATCGGCCGTGGTGACCGAGGCGCGACGATGGCGGGCAGCGTGGATCGCCCCTTCGTTGAGCAGGTTCGCGAGATCGGCGCCTGAAAAACCCGGAGTACCTTTGGCGATGTGCTGTAGATCGACACCGGCATCGAGCTTAACCGTCGCCGCGTGCACCTGAAGAATCGCGCTGCGCCCGGCGAGGTCGGGCAGGCTGAGTGAAACCTGGCGATCAAAACGGCCGGGGCGCAACAACGCGCGGTCCATCGTATCCGGCCGATTCGTGGCGCCAAACACCACCACCGCATCCTCGGAATCAAATCCGTCCATCGCGACCAGCAACGCATTGAGCGTCTGGTCGTGCTCCTGTTGCGAGCCGCCATCGCCCGAGGAACGCTTCCGTCCGAGGGCGTCAATTTCGTCAATGAAGATGATGCTGGGCGCGGTTTCGCGTGCCTTTTTGAAGAGCGAACGAACACGGGAGGCGCCGACGCCGACGTACAATTCGACAAAATCGGAGCCGCTCAAACTGTAGAAATGCGCCTTGGCTTCGCCGGCCACGGCTTTCGCTAGCATGGTCTTACCTGTTCCGGGAGGACCGACGAGCAGGACGCCTTTTGGCATCCGACCGCCCGTCGTGCGGAAACGAGCCGGGTCCCTCAGGAACTCCACGATTTCGTGTACTTCGTCCTTCGCTTCGTCGCAGCCTGCGACGGCGGAAAATTTAACATTCGAGGTCGCAGCTCGCATTTGGCGAAGGGAGAACGACGTGCAGCGAGCGCCGTAATGAGATGCCCCCGTCAGAACCGCCGCGATCACGGTAAGAAACAACAGCGTATGCATCGCAATATGCGCTATCACGGCGCTGCGTTCACGCCAGGTTGCTGGGCGGGTTTTCTCGACCGAAGCTATGTCGTCCTCGACGAAATGATTTTTGCGGAGAGCGGAAAGATCCGCATCCGTCAGACGCGCGGTCGTCTTCACGCTCACCGTCGCGCCTAGATGCGTGCGCGTGGCTGCAAGATCAGCGAGTCCAGCACCATTTACACGATAGATAATGGTTCCGGCGGTCAGTTCACCGGCCGCGGCCGAGCCCAGGAAGTCCTCTGCGTTGAGTTGCAACGCAGCGGCGCTCCCGGCGGAAAGAGAGCCGGGACGGCTGAGATAAAAATCGGCACCCAACGAGACGAGAAACGCGCCCAAGAGCACCGTTAACCACCGAAGCGGAAACGAAGGCATCCTTTCTCTTGCGTCACCCTCGCCAATTTCTGCAGTAAATATTTCGAACCTCGGATAGCTTTCGAGGATCAACGTCGCGATCAGTTAAACGCTTAGTCCCTGCTCGCAAATGTTTAAAAAAGCGCGCCGCAATTCTACAGAGTCGAATGATCTTAAATAAATTCCCGTAAAATTCATTCCTGTCACGGCTGCCGCTTTTCCGCCTGACTAGGTGAAGCTGGTCGTGCTGAGCCAGCGTCGGGGTTAAGAGGACCGAAGGACCGGGGTTCAGCGGCCCGACTACAACATGACTTAAGCCGCTACAAAATGGCCCACACTGACCCGGAGCCGACTCGGTTCAAAGAGCTGATACCGAGCCTGCACCGGTTGAACGACCACGATTAAACCGTACGGTAATGCTGTCCACGTGCGCGGCAGATCTAAGTGGGGTTAGGCCCCATAGACCCGTTCCTCGCGGCGGGTTATATTGTAGGCATGAATCTTCTCCTCCTTGTCCTTGTTTTAGTTCTTCTATTCGGCGGTGGCGGTTTTTACTTCGGTGGACCTGCCATCGGCGGCGGCGGGTTGGGCTTGGTGCTACTGATTGTTCTCATCATCTATTTGATGGGCGGATTTCGCACACGGCTCTAACCGGTCGGCTCCATCTAAACAGACAGCTACTTACCCGTTTATCTCCACGGCACTTCGCCGTGACTAAGAGGCGTTCACGGACGTGTTCACGCCGCACACAAAAACGAATCGGTTCGCAGAGCCAAGTTCACCAACGGCGCTCATGGTGTGAGCCAGATGACTCGATGGATCTTTAGTGCCGCTCGGCCACCGCACGTCGTTCATCTAAGCTTTGTCCACAAGCGTTCGGCGTTATCAAGTAGGTGCTAATATTTCGGAGATGCTTCCCCTAGCGGTAGCATGCCTCAGCGTTGTCGGCCGGGCAAAAACTTGATTCAACAAGTCCATGATATTCCGATTTTTGCTGTTGGTGATATTGTTGGTTCCTCGCCTGTGCTGCGGCCAAGACGAGGCGAAGATGGACGAGGCTGTGCAGGCCTTTGCCAAGGAGGGTCGGTTCATGGGTTCGGTCCTCGTCGCACGCGGCAATCAGGTGCTATTGGACAAAGGTTATGGTTCGGCTAACCTCGAATGGGCGATCCCGAACGATCCGACGACAAAGTTTCGGTTAGGGTCATTGACGAAACAATTCACCGCGGCAGCCATCCTGTTGCTAGAAGAGCGGGGCAAGTTGAAGATTGATGATCCGGTAAAGGTATATCTTTCCGATGTGCCGGCGTCGTGGGACAAAGTCACGATCTATCATCTGCTCACGCATACCTCGGGCATTCCCAGCTTCACGGGTTTCCCTGATTACCGGACGACTGAGGCTACTGCTTCGACGCCGGTGCAATTGGTGGCACGGTTTAGGGACAAGCCATTGGAATTCATGCCGGGTGAAAAATGGGCCTATAGTAATTCCGGGTATGTTTTACTTGGATACCTTATCGAAAAGGTCAGCGGCGAAGAATACGCGAAATTTATTCAGACAAACATTTTCGATCTGCTGGGGATGAAGGACTCGGGCTATGATTCCAACACGGCGATCATTCCGCATCGGGCTGCGGGTTATGAGCCAGGCCCGAAGGGGCCGATTAATACGAGTTTCATTCACATGAGCATTCCGTTCGCGGCAGGGGCGCTGTACTCGACGACCGAGAATCTGCTACGGTGGGAGCAAGGGCTCTTTGGAGGAAAATTGTTGAAGGCAGAATCGCTGCAGAAGATGACGACCCCGTTTTTTAAAAACTATGCGTTCGGCGTGACAGTCGAAACGAAGAGTGGTGAAAAGGTGATCGCTCATGGTGGCGGCATCGAGGGCTTCAGTACCTACCTTGCCTATTATCCCGACGATGCATTGACGGTAGTCGTGTTGGCGAATCTCACCGGCTCAGACCCAGAACGCATAGCACGCGTGCTGGGCGATCTGGCGCACGGCAAAGAAGTGAAGTTGCCCACGCCGCGCACAGTCGTGAGTGTACCAGTGGAGAAATTGAAGCAATACGTGGGAACCTATGCTCTGAACCCGAACTTCGAGATAGCGATAATGCTGGAAGGCGATCAGCTGATGACCCAGGCGACAAAGCAACCGAAATTCCCGGTCTTCGCGGAATCGGACACAAAGTTCTTCCTCAAAGTGGTCGATGCTCAGATCGAATTCATGCGCGACGCGAAGGGCGAGGTGACGTCGCTGATCCTGCACCAAGGCGGGCGCGATCAAACTGCAAAGAGGAAGTGACTGGTTATAGCGGTTTAAATCGTGTTCTCTGCGGTGACATTCGCGCGCTCGCCGATGGTCTGAGTTCTGAAGCAGACCGACCGTCTGTTTGAGAATCTTGGTCTTCCTCCTTCGGAACCATTCATCCTTTCAAGGAAAACAGGCCTCGTAAAATACAGTGGTTGCAAAGACGGAAGTTCTGGTATGAACAACATTAATATCAGCGCAGATGCTCTCCGTCGGGCTCGCGCGTCCAGCATCCCCTTCCCTGCCCTTCATGAATCATCAGACATCGACAGTCGCTGATCCGCACCAAAATAACGGCAATGCTCCCACGGGATCGACGCCTTGGAGCAAGCTGCTCCCACTGGCCTTTCTCGGAGTGCTTGCACTCGCGACGCCCGTGTCGGCTTTTGCCTCGGAATCTGCGCCGCAGCTTTCGCAAGGCTCAAATTGGAAGCGCCTTAGAGGATAAAGCAGACTATAGCCGCCTTCAAAAATTATTTCACGCAAAGACGCAAAAGCGCGAAGAATGAATCGGGCAGTTAAATTTCTCGGACGTAAAACCACTAATTAACGCTAATTACGTGTAATGAATCGAATTGGCCCAAATCGGTCCTGCTAGAGCATATCCGATTGATATAGAGAAACGGTCCGGGGAGCGCACGCGTCCCGCGTGCAGCGCTCGGCGTCTCGCCGAGCGCGGTTCGGAGGGCTCGGCGTCTCGCCGAGCGCGGTTCGGAGGGCTCGGGCGGGACGCCCAAGCCGACACGCGAGACGCGTGTGCTCCCCGGACCGTTTCTTCGCAGGTCATTGTGTCTACTAAAACAGAATATGCTCTAGCACTAAGGTAAATGGCACAGCCTGCCCCTTTCGTATGATCCCGAGGCAAAGGTAAACCATAACCCTTCTGGCTGCTCCAACGAACAACTTCGCCTACTAAGACGCCGGCTTTTGGCCGGCATCTTTTTTCACGGTAGACATTCACCGTTCATCAAACGTCAAGCCTGCCCCCTCCTGGCTGCTCATCCGCGCAAATCGGCTGTCTAAAAGAGAAGTAGGTGTAGCTGCGCGAGCAGAAGAGCCATCCGTTGCAAGGACACCACCCTGATACGTTCGGATCCGTTCATTTCACACCAGAGCCAGCACCGCACTCATGGAGACGACCGAGAAAAGCGTACTGATCACCACGCTGCTGGCGGCCAGTGCTTCATCGCCACCAAGTTTCCCTGCAAGCGTAAACGAAGCCGCCGCTGTCGGCGTCGCGAGAAACAGAACGGCGATGCGAATCTCATTCTGCGAAAGCCCTGCCAGTTGTGCCAGCGGCCATCCTATCAGCGGTCCGACCGCTACCTTTAGCAACGACGCAATCGAGGCATTTGCCGTCTTTCCATTCAACGGCATCACAACCAGCGTGCCGCCGATGCCCAGCAACGAAAGCGGCAGAGCTATCTGGCCGACGGTCAAAAACGATTGATGTACCCAGAACGGCATAATAAATCCTTTCAGCGCAAACCAAATACCTAAACCACTCGAAAGTAATAAAGGATTGAGGAAAAGCTGCCAGATAATCGTGCGCCACATTCCGGCATCTGGCTTTCCCTGGCCGACCATTAGCAGGAGGACGCCCAAGGTGTTTGTAACGACCATCAGTGGTGCGAGCGAAAGCAGCGCAATCTGCCGCAACGCTTCCGCTTCCGCCCCGCCATGCGCCGCGATGGCCAGCGAAATCACCGGCAATCCGATATACGCGAGATTCCCACGGATCATGGCTTGTAGAAAGGAACCAAACGATTGCGCGGGAATGCCCCTGCGCTTCGCGACCTTGAAGCCGATGGCAAGTGTAAGCAACGTGGCCACCAGCATCACAACAAACAACGTCACCGCCCGCCCACTACCAAACGTAGCGTCAGCAAGACCGACAAAAAGATATGCAGGCAGGCCGACGTAGTAAGTTAACCGGTTGAGATCAGAAATGAACTCTCCCGATAAAAAATGTGCGCGTGTCAAAACAACGCCCAGTAGGATAATCATAAAAGCCGGCAGCACGATTGAAAGGACGTTCATATTGAGAATGAATGGGTGACCGAAACTGCATGCTCAACAGCTATCGCCTCTCTTAAAATAGTGTATTTAATTTGCACTACACTGCAGAATTTTTCGATGAAATCAGAAGGTTCTGCTGCCTTCACTGTACTTTCTTTATATATAAACACCGCATAAATGCGGCATCCGAGATGCTAATTATCAGAGAGAGTTCCTGTTCGCGTGATCCTTTACTCAAATTTATCAACAACGGTTACATAGTGTATAATAGTTGCATCAATTGTGCAGATGGGTTGCACATATGCACGCATTCCGCGTATATATCATAAACCATATTGATAAATAAAAAGGCCAACCATCAGGGGTCGAAGCTCTATTCGTTACATCGGGTTTGGGTATTGGGAATAGGATCGGCTGATAGCTCGAACCCGGTCTCTCGGCATTCCCCTAAAAGGGGTCATACTTTACCTTTTTCGAGAAGATCCAGCCATCGTCTACCTTTGCCTATCTCACGCTGAAGCAGGCCGAGGTGTTTACTCATATAAACCGGCAATCCCATATCGAGACGCACCGCCAGCCAGCCGTTGCTCACCTCTGTCGCTGCTTTCAGATAAGTAGCGATAGAAACCTTCCAGCCAGCGCTTTTACGTTGGGTATCGACGCCGGTGCGAGCTGCGGCCGATAGACGCGCCAGCGCTGCCCTCACTGCTTGCTCCCATTGCGCCCTACGAACCTCTGCGGCACCCTGCGTTTCCAACGCGCGGGAATCTGCCGCTAATTTGTGATCGTGTATCAAGGCGTGCCCGATGTTCCTAGACATTCTGTTGCCCATCTGCCCAGACGTACCTTGACCCCCTTTTCACTAGCGCAATAATCTCGCAGCAGACCGACGATATCCTAACCAGCGGCTTCAATTATTAACACCGAAACTTCATGCCAGGACTAAACTACTGTTCGAAAATCGCGTTAACCATCTGCCTAGTTTGGTGGCTGGCATTCCCGGCGGCGGTATTGGCAGAAGACGCTCGTGTATATAATATCGATGTGTCGCAGCCTGCCACTCCCGTCATGCGCGGAAAACTGGTTCTAGGCGGCAGCGATGGCAAAGGAGGATCGATCACCGCGAACAGCTTTTATTTGGAGCAAAACGGACGGCCTTTCATTCCGGTCATCGGCGAATTTCATTACAGCCGCTACCCTGCGCAGTCCTGGGAAGAAGAGCTTCGAAAGATCAAAGCCGGCGGAATCACGGTCGTCGCTACCTATGTTTTCTGGAACATGCACGAGCGAAAGGAGGGCGAATTCGACTGGTCAGGTGATTTGAATTTGCGCCGATTTATCGAACTCACGCAGAAAGTCGGATTGCAGGTAATCGTCCGAGTTGGACCTTTCTGTCACGGTGAAATTCGCAACGGCGGACTTCCGGACTGGCTTTACGGACAACCGTTCGAAGTTCGCTCCAACGACAGCGGATACCTAAAGCACGTTGAAAACCTTTACGGAAAGATAGCCGAGCAACTACGCGGATTGTTCTACAAAGACGGAGGCCCGATCATCGGGATTCAGCTCGAAAACGAATTCCAACATTCGGCCGCTCCGTGGGAGTTTTATTATCCTGGCGCACCGCTCCCACGTACGATCGCCGATCGAGACATGGGGGTAACGCACCTCGGGGTGGCGGAGAGTAAGGTAGAGAATAAAAACGCGGACTACGGCCGCGATCACATGCTCAATCTTAAGAAGATGGCCAAACAACAGGGCTTGGATGCGCCTTTATATACAGCGACTGGTTGGGGCAACGCGGCGATTGTCCCCTTCGGCTCGATTCCAGTCACGGCGGGCTATGCGTATCCTTTTTGGACGAACGTCGCCGCGCCTTCAAAGTTTTATCTCTTCAAGGACATTCAAAAATATCCGGACTATGCACCTGCGAGTTTCGAGACTACACAATACCCGTCCATACCCGCCGAATTGGGTGCTGGGATCGAGATCAACTACGCCCGCCGCCCCTACGTGCCGGAGGACAGCGTAGCTCCGATGATCGTCAGAGTACTCGGAAGCGGCTCAAATGGCGTCGGGTATTATATGTACCACGGAGGAGCCAACCCGGTGTTCGAGCAGTTCTACAATGAAGACGCTTCCGGACTTCCGAAAATCAACTACGACTATCAAGCTCCTATTGGCCAGTACGGACTCGTTAAAAGTCATTTTCACGACCTTAACCTGCTCCATCAATTCCTAGCGAGCTACGGCGAGCGCCTCGCTCCTTTGCCATCGGTTCGTCCAATCGGCAACGATCAGATTGAGCCGTCGGACACGAATACTCTGCGTTTCGCCGCCCGCGCCGCAAATGGCTCGGGGTTCTTGTTCTTATTAAACTTCCAGGATCACCTAGCGCTTAAGGACCTGACGGGCCTACAGCTAAAAGTGGGGGACGGTCACCGAACTATCTCCTACCCTTTTTCAGGAACCTTCACACTTAAAGCCGGAGCGAGCGCGATCCTTCCGATTAACCTGGATCTGGCCGGCACCCATTTGCGTTCGGCCACCGTGCAGCCGATGAGTATCCTCCGGACCGGGGATCAGAATCACTTCCTCTTCTTCTCGATCGACGGGCTCGACCCCGAATTGGTTTTTGATTCCGCAAATATACAAGACCTCCGAGACTGTCAGGTCAGCAAAAACGGCGATGCTACGATTGTCCATGGAACGCCCAACCAAGCATTTTCGTTCGCCGTCGACGGGAAGCCGGTCCTCGTGTTGCCGCGCGCGCTCGCACGTCTTGCCGCCAGTACGCCCGACAATCACCTGCTCTTCGCCGACGCAGTCGTCACACAAGAAGGCAAGCGCGTTGGATTAACTCTTACCGGTTCGAACGAAGTGGTGATCCACGCCTATCCCGCCTTGGCAAGGTTGCCATCGATCACCGGTGCACAGGTGGAGCTGGCGAAAGCGGTGTCACCCGTATTGTCAGCGTTCAAAGTGACGTTCCAGCCCGCGGGATATTCCGCCTCGTTGATAAAAATAAGCCCTCACAAATATAAAATTCACTTCGATCAATCCCTTTCTGGCATGGCCGATATTCATATGGAGGTCGACTACGTGGGTGATACGGCGATGGCCTTTGTCGATGGCGAGATGATCGACGACCATATGTATAATGGACGTCCGTGGATCATCGGACTAAAGCGCTTCGCCTCCCGGCTCAAAACGGACGATATGGTTCTCGTGTTTAGAAGTATCCGCCGAAATGCGTCATGTCTGCGCGATATTCCGGCGGAATATCAGCCCACATTTCCGGAGGGAAAAGATACGCAATTAGAGATAAAAGGCGTGCACTTCACGACCGAATATCAGGCGACCCTCACGCTGCCTTGATCCGTTTTTAGCAAGTGGAGGTGATTAAACGCGGAGTCGTCCGTTTTTAATCTGGAACACGGGACGCGATCATCCGGCCACCGGATAACTGCCGAGCCATTTCACCATTGGGCAGAACTGCCGCAGCTCGGAGATCGCTTCACGCATCGGAGCGTCATCGTGGTGACCGACGACATCGACAAAGAAATAGTAATCCCACGCCTTCCGTTTCGTTGGGCGCGATTCGATTTTCGACATATTGATGCCACGCGACGCGAACGGTTGCAGCATGCGCAACAGCGAGCCGGAGTGCGAAGAGCCTTCTTCACCGAGTGCGATCAACAAGCTCGTCATATCGCGGCCGTTTCCGACAGAACCAGACGGGGTTTTGCCAATAACTACGAAGCGCGTCGTGTTGTTGGATTTATCCTGGATGTTTTTCTCCACGATCGGCACGCCGTAGGCGGTGGCGGCTAGTTCGTTCGCCACGCCGGCAGCACCCTCTTCATCGCGAGCGATCTGCACGGCGCGCGCGGTGCTAGGTGCATCGACCCATTGCGCGTGCGGCAGATAGCGCTGCAGCCAGAGTCGGCACTGCGCAAGGGCGGTGTCCTTCGAGTAAACCTTGGTAATTTTCTCAAGGGGCGAACGCGAGATCAGGCAAAAGGGAATTTCCAGGTAGAGCTGCGAAACGATCTTTAGCTCTGTCGTCACGAACTGGTCCAGCGCGTCGCGCACTGAGCCCTCCGTGGAGTTTTCGATCGGGACGATACCGTAATCGCATTCGCCACGATCTACCGCCGTGAAAATATCTGCGAAGGTGGCGAGCGCGTGGTAGCTCACGCTGGCGCCGAATTTCTTCAAAGCCGCTTGATGGCTGTTGGTCGCCTCCGGTCCGAGGTAGGCGATCATCAGCGGCTTTTCCAACGCGATCGCCGCCGACATAATTTCCCGATAGATCGCGTGCAGCGCGTCGTTGCGGATCGGCCCTTGGTTGAGCGCCGCAACTTTTCGCAACACCGCGTCTTCACGCTCGGCCACGTAGATCTGGCCGCCTTTGCTGCGTTTGAGTTTTCCAATCTCCGCCGCCAGCGCGAGACGCTGGTTGAGCATTTCGACGATTTGCCGGTCAATCTGGTCGATCTGATCTCTGATTGGCGAGAGGTCCATGGGAAAGCGTCAGGCAGTTGGCTGGCTGGTAGCAGGTGGTTCGCTGACCGGCGTGACCGGCACATCCTCGGCAGGAGGCACGTCGAGATGGTTGACTGACACCGTATCGAGATTGGGTGACACACCCTCGCCTTCTTCGAGCGGCAGGCCCATTTCAGCGTCGGTCGGCGTACGGGGATTGATGGCATTTTGCAGCCATTCGTCGATCTGACGGGGCGAAAGCACGTCGGACGCCGGCAGCTCCACCAGCGATTTCACGCCGACGAAATCGAGGAATTTGTCCGTCGTCCCGTACTGGAGGGGACGTCCCGGCAGGTCGGCACGGCCAACGATGTAGACGAGCTCGCGTTCGATTAATTTGTTCAAGCCCGCCTCGGCAGATACGCCACGGATCGCCTCGATCTCAGTACGGGTCACGGGTTGACGATAAGCGACGATCGCAAGCGTCTCTTGCGCAGATTGGGAAAGTTTCACCGGCGCAGGCTCGTCGCGCAGGATACGGATCCATCGAGCGTAACGCGGATGAGTGACCAGCCGGTAGCCCGTCGGTCCTTCGACCAGCAGATAAACATCGTTGCCCGTCCGGAGTTCCGCCGCGATCGCGTCCATCGCCTCGCGAATTTGCGTCGCCGTGACCAACGAAGGGACGTCGGCATAAATCTCGGCATCGGTCGGCGCCAAAGGAACTTCCATCGGTACTTCGGTCACCTCAGCCGAGGTCGTCACCAGCTCGGGAGAAGGAGTGACCGGAGCATCGACAGATGGGCTCGCCCCATCGTCGGCAGGCGCGTCAACGGCGCTCGCCTCCGCAGGGGCCGGTGCGCCCGCGATCGGTTCCTCGCTTTCGGTCACGAGCGGCATTTTCGCCTGGTCGTGAAAACGTTCGAATGCCGCCTGCACGTCTTTAACGGTGAGCGGCTGGCTGGAGGAAAAAAGCAGTGCCTTGAGCACCTTCTGTAGATTGAATGCCATGCGAGGAACCCGCTCAGTGAATGCGACCTGACAACGGCGAAGCAATCCCGAAAACCATAACCCCTGACAATGGCTTTTGTTAACACCGAAGCGCCCGGAGCCCGACTTAAAATCGCGCGTACTGAAAACTCCACCCTTGCTCGTCTGCTGGGCATTTGGTCTGCTGAGCCCGATTTTCATGAGCAAATCCGATTCTCCCCGTCAGTACTCTGCTATCGTTCATGATGGTGCGGACCGCGCGCCGAACCGTTCGATGTTGCGGGCAGTCGGCTTTAACGACGCCGACTTTCAGAAACCCATTGTCGGCATCGCGTCGACTTGGAGCATGCTCACGCCTTGCAACATGCACATCGACGAACTCGCCCGCCACGCTGGTTCAGGCGCCGACGCCGCAGGTGGCAAGTCGATCATCTTTGGCACCATCACCGTTGCCGATGGCATCAGTATGGGAACACAGGGCATGCGTTACTCACTCGTCTCGCGCGAAGTGATCGCCGACTCGATCGAAACGGTTTGCGGTGCCGAAGGCTTTGATGGCGTCGTCGCGATCGGCGGTTGCGACAAAAACATGCCCGGTTGCGTCATGGCGATGGCCCGCCTCAACCGCCCTGCGGTTTTCGTCTACGGCGGCACCATTCTTCCTGGCATCCATCCGGGCAACCAAAAGGAATGCGACATCGTTTCCGTCTTTGAAGCGGTTGGGCAACATGCCGCGGGCAAACTCGACGACGCCGCGCTGACCGAAATCGAAAAGTGCTCCATCCCCGGCCCCGGCTCCTGCGGCGGTATGTACACCGCCAATACAATGGCCTCCGCCATCGAGGCACTCGGCATGAGCCTGCCCAACAGCGCATCCCAACTCGCCGTCAGCGAGGAAAAGCGGCTCGACTGCGAACGTGCCGGTACTGCGGTCGTCAATCTCCTCAAGCTCGGCATTCGTCCGCGCGACATCATGACCAAGAAGGCGTTTGAGAACGCCATCACCGTCGTCATCGCCCTCGGCGGTTCGACCAACGCGGTCCTCCACCTGCTCGCCATCGCCCATACCACCGGCGTAAAACTCGGCCTCGACGATTTCACCCGCATCGGCAAACGCGTGCCCGTCCTCGGCGATCTCAAGCCTTCCGGCAAATACGGCATGGCCCACGTCAACCGCATCGGCGGCCTGCAACCGCTCCTCAAAATGTTGCTCGACGGCGGTCTGCTCCACGGCGATTGCCTGACCGTCACGGGCAACACGGTCGCAGAAAACCTCAAGGACGTGCAGCCGTATCCTGCCGATCAGGACGTCATCCGCCCGCTCTCCAACCCAATCAAGAAGGACAGTCACCTGCGTATCCTCTATGGCAATCTCGCTGCCGAAGGCGCCGTGGCCAAGATCTCCGGCAAGGAAGGCCTCACCTTTTCCGGCAAAGCGATCACTTTCGAATCCGAAGAATCGGCCCTCAAGGCCATCCTCGACGGCAAGGTCAAAGCCGGCCACGTCGTCGTCGTCCGCAACGAAGGCCCCCGCGGCGGCCCCGGCATGCGCGAAATGCTTTCGCCCACCGCCGCTATCATGGGCAAGGGCCTCGGCAAGGAAGTCGCGCTCATCACCGACGGACGTTTCTCTGGCGGTAGTCATGGTTTCGTCGTCGGCCACATCACGCCTGAAGCCGCAGTCGGTGGCCCGATCGCTGTGATCAAAAATGGCGACACGATCACGATCGATGCTGTCAAAAATGAACTGACTCTCGACATCTCGGCAAAGGAGCTAAAAGCCCGCCTCAAAGCCTGGAAGCCGAAGAAGCCCAAGGAAACCCGCGGCGTCTTAGCCAAGTACGCCAAACTCGTCGCCACCGCCTCCGAAGGCGCCGTGACCGACAAATACCTCTAAGACTTAATCTGGAACTCAGGAACACCGGAAAAGACTCAAACCCATCTCCCCTCCTCCTCCGTTCCAGAGTTCCAGCCTTCCAGATTAAAAACCCTCCGTCTTTCCGTTCCTGACTTTCTGATTTCCACATAAATTCATCTCTTTTCTTCACCATGAGCTGGTCACGTTTCAAAAAATACTTCTACCAGAACCGCGAGCTCGGCCTCGCCCTCGACATCAGTCGCATCCCTTTCCCGGATGACTTTCTCGCATCGATGGAACCCCGCATGCAAAAGGCCTTCGCAGACATGACCGCGCTCGAACGTGGTGCCATCGCCAATCCCGACGAGAAACGCATGGTGGGCCATTACTGGCTGCGCGCTCCTTCCCTCGCGCCTGACCCCGCGCTGCGCACCGAAATTTGCGACGTCCTCGCCCGCATCGAAGACTTTACCGAAGGCATCCACGCCGGCCGCATCGCCGCACCCAACGGGAAAAAGTTCACCCACCTTCTCGTCGTCGGCATCGGCGGTTCCGCCCTCGGCCCACAGCTCGTCAATCACGCCCTCGGCCAGCCCGGTCAGGACGAGATGGCCGTCACTTTCTTCGACAACACCGATCCCGATGGCATCGACTACGTCCTCGCTTCGCTCGCCGGCAAACTTTCCGAAACACTCGTTATCGTTATTTCAAAGTCCGGCGGCACCGTCGAAACCCGCAACGGTCAGCTCGAAGCCATCGCCGCCTTCAAGGCTGCCGGCCTCGATTACAAGAAGCACTTCGTCGCCGTCACCGGCGCCGGCTCCAAGCTCGAACAAACCGCGATAAAAGACGGCTGGCTCGCCCGCTTCCCCATGTGGGACTGGGTCGGTGGCCGCACCTCTGAACTCAGCGCTGTCGGCCTGTTGCCCGCCGCGCTCCAGGGCATCGACATCCAGGAATTCCTCGATGGCGCCGCCGAGATGGATAGCATCACCCGCGAACCTGTTACCGCCGAAAATCCCGCCGCGCTCCTCGCGCTCATGTGGTATTTCGCCACCGACGGCCGCGGCTCGAAAGACATGGTTGTCCTCCCCTACAAGGATCGCCTGCTCCTTTTCTCGCGCTATCTCCAGCAGTTGGTTATGGAATCGATCGGCAAAGAACTCGACCTCCAAGGCAAGGTCGTCAACCAGGGCATTTCCGTCTACGGTAACAAGGGCTCAACCGACCAGCACGCCTACGTGCAACAGCTCCGCGAGGGCGTAAACAACTTCTTCGTCACCTTCATCGAGGTGCTCAAGGATCGTCCCGCCGCAACTTCGATGGAAGTCGATCCCGGCGTCACCACCGGCGACTATCTGCAAGGTTTCTATCTCGGCACCCGCGACGCTCTCACCGAGAAAAACCGCTCCTCGATCACGATCACTGTCAACGACGTTTCCCCGCGTACCCTTGGCCTGTTGATCGCGCTCTACGAACGCGTCGTCGGACTCTACGCCGCCCTCATCGGCATCAACGCCTACCATCAACCTGGCGTCGAGGCCGGCAAGAAAGCTGCCACTGGTGTGATCGCGCTTAAGTTGAAGATCTCCGCCGCCCTCAAGGCCGCTCCGGGCAAAGCCTTCACCGCCGAGGCGCTCGCCGCACAAATGGGTGCCGCCGAACAAGCCGAGCTCGTCTTCAAAATCCTCGAGCACCTCTCCGCCAACGGTGGTGCCACTAAGTCGGTAAAAACACCTTGGCACGAAAGCACCTACGCCTCCGCCTGAATCAATCCAAACGCCCAGACATGTTAGCCACTCGTGAACGCTTATAGCCATTCTTGAGGAAAAACAGTCGGCAAATAGTCCCGTCGGTTCACACACTATGTCATCGATCAGTCTGACCTCACCTTCCTTCTATCAGTGTCCATCAGTGAAAATAAGTGGTTCACGCTTCCGCTATAGAAATTTGGAACCCGCGATCTCGGATAAAGTCTCCGAGCTCTGACTTGCACTCCTGCCCCGCCGTCCTTTATTCCACACTATCATGAAATCGCCTAACAAGGCCCTCCTCGCCCTCCTCGCCCTCGCCTTCACCTTGATTGCGACGGGTTGCACCAACAAGACTAACAACGACACCTCTATTCCGTGGAGTCGTCCCGCCAGCTGGGAAGGTCAAGTCCCCGGCATGGGCAACGGCGATACCAACACCAGCGGCACCCGCTAACTTCGCGGCCCATCCTCTCTCACCAAATCCGGCCCACACGGCCGGATTTTTTGTGTCCATTCCTTCGACAGAATTAACAAAACAAACCGAATTCAGACCATCTCTCACTCAAACCTACCAAATGAGGCAAAGGTAGGGACGACCCGCCGGGTCGTCCGAGAACGTTGCCCGCCAGCGGTCCGCATCCAACCGGACGGCCCGGCGGTCCGTTCCTACCAGCAATTCACATTCCAAAAATCATTAGCGTCGATTAGCGTCCATTAGCGGTTACAAAATCCATCCACCTTCTGCTCGCAATGACCGAACCTACCGCCAACACCTCGCTCGTTCCGCAACCTGGCCACCTCTACGTCGTCGCCACGCCCATCGGCAATCTCGCCGACCTCACCGAACGCGCCCGCGCCATCCTTGGCGGTGTCGACTTGATCGCCTGTGAGGACACCCGCACCACCGGCACCATGCTCACGCGGCTCGGCCTGCACAAAGAACTCGTCTCCTACCACGAGCACAACGAGACCGAAGCCGCCGACCGCCTCAGCGCCCTGCTCGCCTCCGGCAAATCCATCGCGCTCGTCACCGACGCCGGCACGCCCGCGATCAGCGATCCCGGCTTCCGGCTCGTGCGCGCCTGCCGTCGCCAACAACTGCCCGTCGTTCCTGTTCCCGGTGCCAACGCCATCGTCTCCGTCCTCAGCGCTGCCGGTCTGCCCACCAACGGCTTTCTCTTCGCTGGCTTTCTCCCGTCGAAAACTTCCGCCCGAACGGCGTTTCTAGAGAAGTATCGGGATTTCGACTACACGCTCGCGCTCTACGAGTCGTGCCACCGGATCGACAAATTCGTCGACGAGATCGTCGCCACGCTCGGCCCCACCCGCGTGATCTGCGTGGCCAAGGAAGTCACCAAGATTCACGAAACCTTTCTCGTCGGCCCCGCCGGCGAAGTCCGCGACCGCTTAGTCAAAACGAGCCTCAAGGGAGAATTCGTCCTCCTCATCGCTCCCACCGACTACGTGCTCTGAAACCGAGATTCGGTCATGTGCCGTGGTTAGAGCATTTCAATCTAAACTGTAGCCGTTAAAAAGGCAGTGAACTGGTGGAACCCGCACTCCGTGCGGGTTGGCTCGGAGGTATAAACAAGCTACGATTAAACGCGCACGGAGTGCGCGTTCCACCATCGCGGCTACGATTTTATTAGAAATGCTCTAATTTGCACATTCCCGAAGCAAAATTGCTGTCCGGGACGGCAAATTCGAGGTCGCGGAGGGAAAGTTTCTGGTCGTAGACCTCCACGCCGAGGTGCTGGACGTGTTTTTGTTGGTCGCCGACCTGGACGCCGAGGTTGCCGATGAGCTCACCGAGGTCGGCGACGACCAAGCCGAGGTCCCGGACCTCAAATTTGTGATCGCGGATGGCAATTTTGTGGTCCGCGACCTCCAGCACGAGGTCGCGCACGCCAAACACGGGATCGGGGAAGCCAAGTTTCAGGTCAGAAGTGTCGACGAGGAGATCGCGCACCTCGGCGTCGAGGTTAACGACCAAGAAAAGCACGTCGGCGACCTCGGCGTCGATGTGCACGACCTCGGCTTGCACATCGCAGACCTCGACGAATTGGTCGCACGCCTCGACGAAGAGGTCACCGATCTCGACGAACAGGTCGGCCACCTCCAACGCGCGGTCGTCGATCTCGACGTTCTGGTGGGCGAAAGCAAACACGAGGTCGCCGATGACGGCTTTGTGGTGCGAAACGTCGGCTACGAGAACCGCAACGCGAGTTCCGCGCTCTTAGGTTCCTCCTTTGCGTTTCTTTGCGGCCTTCGTGTTCAAACACAACCCGCCAAGGCATTTCAAATTCGGGTGTAGCCGAGGGCGCCGACCTCGGGGTTCCCCGATCCCCGGCCTCAGCGCAGCCGACTATACGAAATCCGCCCCAGCGCGCGGTTACTTTTTTTCAGGAACCACTCTCATCCTCTAAACACCAAGATCGCGAAGGCTCGCAAAGGGTGTTTACCGAACCAACCTGCGAGGGGCTGCAGGTTCCTCTCATGCCCGCGGATGGGCTTTGTTGTAGACTTCTTTCAGGCGAGCGACGCTGACATGAGTATAGACCTGGGTCGTGTTTAGGCTGGCATGACCAAGGAGCTCTTGCACGAGGCGCAAATCGGCGCCGGCGTTGAGCAGGTGCGTCGCATAACTGTGACGGATTTTGTGCGGCGTCAGATCGTGCGGCAGATCGGCCAGCGCGAGATAACGTTTCAACAGCAGCTGCACCTGGCGCACCGGTAGACGATCACCGCGTTTCGTGACGAGCACGGGCGCGGAGAACGCCGCGTCGGGAGCGAATTCGTTTTTAAATTTCTTCAACACCGCGATCGCCACCACACCCAGCGGACAGAGCCTTTCCTTTTTTCCCTTGCCGAGCACGCGCGCCACGCCGCCCTCCAGATCGATGGCGCCGTAGTTGAGCGCCACGAGTTCGCTCACGCGCAGTCCGCCGCCGTAGAGCAGCTCCATCGCGAGGCGGTCGCGCCAAGCCGTAAAGGCGTCGATGCTTTCATTTTCGAGCAAGCGCGAGGGTCCGGTCAGCAAGCGCTTCATTTGATCCTCGGTCAGGAATTTCGGCAGGCGTTTCTCCAGCTTCGGCAGCGGCACGCCGATGAAAGGATTGCGCGTCACACGTCCGTGGCGAAGCCAGTATTTGAAAAACGCGCGCAGGCCCGAGACGTGCAGGTGCAGCGTGCGCCGGTCAAAGCGGCGCTGGCCCTCGATCACAAAGTCACGCAGATCTCGCGCTTTCAGCACGTCGAGTCCGCGTGCCCACAAGCCGCTCTGGTTCAGCCAAAGGTAGAAATCCTCAAATGCGTGCTTGTAGTTGCGGAGTGTATACGCGGAGTAGCGGCGTTCCTTTTCGAGGTAGATAAGGAACGGTTCGAGCCAGTCGCGGGCAACCGACTCGGGCAAAGAGGGATTCGACGAGGAACTCAGGAAAGCAGGAATAGAACCCGAGGACTTTCCGTTTCCAGAGTTCCTGAGTTCCATATTAAAAAGATTTTAGATCGTTCAGGTGCTTCGGAACACCCTTCTAGTTTTTATTTCCAAGAACCCGTTGTTCGACTTCGCGCATGAGCTTGGTCGTGTGCAGGCGGAGTGCACCTTCGGGATCGAGCCCCTTGGCGCGTGACGCGGCAGTGAGTTCGAAAAGCATGCGGCCGAGCGTCGTTTCATCGAGTTGCGTGCCCAACGCCTTCACCTGTGCGACATCGACCAAACCTTCGACTGGCAGCTTTTTCTTTTCGATCTGCTTCCAGATCGCCTCGGCGAACATGATAGACGGCAGGCGCGGCGGCTGATCCTTAAAAACGCTCGCGGGTACGACCTGGCCGCTGGACTGCTTTTCCTGCGCTTTGATTTTTTCCCACTGAGTGAGCACCTGCTCGGTCGTATCCAGTTTTCCATCACCGAAGACATGCGGGTGTCGGCGAATGAGTTTCTCGTTTACTTCGCGGGCGACGTCTTCGAGATCGAATTTGCCGGCTTCCTCCGCGAGTTGTGCGTGAAAGATCACTTGGATGAGCACGTCGCCGAGTTCCTCGCGCATATGCGGCAGATCGAGGCGGTCGATCGTGTCGATCAATTCGCTGCATTCGTCGATTAGGCAACGCACGAGCGAGGCGTGCGTTTGCTCTTGGTCCCAGGGGCAGCCACCGGGGGCGCGCAGCCGGGCGATCGTCTTTCGCAGGTCATCCATAGCACTCATGCGCTCAAATTGCCCGGCCGCGCGCGGGAGTACATCGAAATTTTTCAGCTTTGTCTTCGCACAAGGGTCGTGTTCGCTGGTGGTGATGGAAGACAAACTCACCGAAATCATGGCTTGGAAGCGGCGAGAAATCGCGCCGCGCCTTCGCCCCGTGTCCGAAAGCGACCTGGAAAAGCTCAACGCTTCGCTTCCCCGGCCGCCGTCGTTCGCCGCCGCGCTGTTTCGTTCCGACGGCAAACTCGGCGTGATCGCCGAGATCAAGCGTCGCTCACCTTCGGCGGGGACGATTCGCGAAGACATTTCCGCCGCCGAACAAGCGCTGCGCTATCAAAGTGCAGGCGCCAGCGCGTTGTCGGTGTTGACGGATGAAAAGTTTTTCGGCGGCACGCTCGACGACCTGCGCGCGGTCACAGCTCAGTTTCGCGAGAAACCGCCCGCCCTGCCCTGCCTGCGCAAAGATTTCATGGTGCATCCCGTGCAAATCGCCGAGGCCCGCGAAGCCGGCGCCAGCGCCATCTTGATCATCGTCCGCGCGCTGAACGACGAAGAAATTAAAGTCCTTTTCACCCACGCCCAAGCCGGCGGGCTCGACAGCCTTTTCGAAATTCATAGCGAAGCCGAACTCGAACGCGCGATCCGCCACGGCGCAAAGATCATCGGCGTCAACAACCGAGATCTCTCTGTCTTCAAAACCGATTTAGCGCTCAGCGAACGCCTCATTCCGAAGTTCCCGCGCGCGATCATCGCAGTGAGCGAGAGCGGTATCTTTACCGGTGCCGACGCCGCTCGCGTGCATGCCGCCGGCGCCCACGCCGTGCTCGTCGGCGAGGCGTTGATGAAAGCTCCATCGCCGGCAGACGTGATCGCGGATTTCCGCCGCTAATCAATGCCGCTCACGCCCACCGCGACCCGCGAGCTGCTGACCCGGCTCGGCCATCAACCGAAACGTTTTCTAGGACAAAATTTTCTAGTCGACGGCAACATCGTGCGCAAGTCGCTCGAACTCGCGGAGGTCACAGCGGCCGACACCGTCGTCGAGGTAGGCCCCGGCCTCGGTACACTCACATCGGCGCTTCTCTCAAGCGGCGCGGAAGTTTGGGCCGTTGAAAAAGACCGGGTACTCCACGAGCACCTCGCCACCACACTCGTCGCAGAATTTCCAAAAACATTTCACCTGCTCGAAGGCGATGCCGTGGAGCATCCACTGGCCGGCTTGAGCGCGAGTGGCGACCGTCCGTTCAAGGTCGTCGCCAATCTGCCTTACGCGATCTCCACACCTTGGATGGACGCCGTGCTCGGCGGCCCGTTGCCCACACGAATGGTGCTGATGCTGCAACAGGAGGCAGCGCAACGTTACACCGCCTCGCCCGGCACCAAGCAGTTCAGTGCGATTTCGATCTTTTTGCAGGCCGCCTACGACATCGCACCCGGGCACAAAGTCCCCGCCGCGTGTTTCCACCCTCGCCCAGACATCGAGTCGTACCTGTTGCACCTCGTACGCAAGCCCACGCCCTTCGTTTTTTCATTCGCGAAAAAGCAGCTCATACGCAGCTGTTTTCAACAACGCAGAAAGCAAATCGCTTCTCTCTTGCGCGAACGACTGCCCGACCACGGCAAAGCCTGGCTCGACCAACTCGTCGCTGCTGGCCTTGGGCCGCAAGCCCGTCCTGAAGAGATCCCGGTTGCACTCTGGGCAAAACTCACAACGACTTGAAACATAGCCAGAATTTATTAGTCACAACTAAACGCTATGTGCCTTCGTACTTCGTTTTCTCTGCTTCTCACTTTCATTTTTTGTGCGCTCAACCCACTGCCGGCTCAGGAAACCGGCACGACCCTGAACGGACACGTCGAAGGTAACCAGTACGTTTCGCCTTCAGGCGTATTCCGCGTCACTATACCCGTCATTGCGGCGTTAGGCGGGTCGATCACCGACACGGAAAACGTTGTCACCTTTCAGGATTCTTTCAGCACGCATGAAAGCATCGCCTGCTTTAAGATGGATACGACGCAGCGCTTTGAAGACGAAACCCGCGGCCGCAAAGATTACCTGATCTGGTTTTTCTCGAATTTCGTCCAAGCCGATTTTGAACAACGTTTCACCGGTGCCCGCATCGAGTCAGCGCACTTTCTGCCAAAAATACAGTCTGGCTCATTGCTCACTTACAACATTCTGCCCGGCGGATCGATGTTCGCCGCCCAAGCGACTGTAACTGGCATAGGCGGCACACCCACGGCCAAGCGCGGCAATTTGGTTTTTGTTAACAACGGCTACATTTTTGTGATCAGCATCGAGCTAGCCGAAAAGGTCCTCGAAAGCACCGCCTACAATAAAACGCTGGCTGAAGAAGACGCTCTCTTGCGCCAACGGCTGCTCGATCTACTCGGTAAAATGTCCTTTGCCGCTCTGCCCGCGCAAAATTCTTCTGACAAACCGGCTGCCACCGATAAACCCGCTGCAGCCGCGCCAGAAGCGACGCCAGTCAAGTAAAACGACCCAACGCTCGGGAGGATTTCACTCGCCGCGTCGGCTGCAGCCCACTAGGCCAAAGGCCATGACTCTCAATACCGCGCTCGTCATTCTCATCGTTGGCGCGATGGCGGGGCTGATCAGCGGGCTCATTGCCAAGACAAAAGGCAAAGGGTTCAACCTCATCGTGCATCTCGTGATCGGCATCGTCGGCGCGTTTCACGGCCGTTTGCTTTTCGGGCTCATTGACGTACATGCTTCAGGTATGATCGGTTACATCATGTTTGCCGCAGTCGGCGCCGTGATTTTTCTTTATCCCCTGAAGTTCATCAAACCCGCTTAAGTTTGCGTGCGGCCCATTGCACAATTCTGCAAACGCTATGTTCGGTTGCTCTTGCTCGCGGCAGCAGCCGTGACGCTCAGTGGCTGCGTGTACCTGCGGCTGCTTGAACTAAAAAAACAATTTGCTCATTTCGAGCAGAACTTCGTCGTTCAACCGACCGAAGATTTCACCCTCCACTGCCTGCACCCCGTTTTGACAAGCAGCGATCTGCGTTGGCTGGGCGCCGAACCAAAAACCATCACCCCATGGAACAATGGCGAAGAATGGAAAATCCGCTGGATAAAAATTCCTGCGCCGAACACCAACGAGGCGTTCGTTTATGACATGGAGTTTATCGCCCGCCTAGTCGATGGACGTTTGGTCGAGGCCAGCATCCCCAAACGTTATTTCGCCTATTTCTCCAAAGAACTTTTTGTGAATCTGCTTCGCTCGACCGGCTCAGCCAAAGTCGATCGCGGCGACCACCAGACCGAAGCCCAAACGGAGACGCCTGCTGAAACGGCTCTGCCCAACATCAAAACGATTAAGGGCATGCTTGGAGGCCCGACGCAGCAGTCCACTAAAGCAGGCCAGACTGTTTACCTCTACCGATATCGATTGGATTTGGCCGAGCCTGAGTCGAAGCCCGCTGAGGTCACATTCATTTTCGATCCAGCGTCCGGCGACCTGCGCCGACTCATGGCTCACCTGCCCCACGGAACGTTGAACTACGATTTCGCCAAGGCGCTTCCAGAAAACAAAAAGGCCGCTCGTTAAAGAGCGGCCTAGGTAATTGTATTGGTATTTCGGTTACGAAGCGGTACCGGTTTCAGCGGCGGGCTTGCTCGGCTCTTTGACCTTGAACTCCAGCTTATCGCCAACGCGGATCACTAAGCACGGCTCGCCGTCTTTGACCTCACCTTTGAGGATGGCTTCGGCCAGCGGATCTTCGATGTAATGCTCAACGGCGCGGCGCAGCGGACGTGCACCGTATTTCTCGTCGTAGCCTTTCTCGATGATGAGCGCTTTCGCCTCGGGCGTGAACTCGAGGACAATTTTCCGATCCTTGAGGCGGCTGGCGAATTTCGCGACTTCGAGGTCGACGATCTTGATTAGGTCATCGCGGTCAAGCGGCCGGAAGAAGATGATGTCGCTGATGCGGTTCAGGAACTCCGGCTTGAAGATACGCTTGGCCTCTTCGAGCACTTTTTCGCGCATCTTTTCGAAGTCGTTGAAACTGCCGGTCATCGCCTGGAAGCCCATCGAGGTCTGGCGCTGCAAGAGCTGCGCACCGACGTTCGAGGTCATGATGATGATCGTGTTTCGGAAATCGACCGTGCGGCCAAGCGAATCGGTCAGACGGCCGTCTTCGAGAATCTGCAACAGCAGCTGAATAACGTCGGGATGGCCCTTCTCAACTTCGTCGAAAAGGATAACCGAATAAGGACGACGGCGCACAGCCTCCGTGAGCTGGCCGCCTTCCTCATAACCAACGTAGCCTGGAGGCGAACCAATCAAACGCGACACCGCGAACTTCTCCATGTACTCGGACATGTCGATCTGGATGATCGCGTCCTGCGAGCCAAACATGTTTGCGGCAAGCTGCTTCGCCAGCTCGGTTTTGCCGACACCGGTTGGACCGACAAACATGAAAGAGCCAATCGGGCGGCGCGGATCTTTCAAATCGGCGCGGGAACGGCGCAAGGCACGAGCGATCGCGATCGTCGCGGCATGCTGGCCGATGACGATCTTTTGAAGCTCGGTTTCGAGAGAGAGGAGTTTTTCACTCTCCTTCTTTTCCATGCGGGTCAGCGGAATACCGGTCCAATCGGCGACGACCAGCATCATCAGATCCTCGTCGATGGCGACGCGTTTGTCTTCGCGCGCTTTTTTCCACTCTTCGGTTGCTGCCTCCTGCTTAGCGCGGAGCTGCTTCTCCTTGTCGCGGAATTTGGCGGCCTCCTCGAAATGCTGCTTAGCAATGGCTTCTTCTTTCTGCGCGCAGACCTGCTCGATCTCTTTGGAAAGATCTTCGATGTCGGGCGGACGGCTGAGCGAAGCGATGCGGGCACGTGAGCCAGCCTCGTCCATCACGTCGATAGCCTTATCGGGCAAGAAACGCCCGGTGATGTAACGGTCGGATAACTTCACCGCGGCCTCGAGCGACTTGTCCGAGAATGTGGCTTTGTGGTGATCCTCGTACTTACTGCGAATGCCCTTGAGGATGAGAATCGTGTCATCGACCGAAGGAGCTTCGATCTTCACGGACTGGAAGCGACGATCGAGAGCACTGTCCTTCTCGATGTATTTGCGGTACTCGTTGAGCGTGGTCGCTCCGATGCACTGCAATTCACCGCGAGAGAGCGCGGGCTTGAAAATATTCGAAGCGTCCATCGCGCCTTCGGCAGCACCAGCGCCGACGATCGTGTGCAGTTCGTCGATGAAGAGAAGGACGTTTTTGGCGCGCTTGATCTCGTCCATCACGGCTTTGATACGTTCTTCGAACTGGCCGCGGTATTTCGTGCCGGCAACCATGAGCGCGAGATCAAGCGTGATGACTTTTTTGTCCATCAAGATCTCAGGGACAATTCCGTTAGCAATTTCCTGTGCGAGACCCTCGACGATGGCGGTCTTGCCGACACCGGCTTCGCCAATGAGCACGGGATTATTTTTCGTGCGACGGCAGAGAATCTGGACGACACGACGAATTTCGTTTTTGCGGCCAACGACGGGGTCCATCTCTCCCTTGCGAGCAAGTTCGGTGAGATCGCGGCCGAACGCTTTGAGCGCAGGCGTCTTGACCTCTTTCTTATCCTCTGAACCGCTGCGAGGAGTTGAGCCACCGGCACCTCCGCCGATGGATTCTTCTCCACCCCCTGTAGCGCCGGCACTTTCGGAGCCGGCGAACTGGGGATCGAGTTCGCGAAGGATTTCATTGCGGGTCCGCTCGATGTCGATGTCGAGAGACTTGAGCACGCGAGCGGCGACACCTTCGCCCTCGCGGAGCAAGCCGAGGAGAATGTGTTCGGTGCCAACGTAAGAATGATTGAGCGCTTTCGCTTCCTTGCCCGCGAGTGCGAGAACTTTCTTCACGCGTGGCGTGTAAGGGATGCTGCCGGCAGCCTTGGTTTCTTGGCCGGTGCCGACCTGTTTTTCAACGGCGGCGCGTAC
>Ga0302322_100000547_pt1 | contig 29106 bp, 26 predicted proteins | sample Fen_T0_2_FD_203757 | JGI IMG/M metagenome (GOLD analysis project Ga0302322, IMG submission 203757) | Peat permafrost microbial communities from Stordalen Mire near Abisko, Sweden - Fen_T0_2 | ecosystem: Environmental > Terrestrial > Soil > Wetlands > Permafrost | place: Sweden: Abisko...
ATGCAAGGAACCGCTTAAAGTTATAGGGATTGGCTCGCAGCTTTTGTGGGGTACTAACTCTGAATCCGGTGAATGCAATCAAAGTTTTGACCGACAAGTACGGGTGTTTGGAAAATCAGGCCAAATTCGTTTGCAAACGATGCGTGTCGGAATCGTTGGGCTCGGAGGGACAGGTTCTGTTGTTCTGGAGCAGTTGGCACATTTGGGTGTAGGCCAATTCCTGCTGATTGACCCTGATATCGTTGAATGTACAAATCTCAATCGTTTGATAGGTGCATCGGCATTGGATATTTCAAAGCCCAAGGTCGAGACTGCGGCGACGTTAGCAAAACGGATTAATCCCAGCGCGGAAATTACACCATTGCGTGGTAGTGTCTTGTTAGCAAGAGTGGCAGAACAATTGGCGGACACGGATTTTATTTTTAGCTGCACGGACTCTCACGGAAGTCGGGCGGTTTTGAATCAATTTGCGTATCAATACTTAGTTCCCGTGATTGATATGGGTGTAGCCGTTGTAGCAGCCAAGGGAAAAATATTAAATATAGCTGGACGAACACAAATGTTGGCCCCAGGACTAGGTTGTCTTATTTGTGGAGATTTGCTCAACCCTGAAGCTGTTAGGACCGATTTACTCACCGAATACGAACGTGCTTCTGATCCGTATATCATTGGTGTCCACGAGCCAGCTCCGGCGGTGATCTCGTTGAATGCGACAGTTGCGTCAATGGCGGTAACAATGTTTTTAAGCGCCACGGTTGGCATACCCAGTAAAGCTAGATTGATTAATTATAATGGAATTACCGGCATGGCGCGACCTGCAGAAAGCAGTCGACATCCTAATTGTGTAGCTTGCTCAATGCGCGGTGCCCTCGCTAGAGCGAACGAATGGCCGTTACCAGCGAGATTGGCATGAACCAATCTGACAGATCATTGATCTTGGTTTTAGGTGATCGGCCGATCGACCAAAGACCGTTCATTCAGCGTCGCTTGACGCTTAAGCCGATTAAAATCCAGCAGTTGGGAGATGACACTCTTACGAAGTCCGCTCGTGGCATCCTTATCACACCGTTTGAAGGGAAATTCGGATTAGTCTATTCATATTTTGAAGAGTGCTTTAATCACATGTGTGAACTGGGATTAATGACCGCTGTCTATGTCACCGAACAAAAAGTTCAAGTCAGCGCTGTGAGAGACGACGCGTACAAGCGGCATAAAGCAGGAGAAGATATTGATGATCTCCAAAAGCGCAAAAGGTGGGTTGAGTCATTACCTTGGGTTTATCTTGGTGAGGAAGATTGGGCTATTGCGGAAACCCTGGCCAGATATGACCCAGGCCCGCCGCTTGGGGAGCCAAAAATAGACAAAAGTAGTCTAGTAGAAGAGATTGGTTTGGAATCAGAAATTTTGCTGAAAAGGGCTTTCCACGATGCCAGCAGGATAACCGTGAAGCGTTTGGCGGGAGGGAAAACCGCTAAAGAAGCATTTTGCGTTTTTGCAAATCTAGCTAACGCCCAGTATGGGCCACAACCGATGCCGTTTTTCGTGAAGCTTGGTAGCGCATGTAAAATTGACGAAGAAAAGTTAAATTATGCGAATGTCGCGGAACCATTTATACCATTTCATCTTCGTCCATCAGTAGTGAGTGCGCGTAATGTCACGAACCTGAATACAGCCGCTTTGGTTTGTAATTTTGTCGAGAGTGCGGTGTCTTTGCGAGATTCTTTACGAGCGGGCCAGGGACACGGATGCATATTTTCTCTTTTTGAAATTACGCTTCATGGGCTTCGTAGTCACACTGCCAATGGAACGGAAAAAACAGGTGTCATTGAAGCATTTCTCGACTCAAAGGTCAGAGCTCGCGAAATCGAGGAGAAACACCCATCCAGGATTCAATTCTTGCACGAATATGGAATGACACGCAAACCGACGGTAATTGAGCACGTATTAAGAAGGTTCGCAGAACGAATTAAGACGCGTGAAGGGCCGTATCACGGTGATCTGCATTTCGGGAATATCATGGTGCGGAATCGAGATGCTATTCTTATAGATTTCGGTTCCATGGGGCCGTTTGGACCATTATATGCAGATCCAGCTGTGTTGGAAGTAAGCCTTGTTTTCGGAACAGATAATCATGATGATCCAGACTCTTTTCATAACTGGCGCGCATTTGTGGACTATTTATTTGAAAATCCACTGAGTCCGCCTTTATCAAATGGAGATTTCCCCCAATTTGCATGGTTGCATAAGGCTGTTCGGGAGTTGCGCCATGTGGTTGCGTGTTGCGGTGTCGGTGAATGGGAGGCAATGATCATACTTGCCGGCTGCTTGCTCCGTTACGGACGATGTGCACCACTCAAGCTGGTGGATGGACAATTAGACTTGCTCGCTGAAAACCGAAGAGCTTACGCCTTAGTAGTGGCGTATAAAATCTGCGAAAGACTGGAGGAGCTAAATGCAAAGGACCAATAAAATACGTTTTACCGGAATCTATATTAGCCGTGACGAAGCCAGCTTGTCATTAAAACTGACAGGCGACACGGCGTTAGTTCACAGAGGTGTAGCGCGCATGCTGCTAATGAGTTGTCCGTGCGGATGTGGAGACATACTGGTAATAAATATAGATCCGCGCGCCGGATCTGCATGGAGAATCTACCGACGTGGCGATGTTTTAAGTTTATTTCCTTCTTACTGGCGTGATACAAAATGTGAATCACATTTTATCTTGTGGAGAAATTTAATCTATTGGTGTGATTGGGATGATGACAGTATCTGGTTGAATACAAATGATGTTGAGGGCCGAGTTCAAACGGCTCTATCTGAACATTTTATTAACTACGAAGATCTCGCCGAGATATTACAGGAAGTGCCCTGGGATGTCTTACAAGCTTGCCATTCACTTGTTCGTAAAGGCTATGCTGTAGCCAATGTACCACGCCACAAAGGCGAGTTTAGACGCAACCGACTTGGTGCTCCCAATTAAATCTACACGATTTAATGAGTCGGAATCTGAAATCTGCAACCTAAGTTTGACCGAAGTGTTTTGGTTAAGTCTAAAAATTATCTCTTTAGTCCCCAAAATAAATCAGCCTGCCAGTGTGGTGGAAACCCAATATCCTGTATACATATATCTGGGTACTTCGACATGAGATCAGCCATTCGCTGGTGCCACTCGGTTTTCGGCGCAACTCTCCGCAGCAAAACGAATAAAATTACTGCTTGTGCGTAAAATTTTCTATTGTCTCTAAACTGATTTTCGTAAGCCATGGCCTTCATTGGTTTAATTGTGAAAATCCGCCGCCACAATCTTGAGTGATGCGCACATAGATTTCTTAAATATGTCAAACAATGAAGCCATGACGACAAAACTTCGTTACTAACACCAAACGCACCAGCAACGGACTTTTGACAGTCACGATACTTTAACTTTGAATATATAACCGACCAGGTTTGCAATGAAAGAACCTCGGCAAGCATCCAGCAAGGCGGATATTTTGGGTCGGCATATTTTTCTGCATAATGGTCAATGAAAAGTTCTCCTTTGGGTCGCCCTCGTCGTTTGCAGTCTGCATAATCCCTAACAATTTCATCTAGTTTGTGGAGCAAATCAGAATGATTATAATTAACAAAATGGCGCGAATCCATAAACCAATGCGGACCCAACTTTTCACACATCACATTGATAAGCTGGGTGCGAAACGCAACTTCTATTCTTTCCACTGCGTCCATGACAAGTAATCGAAGTTCTCGATCAAAGACATAGATATTTACAATTTTCTGGAATGTGATGTCGGGCAAAAAAGCATTATTCTGATCCGAGCCATCCCTTTTTTGAAAATGGAAAAAATATCCCGAAAAACGATAGTAGCTGATAAACTGAAGATAATGAGCGGCGTCGCGGCGGTCTGAAATGATCATGCCTCTTTGGGTGAGCAGATCGATTTGCTCCTGAACGCTGGTAGCTTTTTTGTTAAATTTCACCATTTACCCCACAAAAAGGAAACCCGCCGCGGTGCGCCGTTCTGATGAGAGGCGTGGCAGGTGTTGTTAAAGAAGTTATCGGATAAATTCCTGAAACAATCAACTATTTTTTGGAAAAACTTCACGGGTTGTACGCAACACTACAACCTGTAGTGGTTATTGCTGATTTGCATTGTGGTTTTCATTTGAAATTAATAAATCTGAAATCCGCGTGCAATGTAATTAGAAATAAAATCCAACTTCCGGATGAAGTCATTACATTCGATTAATTTTCCAAAACACACACCGCGCTACGCGTGCGAACATCGTTCGCGAGGTGGCATGAGGTTCTTTTACTTTACCACAGGTTGCCCGGCGCATTTCGTGGACCGCTTGTAGAAACCATACAAGCAAACCCCCAGTCGCCGAGACTCCCCGGCTTTGGCTCCCTGGTTCCCCAGCCAAACATGGTGAGACTCGGCTCCCCCGTTGGCGCTACCTTGATGAAATTAAACAGCCGCCGCTCCACTCCGCTTTTTGGTTCGTCCGCTGATCCGCGCCCCTATTCCCTACGCGGGCGGCCAGCCCAAACGCTCCGCTTCACTCACGGCTTTTGAATTTCACAAGCGAGCCAAGGGAGTTTTGCCGGCCGGTCATGCTTCATGCACCGCAAAGGCCATGAAGCCTGCCCGTCCGCCCGCTGACGCGGAGATGGTGATGGAACGGGGGGCCAACCGCCCAAACCTGCCGAAGTTGAACGGATCAAGGCGTCATTGGTGCAGCAAGACCTGCCGCTATAGATTGAGTTGCCCATGGTGATGGGTTGTTGGCCTATGGCCAAGTGGGTGGTTGATGCATCCACAGAAAAGGTTTGATTGATCCCTGCTGGGGGCAGAAGTGGCAGGTTGCTTGTCGTCGCCTTTTTTACGCCAGCCTTCACCTTACCGTTTGCTGCTCACTTGTCCGACACCGAGCCGAGTCTGGTAGCGAGATCAAAAACCGCGCCAGCGGCTTCCCGCTCTCCCACTCCGCCACTGTCACGGTTTTAGCTTTCGCTGCGTTTTCAATGCACTTCGCGCACGGCCTCGCTGTCTCCCAGCCGGTGAAGCGAGCAGCAAACAGCAGGGTGACGGACAGCGGGTTCAAAAAAAAGCTATGAAAGTCACAAATCAAAATTACGAAGCGTCAGCTCCAGCGAATGTCCGGCCATCGGTATCAAAAGGCAATCCGCAGCCAGTCCGGGCATGGCGGGGAATTTTCTTTGACGGGCCGGAGCCCGAACAGAACCGGGACGGCGATGAAATCCCCGTCTGGTTTGTCTATGTCGGGGACAAGGACGCCGCCCCCATCGGAACGGTTTACAAGCCGCACAACTTCAAATCAGCCGAGGGACTGGCCAAGCGGATGTCACACGACCGCCGTTTGGAACTCATCCACGAAGTCATGCCTGCCTGAAAGGAGAAATCATCATGAATGCAAACTCTCCTACCCTCCCCGAGCTCGTGAAGCCGTTCCGGTTTGAAGACCAGCCGCACGAATACAAAGTGACGCCCTTGCGGGAATGCCCTACGCCGGACCAGATGCAGGAATGCGACAACCCCGACAAGGTCGCGGATTATTGGCGTACACACATTGCCACGCATCCGTATTTTAACCCGGAATGCGAATGCTTCGTGGTCTTGATGCTAAACGCCCGCCGCCGTGTCAAAGGCCATTACCTCGTCAGCATCGGCACCATGGACACCATCTTGGTACATCCGCGCGAAGTGTTCCGGCTCGCGATTATGGCCGCAGCTCATGGAATCGTGCTGGCACACAACTTATGTGTCGCAGCACATAAATTATGTTATGTGAAGCGCCCGTTAATGTGCAGTGCTTGGGGGCATTTTTCGTGTTGCCAAACCCCTATCCGTCGTTTTGAAATTGTGCCCAGCGTTGTCGGAAGTTAAGTCCCCCTATGACTTCCAAACAATTTCCAAGCCAACCAGAATCATCCCAAGCTGTTCGCACTTTACAGATTGAGGCAGCTGGAGATCCGTGGCTGGGCCGCATCAAACCAAAAATCCGGCTGATGGGATGCTGGCTTGAGCGGGCGGGTTTTGCACCCGGTGACCGCGTCCAAGTCATGTGTATTGGTCCCGGCGTTATTGAATTGCGCTTGCAGGACACCAAGATGGTTAACGAGGTGAAGCAACCAGCTTTGAAGCAGCCTGATCTCTGGCCTTGATTTGACGTCCCATCCAAATCGCTTCACATAACCGCCGGGCGTTTTTGAAGACGCGGCGGCTTTTCTTTTGCCGGGAATTTGACCGGGGCGAAATACTTCCGAAGCAAAATATCGATGGTTCCTCTTAGCCCCGTCTTTTTCAAGCCGTTTTGTGTTCAGGTGTCCTTGAACCTGGCGGCAGGCAAGACGCTAATATTTATGCTCGAATACTGGTTTAATGAAAAACGCACCTTGGTGGATTTCCGCCGTGGCCCGCTCGGTCCCCACTTTGACGGCTTTGCTGCTCATTTGAAATCCAAGGGATATTCCCGGGCTTGGGCCAGGGGCATCCTTGGCAAGTGTTGCCAGTTTAATGCCTTTTTGATCGAACGCAGGATTGCCACTTGCAGCCAGATCACCGAGTCGCTCATCGAGCCTTTTCTTGAAGTTTATCTCGCCAATACGCGATCTGCTGGCACCTATTACTCGCCCAGGATCGTGGCACGCGGCGTATTTAAGCAGTTGTTTCGTTATCTGGTGGCAACCAAGGCGGTCAAACCGCCAAAGTTGGTATCGGTCAAGAAGCCCTACGACTGGATCTTCAATCCCTATCTGCAACATCTTGAGGGCGAATGTCACTTCTCAGCGACGACACTCCAAAGAGCGCGGATGCAAGTGGGTTCATTCCTTGATGCGCTGGGGCGAAAGGTGGATCGTCGTAGTTTCAAAACTCTGCGGGCCGAGGTAGTCGAGAGGTGCTTGCGCCAGCATCTTAAAGGCAGCCAGGAAAATCTCGCCTCGCTGGGTGGATCGCTCCGCAGATTTTTTGGCTACTGCGCCGCCCGTCGCTACGCCCGCATGGATTTTTCAGGGCTGATTCCTCCGGTCCGGCGCTATCGGCATGCCTCGTTGCCCAAGGGGATGGAGGACTCCGCTCTGGAACGGATGCTGGGGGCAATTGATAAGGATACGCCGAACGGTGCCAGGGACTACGCCATCATGGTTTTGATGATGGCGTATGGCCTTCGCGGCGTCTCCGCCGCCGAACTGTTGCTGGAGGATATTGACTGGCAACGATCGCGAATCCGAATCCGCGCGCAAAAAGGCGGGAAAGAAGTGGTGCTGCCGCTTATGGGCGCGGTGGGTGACGCCCTGATTGGTTATCTCCGCCACCGATTTACCAAAACGCCATTCCGGGAAATTTTCCTCACGATCAAAGCGCCAGTGCGCCCGCTCAATAGCCTGGTCATCTCCAATCTGGTGCGCAATTACATGCGCAAAGCTGGCATCAAAATGGCAGGCGCTGGCTCCAGAACCCTGCGCCATTCCTGGGCCATTCGAGCTTTGGCGGATGACTCGCCGATCAAATCCATCGCCGATGTGTTGGGCCATCGCTATATCGACACCACGTTCATCTATGCGAAGGCGGATTTGAAGACCCTGCGCGAAGTGGCAATGCCCTGGCCGGAGAAAGAATGACGTATGGCAACGTGCCTCTTTCGCAGCCCATTGGCGTTCCGGCTTCAATGCTTCTTGGAAACCCGCAAGCAAGCGGGCCGGCGAGGTGTCTCCGGCCAAAAACTCCTCGTTCAACTCGACCGGTTTTTGTGGAACGAACTCAAGCCGGGAGAAACCATCACGCGTGACGTTGCTGAACGTTGGATCAAAAGCTTGGAACCTTTGAGCATCGGCACCCGCATTAACCACATCTCTGTGCTACGCCAGTTTTGTTTATATCTGGCCCACTTTGATCCGCGCACCTGTGTGGTTCACCGAAGTTTTTTGCCCCGCCGTACTCGTCCTGCGCCGCACATTTACACCCGGGCTGAGGTTCGCAAAATCATGGCCGCCGCCCGGCAGATTGGCCCACCGGGCAGTTTGCGCCCGGCCATCGTGTCCACTTTGGTCGGGTTGTTGTTCACGACAGGTTTGCGCATTGGGGAAGCCTTAAAGCTAACTTTGGACGATGTGGACCTTAAACGTCGCGTGCTTCAGGTTCGTGAAACCAAGTTCAAAAAATCCCGGTCGGTTCCATTGTCGGCATCGGCAGCCCAACAGCTTCAAGCCTACCTGCGGCGGCGCCGGATGACTGGCCACCCCGGTTCATCTGGCTCGCCGCTTTTCATCAATAGTCAGGGCAGGAATTATGGTCAGCCAACATTTACCACCGTCTTCCTTGAACTCCTGCGCAATCTCGGCATGCGTGGCCCCAAGGGGCAGCGAGGACCTCGGGTTCATGACTTTCGTCATTCCTTTGCCGTTAACCGCCTGCTGGCGTGGTATCGTGAGGGTTCCAACCTTGCGGCCAAGCTCCCGTTGTTATCCATCTATCTTGGACATTCCACCGTAACTTGCACGGAAGTCTACCTCCACGCCACGGCGGAGTTGTTGGAAAAAACCGGCCAGCGGTTCCACTCACATTTTGCCGTTCCACCTCTAAACCGAAAGAAACCCCATGCTAAAAACTGACATCGCAGTGCCCTTGCGCGACTTTTTCGACAACCACCTGCTTTCCCAGCGAGGACTCAGCGGACACACGGTGTTGTCATATCGGGACACGATGAAGCTCTTGCTTGAATTTGTTTGCCGTCAGCAACGCAAATCATGCGTCGCCATAAGCGTGGAAGACATCAGCCCTGGCATGGTGCGCGGCTTCATGGAACATTTAGAGCGGGTTCGCCAGAACAGCATCCCGACACGAAACATACGGCTGGCCGCAATCCACTCGTTTTTCAACTACCTGGCCAGCATCGATCCCCGTCACATGGCGCAAGCTCAGGCCATCCTGGCAGTTCCTTTCAAACGCACCGCCTGCCGGGTTGCGGAATATTTGGAGCGGGAAGAAGTCCAAAAGATTTTTGCCTGCATCGATGGTCGAACACTGCAAGGCCAACGCGATGATGCCCTGCTGCGCATGCTCTATAACACGGGAATGCGCGTCCAGGAACTGGTCGATCTCAATGTAAACCATGTGCGATTCAGCCGTCCACACTCCGTCCGCATTTATGGAAAAGGCCGCAAGGAACGAACCTGCCCGCTTTGGAAAGAAACCATGGTCGCGCTCAAGGCGTATCTGGAGGCCAGGAAGGTTCGGGTGGAGGATGCAGTTCCCCTGTTCGTCAATCACGATGGTAGCCGCCTGACTCGCTTTGGCGTGCGTTATATTATTGGCCGCCGTGTCTCAGAGGCGGCGAAAACTTGTCACTCGCTGCTGACCCGGAGGGTGACTCCCCATACCTGGCGTCACACCACGGCCATGCACCTGCTGCAATCGAATGTTGACCTGACCATGATCCGGTCCTGGCTGGGGCATGCTTCGATTGAAACTACCAACGGGTATGTGGAGATCGACTTGGAAATGAAACGTAAAACCCTTCGAGCTGCGGAAAAACTCATTCCAAAAACCGGAAAGCGTTCAGGCTCATGGCGAAAAAACGATGACCTTCTGACCTGGCTGTCCAAGCTGTAATTATGTGAAGCACTTCCGCTACGCCGTCACGGCAAAACGGCTACCGGCGCTCTGCTTGCGCCTGCCTCCTGCACATTAACGGGCGCTTCACATAACATAATCATCCATCGGGGGACGCCACGCCAAGCGATGCGGACATCAAGGTGACGCGTGACCTCATCCGTGCCGGGGAGCTTCTGAAAATCGAAGTCCTTGACCATGTTGTCATCGGCAACCCCAGCCGGGCCAGTCTTCGCGAGCTTGGTTATTGTGCCGTGTAACGAATAATGCCGAGTTCAACGGGGCGATTTCTTAAATACTTAAGAAATTGCCCCTTTTTTAGTCTTCGCGAGTCGGCATTATCGGGGTGCCATTTGCTTTGTGAAATACTCCCGCTAATCATTTGAGGAACAGGCTCATTTGGGCTGCAAATTGAACGGGTTGGTCGAGCATGATGAAGTGATACGAATCTTCAATGCACACCAACGTTTTGTTCGGCAGCGATGCAAAATTTTCCCGATATAATTTATCCGTGGCTTCGTGCGGAAATCCGGATGACGCATCCCACGGGTAGAGCACGGTCACCGGTGTTTTGATTTTTTGCAGATCGGGACGGAGGTCGGTCGTCATGTCTTCATACATGGCGCGAGCGACGACGGATTTGTCAGACGCGATGGCCCAGCCGATGGCTGCCTTGAGTCCTTCCGGCGATTTGACGAGACGGGGGAGAAACTGCTTTTCACTTTGTGCGTAGGCGTCCTGGCTTTGTGCAATTGTGTAATCACGCATCGCGGCAGCTTGCGGCGCGGCGGCGGCAACATCGCTTGCTCCGGTCAACACGCTGAAAAATGGCAGTGAATCCACCACAATCAATTTGCCTACGTCTTCGGGATGCTGTATCGCCAGCATCATCCCCGCGAGTCCGCCAAGCGAATGGCCAATGATTGTCGGCGACTTGAGTTGGTTGGTTTTGATGTAAAGTTCAATGGCGTCAACAGTCGGCTGAAGCACCTCGCCGCTGGCGTTCGCGCGGGCGGGCGCACCGGCGAACCCCGCCACTTGGACAATGTGCAGGCGAAAATGATTTTCCAATTGCCTCGCCGTCGCGTCCCACACGGCGCTCGAACTGGCGAGCCCGGGAATCAGCAGCACGTCCGGGCCTTTTCCGCGCACAGTCACGGTGATTCGGTCGGACACGGAATCAGCGAAGATGTCGCTAAGCTGCAACGCCATGACCGCAGCCAAAAGGATTTTTAGTTTTAAGTTGTGCATGAGATTGTTGTTTTAATTTTGTTGTTTACGCTTTTCCATTTTGCGCCGCCACCACATCCAAATCATCATCTGGATAGACATCGGTCCGAAGCAAAGCAGCCAAAACAGATTGCGCGGGCCGGCCTGGGTGAAGTCGAGCCAGCGATGGCTTTGGAAAAATTCCCGGGCGACAGCGTCGTTGACATGATTTCCCAGTGCCGCGCCGCCGCAAACGAGTTCATGCGCGGCGACCATGCCGCCCATCGCCGCGTGCCAGCCAAGCGCCATTCCGCCGGAAGCGATGTAGCCGATCGCTCCACCGCCCAACGCCACCACGCCGAGGGCGAAACCCCCGAATGCCAGCAGCCCGATGCTCACGCCGCCAAACGAGAGGAGGCCGATGCTCAACCCGCCCGTGGCGATGCCGCCCACGGCAATGCCGCCGCTGGCATATAAAATTCCATACGCCCGTTCGCCGTATGCGATCCAGCCGATGGCGGGTAGAATTTTTTCTCCGGGTTTCCGCATTTTGCCGCACGAACGCCAATGCACCAGCGGCAGGCCGAACAGCGTGGCGCGGCTGCGGTATTCAAATGCTTCCAGCGGTGGCTTGGCGCGGAACAATTCAGGATGCGATTGCTGTTCCGTCTCGCGCAGTTGTTGCATGGTGCGGTGATGCCGCCAGGTGAACCCAAAAGCAAAAATGACCCAGGCTAACATCACCGCCCAGGTTAACGCCAAGACGAGAACTGGATGATGTTTCCAAAGCCGGGGAGCGAAGTAGTCGGAAACCAGCGAGCAGACCACAAAAAACAAGATGCCACCGGCCAGGATAATCAACCCGAAACGTTTCGTCGAACTGCGTTCGCGCGGCGTCCGGGTGTTTTTGAGTCCCTCGCGCCAGCCAAGGAACCCGAACAAAAATCCCAGCGCCGGACCGCTCAAAATTCCAAACATCACGGAAGCGAAACCCGTGCCCGTCGCCGCCGCTCCGCTTTTAGCAGCGACGGCGGCGGCCGCAGCCTTTGCTGAAGACGCGAGGGTGATCGGCAGTGCCGCCAGCACGCCAAGCGTGAACGCCTGGCCGGGGTTCGTCCGCGCCAGTGCGCCTTCGACAAACGCCAGGACTTCTTCCTGCAATAATTTTCTGCCGCGCGACAAACGCTGTTTCACGTTGTCCTCGGTCAGCTCCAGTTTTTCTGCGACGGCCTGGATGGACTGATGCTCGCGATAAAACAGGACGAGTGGCTCGCGATAGATTTCCGGGATGCGTTCGAGCGAACGCCAGAGAATCGCGAGTTCCTCGTTGCTGATGGCTTGTCCAAGCGGCTGCGGTTCGGGTGAATGGAATTCCTCAATCGCTTCCATCGGTTCGGCGGCGTGAGCTGGTTCACGGCCCTGCCGGCGCAGTTGCTTGCCGATCAGAAAACGGAGGATGCCGCACAACCACGACCGCAACTTCGACGGCTCGCGAAGTTTCGGGAGTTCTTTCCATGCCGCCACGAATGTTTCCTGGGCCAGATCCTCGCTCTCGTTCAGGCTGCCTGTGGCGCAATATGCCAAGGAGCAGATCAGGGTTTGATACCGCTCAACAATCTGTCGAAAGGCATCCTGACTCCCACCCAAGCTTTTAGCCACCAACTCGACATCGTTCTGTTGTGGGACAGGCATTACTTCGGTTCTCATCATATCCGTCTATAAGCACCCGGAAAAGGCAAAGAGGTGACAAAGAATCGTATCGAACATGATTACAACGTGGCAACGCGAGTTAAATTATGCCGAGTTGGAAAATAGAAAAGGGGCAATTCCTTAATGTTTTGAAGAATCACCCCTTGAACTCGGCATTATTCGTTACACGGCAATAACCCTTTTGCCGAGCTCGGCATAACGGATATTTTTACGCCTAAACCCTTATGAAACAATCACAACGCAATTTTATCGACCCGCGCCAAGCCGAGTTTGTCGGCCTCATCTGGCAGCTCGTGCAATTGCCGTTCCGGCTTCATGCCGGCGATGTCATCCGCAGCAGCAGAGCAGGGGGAAGTCACCTCCCCTTCGCGCTTTACGTAAGGAACGACAACCGCAAACCCAAGTTGGTCAAACTCATTGCCGCTTGCGGCACACTCGACATTGATGACCCGCAACCGGCCATCACGATCCTGCTGCCGCCAGAGGATTAAAAATTGCCAAAAATTTCGCCCGCCTCCTTCGGGGCGGGTTTTCTGTATTCGTTGGGCTTTGCGCCAGCCCAAACCTATCGCCAAAGGACATGTCCTTTGGAAACCACCGTGTGCAATTCACGATTCACTTAGCGCGGTTACCTCACTGGAAAACAAACAGTTAAGCAAAATTCGAATTTCTCTATTAGTAATCGCAGTTCGTAATTGGGCTGTTTTGTAAAGTTTTTTATTGCATTGTTCACGGTTTTAGGCGAAAAACGTCTAAACAATATGGGCGAAAAATATAATTTTCGGGGAATTCTTTCATTGTCCGCAGCCTCGGTCGCTTTGCTGCAAAGCACACCTCTTGCGAGAGGAGAACTTTCAGAAAGCTTAAATGATTCACAGAGCACGCCAAATGGACAAATAACATCAAAAACTGAAAAACTGCTGCTGGCTCCGCCACAGCATGATGCGATGCTAAAACTTTATGCTGGGCACTCTTCACACGCATCCCACAGTTCACACGTCTCTGGAGCCGGTGGTTATTCAACTCCAGCAACTCCAGTTGTGCCATATTATGTTCCCAGCGCACCACCAGTTGCGCCTCCGGCACGTCCGGTGATTCCACAACCAAAACCGACCCCAATCGCCCCAGTGAAAACAGCTGCTCCACAGGTGTCAACCAACACCACAAGCTCAACCAATGTTCTTTCAAGTGAAGACGTTGCGAAGAACAAGGAGCATCTTGAATCCTTAACAAAGAAGGCCGCAGAAGGTTCTGACTATGCACAGTATTCCTTGGGGATTTGTTACTTGTATGGGAGTGATGGCGCGGAAAGAAATGTGGATAAGGCTAAAATGTTATTGGAGCTATCAGCTATCCAAGGAAATGCTTTTGCGAAAGAGCGCCTTGCAGAATTGACGCCGGACATGAAAAAGCCAGAGGCTCCTTGAGAGAGGGGTATTGTCAAAAAAAGCTCATGCGGCAAATATTTTAAGAACGAAAGGGTTTTATATGGGCGCTATATCGGAGCCTGGCAGAGCTAAAGAAACCACCGCATTCACTCTTTTGCACACAATTTTCACATTCTGGCATATATTCGTTTTTCCAATCTGAGATGCTCTTGCAACTAAAAGCAGCCAATGCCGGATCAAGGATACAGAGTTGGTGGTTGTAGATTGAAACAGCCATTCTGGCTGATGCTAAAATTTCAACAGCCTCTCGCAATTGAGGCTGATAATCCGTTGGGTCAATCCAAAGATGATCCAGGTTAATCTTGGTAAAGCCTGTCATTTCGAGCCCCATCAGGGCCACATGGTCACAAAATGTTAGGTTTCGCCTGATAAATCGGGCTAAATCGGGAAGGCGCGCATATGTGAGCTTATGAATCACCACCCGGACCTCTACTTTTACACCGACACTTTTCAGGTTGATTATGCCCCGGATAGTGTCATCAAATGCACCGTCAGCTTGGACGACATGGTCATGAAGCCAAGAAATGTCAGAATAAATAGGTATACCGATCATCAAGTCTGGATGCCCAATTTCAGCAATCGACTTGCCGCAATTCCAATCTTTGAAATTTCTTCCATTTGAAAGAATATGGACGGAGGTCAAAGGGAGATGATTCTTTAGGCTGCGGATAACTTGAATGAGATCTTCACCAAGCAAGGTCGGTTCCCCGCCTGTAATTGTGACCTCTTTGGTCGCGGGCGACATTAAAGGAATCGTCTGCAAGACGTATTCTACGATGTACGAATCATCAACGTCTTTTGGTGGTTGTGAGCACATCAAGCAAAAATTATTACATCGCTCAGTCGTAAGCAGTGCATTGTGGGGTGAATTTTTTCGATACAACACCCGAAGAGTATGCCTTTTCGGACTGATTTGGACGACATCACCACCGCAAAGGAACGACAAGGCGCGTTCCAGCAAAAATGAGTTTGGCGGGATGCTGTTCGCTGACCGTTCAAAAAAGAAGTATCCTGCAAATCCCAGAGGAACATCTTCGCCACAACCGCGAACCATCAAATATTCATGTCCACGCAGGGCTGGTGAGGAATTGAAATCATCCGAGATTCGGCGGATGCTGGCCTCTGATTCGGTGACCTTGCTTAACGGAGAAACACAATTGGATATTAGCTTTAACACAGTTTTACCATTGAACCCAGCTTTCTAGCACCTTCCGCGCGTCTGGATCATCTTCCATTTTCTGAATTATATAACGGAAAACCGCCATGTTTTTCGAGCAGAATCCGCTCAAGGCCTTGTGCCCTACAAAATCAAGTTGAGTGGCATAATGGTAGTCAGGATCGCTTCCGCAATAAGGAAGGAAGGCGCATTCCTCGCACATGGGAACCGACTCTGCCACAGATTCCACTAAAGGGTTGAGCAATGCCGGCGAAAGCATCATGTCTTCATAACTGTCAACGAGCAGGTTACCCATGCAAAATATTTTATCACCCATCTCAGCTTTCATGCGAGCCTCATCAGACGGATAAACCTCCCCATTGTAATTATAAATTATTCCAGCTATGCCAATGCCTGCCGGCGACTGGAGATTAACAAATCCATTTCCGTAAGGCGTAAGCATCTTCTGAAGAATGAGCGCCGTGTAGCGCTCGACGAAGAATTTACCCCGCTTGTTGATTTCAAGTATGTAGTCCAATCCGTTGCGGTAAAATTCCTGCCATTGCTGCGAGTCATAATCGTTAAAATATTTTGTTTTGACCGCAAATCCATAGGGACTCAGAGCCCGAAGAAATATCTCATTGAAGTCTTGTCTTATGTATTCATCAATGATTTCTGTCACTCGCGGTAGTCCGGCCTTGGTTGTCGTCATCAGTGCGCTCACCCTATCCATTCCGAGCATCTGGCGCGCACGTTTGATTCCCTCGATTGTTACTTGATAGCTGTTGTTGCCTGCATTGGGACGATTCGAATTGTGCAGATCGGCCGGCCCATCCAGCGAGGTTGAAATGAAAACGTCATGTTCCCGGCTAAAGCCCAAAATCTCGTCATTTATTGTGGAAAGATTCGTTGCAATGACAAATGCAAGATTCCGCCGCTCGTCGATATTGCGCCGCTTTGCCTCCAGAACGATGTGTTTGATTAAATAAAAGTTCAGAAGAGATTCCCCCCCTTGAAACTCGATTTTAATTGTTGGTGCCGGGCTCTTGAAAACAAAATCGATGGCTTTGTTAGCTATTGGAATTGTCATGTCAAAAGCGGCACGGTCTTCGCTTTGTCGAGATACCTGGCAATACTGGCAAGAATGGTTGCACCTCAATGTCACTACGAACATGTGTAGACTGGTAAAATCCGAGATGCGATGGCGTTTGGTGCGGACTTTAAGTTTGAGAAGATCAATCGCTACATTTGAATCTGAATCTTGAACAAAATGCTTGGATTTAAGCGAGTAATACAGCGAGGTGTCTTGGGGAAGTCTTTTGCGAACAAGTGATTCCAAATCAGGGCGCTTTAACACTAGCCACTCGCCCACCTCGTTAACGACGACGTATCGATCGGCATCCAGCCGAATGAATCGAAACGGAAGCAGTTTATAACCGACCTCACTTGGCAGGAAATCTATAACATTTTTAAAAACGGAAGCCATAGGTATCAGTCTGCGGCCAGTGAGGTGCGGGAAAATGCATGCGCAATAATTAGATTCCTCAGCGCGCTAGTGTCCTTTCTCACGATTTCTCGCAGGTCTTGGTCTAAGAGTTCGTTGCAAAAATCAGCAACAACTTGTTCGGGGTCGTTTTTTTCGTAGCTACCGGCAAAATTAAAGAACACGGAGATAGATGAATCGGCGCCAGGAGCAATGACTATTGACGTTTGGTTGGCGAATTTATAAGCCGTCTTTTTTATAGCTTCAAGGCAGTAAATTGATGTGTCAAGCATCAGGGTGAAGCCTTTATCGTCTTTGGAAATACCAGGCGTTGGCTGCATATTTATTGAAGGAGTTTATTAATTGTGTCAGCTAATCTGTAGCCGGCTAGAGCCGCTTGTCGCTCGGCTACCTGTTTTAATTGCCCCCCGTATGATTCCGGCAAGCTGGGCGCACTGTCTTTTTCTTTGCTTCCTTTTAGAGTGCCATTCAAATATCCAGATTCAATAGCAATTTTACGGCTCTCTAGGCTCCATCCCTCGGGAATCCTGTGCGCTGCGAGTTCCAAAAGATTCGTGCGCGGATATACCGCACTAATTTGAATCGCATAATTGCTTTGCAGCCGTGGGTTGGCGGTGGCTCCAAGGGCTTTGTCCCAGATGCTATGCAAATTCACCGCTGTTTCTGAAGGTCTTACATAAAAATTGTTTCCGCCTTTATCCCCTATCGGAGCCGGATAATCATCATCTACAAGCGTGGCGCAATGGAGTGGTTGGTGGATGTCCCCGACCAAATGAATGAGCCAGCTTAAATACACCGCTTGTTCTTCTGGTGACGACAATTTATTCGTCATGAAAGCCTCGGACTGGCTGATGCCATATAGAATATCATTTTTGGGAGTTGGGCTTGGTTTTTCTGGAAATGTCGGAGGTTCTAACGGAAAATCAATATAATGCCACTCAGGATGATCATACGGGTTGCCTTTCCTTCTAATCTGGTCCGGCCAAACACTGGCCTGCATGAATGCATAGGTATTCGGGTCAAATTCAGAACCGCTCCAGCCGTAAGCCTGCTCCCATTTTTGATAGTCCGGGTGGTGTTTCAACAATTCACTGACTTTAACTTTTTCATCGCCCGACAAATCTTTGTATGCGATGGCGGCAACAACCATATGACCGGAGGAATTCCAGGCCAAAGAGATGGCTTGTGAAAAAACTAAAAATACCGAAGCAAGAGTAGACGTGATTAGAAATTTCATAATTAAATCAAGTGGTTTTAGATTCGGAGACGAGTAAAGGGTAATAATAACTGGCCTGCTCCCATCACTGCTGAAGTGAATTCCTCGGAGAAATTACCAACGCGACATTGGAGTGAATATCCCCATGGCCGTAAAAATTTGCTCTGTTGCTGCGTATGCTTATTTTGAGCAAGTTCACGCCATCGCGCTACCCATGCATACACATTGAATTGGGAAGCGGTTAAACCCGCCTCAATCTCGATACCATGAATCTGGTTCCAAATGAATCTGATGTCCCCTAATTGTGCCACAGAATGAATTATGCCGCGCCAACTCGGCAAAATTCAAGCAACAAACTTAGACTCTTGCCGTACAGCGTTCGGTTATTACAAATGCCCTTTGGCAGAAAAATCACAGTCCAAGCCCCCCGTCGCCGAGACTCCCCGGCTTTGGCTCACTGGCACCCCAGCCAAACACGGTGAGACTCGGCTCCCCCCGTTGGCGCTCCCTTGATGGAATTAAACAGCCGCCACTCCACTCCGCTCTTTGGTCTGTTCGCTGATCCGCGCCCCCTCCCCTTCGCGGGCGTCCAGCCCAACCGCTCCATTCCGCTCACGGCTGTTTAATTCCACAAGCGAGCCAGGGGCGTTTAGCAGGCCGGTCACGCTTCATGCAAAACAAAGGCCATGAAGCCCACCCGTCCCGCCCGCTGACGCGTGAATGGTTTGAGGGCAACGATCCCTGCCGGCGGTAGAAGTTTCAGGTGGCTTGTCGTCGCCTTTTTCACGCCAGCCCTCACCTAGCCGCCGCCGGCGGCGCGCAGAACAGCGGTTCCATCTTCGCCTCTTTGCAGGCGGCGACCAGCTCGCGTAACGCCGTGGTTTGCGGCGATTGGCGGGAGATGTTCAACGCGATTGCCTATCATGTTTGAGCGGGGCAACTTTTTCGCACTTCTGCTGTAACAACCGCCTCGTTTCTCTTAATTGCTCTTGATATGATGTCCACATGAGCAGCGAGTCTCCATCCAGCGAAGCCCCTCGCGTCTTTCCCAACACGCGCTGGTCGGTGGTGCTGGCGGCCACACGCACGCCTTCGCCCGAATCGGCGGCGGCGCTGGAAATCATCTGCCAAGCCTACTGGTATCCGCTTTACGCCTATGTCCGTCGTTGCGGTAAGTCCCCGCACGACGCGCAGGATTGGACGCAAGCATTTTTCTGCCGCCTGCTCGAAAAACGCTGGCTCGATTCCGCCGACCGCGAAAAGGGACGGTTGCGGTCGTTCCTCATTGTCGCGTTGAAAAAATTCATGAGCAACGAATGGGACCGTGCCTCCACGCAACGCCGCGGTGGCGGACAGGCGCACGCACAATTCGACACCGCTTTTGCCGAAAGCCGGTTCGCAGCGGACAGCCATTCCCTCGCCCCCGACGAAACTTTCGACCGGCAATGGGCATTGACGCTCATCAGCCTGACCACCAGCCGCCTGCGCCGGGAGTTTACGGCGGCGGGAAAGCCTGATGATTATGACGCGCTCAAGACCTGCCTGTTGGCTGACCGGGGGGCGATTGACTATGCGACCGTGGCCAAACAACTCGGCATGAACGAAGGCGCGGCGCGCGTGGCCGTGCATCGGTTGCGAAAACGCTTCCGCGAAATCTATCGCGAGGAAATTTCGCAAACGCTGGCCGAGGGCGCGGATCTGGACGCCGAATTGCGCCATCTCGCCGCCGCTTTAGCACGCCAATAAATCTCCGTGTAACAAACCCGGTCAAGTTCTTAAGTAACGGACATGAATAAAGAGCCAATGCCAAGATGTCCGCAGTGCGGGGAACTGCTGTCGCCGGATGCGCCCGACGGGCTTTGCCCCAAATGTGTCATAGTGATGAATTTGAAGACGGAAACCGCCTTCTCCGGCGACACGCCCGCCGCACAGCCGCCACTGCCACCGGAACAGATCGCTCCGCATTTTCCGCAGTTGGAAATTCTCGAATGTCTCGGACGCGGCGGCATGGGCGTGGTCTATAAAGCCCGGCAGAAAAGCCTGAACCGTCTGGTCGCACTCAAGCTGCTTGCACCAGAGCGTGTGCGCGACACAAAATTTGCCGCACGTTTCGCCCGCGAAGCCCAGGCGCTGGCCGCATTGAACCATCCGAACATCGTCACCATTTATGACTTCGGGCAAGCGGGTGGATTTTATTATCTGCTCATGGAGTTTGTGGACGGCGTGAACCTGCGCCAGCTTCTGCGCACACGAAAGTTCACGCCGGAGGAGGCACTGGCCATTGTCCCGCCGCTTTGTGACGCGCTGCAATTCGCCCATGATCGCGGCATCGTCCACCGCGACATCAAGCCGGAAAACCTGCTGCTCGACAAAACCGGCAAGGTCAAGGTGGCGGATTTTGGCATCGCCAAGATGCTGGGGACAGTCAACGGCAACGGCAACTCTGGCGAATTTGTGTCGCCGGAAAATGTCACGCAAAGTGCGGTAGGAACGCCAAGTTACAGTGCCCCGGAACAGAAGACCGATCCGCAGCACGTGGACAGTCGCGCCGACATTTATTCGCTCGGTGTGGTCTTCTACGAGATGCTCACTGGCGAATTGCCCGGCAAACAGCTCCAGCCACCGTCAAAGAAAGTGCAGATTGACGTGCGCCTCGATGAAATCGTTCTGCGCGCGCTGGAAAAGAAACCGGAACTCCGCTTTCAGCAGGTCAGCGAGGTGAAGACGCTGGTGGAAACCATCGTAGCCACGCCGCCGGGTAGCAGCCGACGCGAGGAGGCGCAAACTGAAAGCGGAAGGCAAAAAGCGGCAAGCGGAAAACCTGGTGAGAACCTCGTGCCCTCGGCTGCCACGGAATTTAATCCGTGGCAGCCGGTCATTGCACTCATGGGAATGATCGTTTGCATGATTCTGTTCATCATTGGATTTATCCTGCCATTTCCTGCAAACTTAATACTGCTCGTCATAGCGCCCATAGTCTTCATCGTGGCCGGCCTCAAGCTGGCGGGATTCTGGCCGTGGTCTTCGCCGCTATTTCCACAATCGAGTTGGACGGGGCGGAATCTCTCGCGCAACAAGGCGTCTAGCGCGATGCGTGCGCTCCCCGAAACGGAAGTCAATCCGTGGCAGCCAGTCATTGCACTCATGGGAATGATCGGCTGCATGATTCTGTTCATCATTGGATTTATCCTTCCCTTTCCGGCGAATTTGATACCACTTGTCATTGCGCCCATTGTCTTCATCGTGGCCGGCTTCAAGCTGGCGGGATTCTGGCCATGGCCCTCGCCGCTGTTTCCCGAATCCAATTTCACAGGAAGAAATTTGCCGGGTAATAAGCCGCACGGCACCAACCCGGATCATCGTCCACACGGAACAGCCGTCAAACGCGACTGGTTTCCGCCAGCAAAATGAAGCCAGCTTGGACTACACCATCCAAGTGCCGCAACACGCGCGGCTGGCAAATTCCGTAGCGTCAATGGCTCCATCGTCAACGGCACAATCACTGCGACCATCACGATCCTGCTGCCAACCGAGGATTAAAAACTGTCAAAAAATTCGCCCGCCTCCTTCGGGGCGGGTTTTCTGTTTTCGTTGGGCTTTGCGCCAGCCCAAACCTGTCATCAACCCAGACACGTCGGGGTTGGAATCTTGGGTGGAGATCATTTACGTGCCGGTTATGCTTCATGCACTGCAAAGGCCATGAAGCCCGCCCGTCCCGCCCGCTGACGCGGAGTGTGTCAGTTTGTAAAAACTGTTTGGGTAGTTTTCAGATCATTTCTCACTTCGTTGCCTCTGCATCGGCTTTCAGTTCTCGCCCTCACTAGCCCGACTTCTTCAGGGGGCAATACATGGCGGTGCCCTCTGAAGACCACTCCCGCCAGCCGCCATGATTTCGCGGGCTTTTGGAGTGAAGGGCGAGAGACCGAAACCGAACAGCAGAGCACAAAAAAAAGACCATGAAAACAACAACACCAAATCAAAATCAGGGATTCAAGAGCCGCCCCGAACAATTTTGAGCACAGACAGCAAACCGGGAAACGTCAATGAGCAGATCACCGAGCGCACGGTTGCCATGCTCGAAACCGGCGTCATGCCGTGGCGCAATACGATCGCAAGTTTCCTACTGACTTTGGCGCGTTATTGAGCCTGGCGCAACATCACGGATTTCCGACACCATTACTCGATTGGTCAAAATCTCCATAAATTGCGGCCTATTTTGCTTTTGAACAAAAATAGACAATTGCTGAAGATGGTTATGTCCGAATTTACCTTTTTGACGCCCAAAATTGGCAACGAGATAATACACAAGCGGCTCGAAAACGACCTGCTTTGTCTCGCCGGGCATGAGTTGTCAAAGTCGGCAAATCAAAAATGTCCCAACTTGACAAAATGGTCTTGGCAGATTGGAACAAGTGTCTGGCATGGCTGGAATCCGCATTAAGCATAATTCGATTATGCGCATTAGAAAGGTAAACATTTTTATTATTTTCTTTACAACTTGATAATGTTTTTGGGACACTACAGCCGGAGTTAAATTAAAAGGCGTCTTTGAGGAAAATGAATGGATGTTTATGGAGTTTGCACCACATTTCTTTAACAGTAAACCACTTAAAGGTTCTGTTGCGGTATTTCGGGATCGAAACACTTCGGGCGGGTGGTGGAAAGGCAGGCTGTGGATTGGCTTCTGCATTTGCCTTTGGGTGATGCCAGCGAAATCTCAAAACTTCATGATTAGCCCGGTGACAGTCACAAACGGGACTATCAATATGAATTTCCCGACGCGCTCTGATTCCTACTATCTGCTTCATGCCAGTCCGACGCTCGCATCCACGTCATCGATGGTGAATGCGTTGCAAGGTAGTGGAGGACAGCTTGGGTTTAACGCAACTGCCAATCGGAGCGGGTCAATGTTTTATCGAGTAGAACAGATCCCATTGAACAGCGCGAACTCCTTGCAAAATGACGGCATTCCGGACGGCTGGAAGCTTCAGCAAGGACTGAATCCATTGGTTCCCGGTGTGGGCACAAATCTGGCGACTGGCTACGCCACGACTTGGCTACAAGTCTATAAATGGCAAACAAATCTGGCCGCACTTCCAATAGCCTATTTTCCCAATGCTGCTACGACTGTTGTCGTTGGATCGACCAATGTTTTGGTTCCAGTCGCTCTGACGAAGCCGTATACTGGGTGGCTGACGTATAATCTCAGCGGAACGGCCATTCCACAGTCAAGCGGTGTCACAGGCGATTACGTATCTCCGAGTGGAAAGGTGTTTGTCGCGAATTCAACCACCGCGAACATCTCTATTAATTTGGTGCCGGAGACCGACATTGAAATTAATCGCTCAATAGTCATTGCACTTTCGGCCCCGCCAGTAGCCAGCCAGTCATATGCAATCACGACCAATACGTGTGTTACTTTGGTTCAGATCATGCAAAGTACTCAGGGGGTTTATGTTGGAACGCTAACCATCACCAATGGACTTTTATCTGGTGCGCAGTCGGTTAAGATGGCCCTCCGGACTGGAGCCGGCGGGGTCCCGTTAGCCCTTCTGGATGTAACGGGCAACTCGTTGCTGGGTAATACATTTACCGTCCCTGTTACAGCTGTGGGCAAGGGTTTCCAACTGAATGGCGGTCAGTTCTCCAATACGGTGACCAACACTCCTTGGGGCAGAAACGTAATTGTCAATTTGACTTTTGGTAATACCCAATTTGTCAATGTTACCTCATCCAGCCTCGGTGGGCAAACGGTCTACGGCTCGATATTCAGTACCCCCGTCACGGTGAACCTGAGTGGACTAACGTCCTCAGGGCTTTCTTATTCCGGTTCCGGCACCCTGAACCTTTCACAAGATCAATGAAACTCATACGGCCAAAGTCTATTCAAAGTGCGTCGATTTGCGTTTTGCTCATGGGCTGCTGTCTTTTAGCGGCCCAGTTGGCGCATTCGCAGGAGATTTTTCTCAATTCTTCCTGGTTGATTAACGTCTCATCACCCGCCACTTCGATTGGCGCAGGCGGTAATCAATCCTCCGGCAAAACGAATGATTCCCCGCATTCGGCCAACGGGATTTGTCTGGCTGCATCTTCTATCGGGCAAATAGCTTCTGAAACGTTGGGTTATCCCAATGCGGCGAGCGACCTAGCTACCAATGGGAATAATGCACGCAACGCAGGCAATTCCTACAGGTATACAGCCATCGGACCATATCCTCTTGGTGTTCCTGCTGTCGCATGGAATATCGTGTTTCCTGGAGGTTTCAATCCCACACCTGGAAACGGGTCCATTTACTCAACAAATGTCACGAGCACCTACATCCTCAACGACATAGCGCAGGCCGACTATGCCCTCCGCGCACGGTTGCAAGTGAATCCCGCTGACGCAGATGCGGCCCGGCAATTGGTGTTACTTGTCGAAGACCAAATGCTTCCGCTTGAATGGTCTGGGACGATGGCCATGGCCTATTCCACCTATGCACGCATCATTCCTGGACCACTAACTCAAAACGGAACCAACGTGGAAACCGTTGCTGTCGGTGAGGCAAGAGGCTATTTCCTAAACGCCTGCAAAGCCTTCGCCCAATTTCTTGCCAACCCATACAACGCCAATCTTGTGGAGGGTCAGAATCCCCTGGTTTCATCCGCTGTTACCAACCAAGTCGTACAAATCATGGACGATTACCTGCGTGACCTCGCCGAATATTCTCAATCCAGCTTATCCTATTTTCAGCTGAAATCCATGGCGAACTTCTACGATCCAACTGTTACAGGCAGCCAGCCATCACAAGCGCTCCTCAGCGATATCGACTCCACTACCAGCCAAATTCAAATGTGGTTGTTGTTGGCTAGCCCATTCCAAACGAATCTTCCGATCTACACCGTGAGCTCAGCGGGCCGGATCAAAAACATCCTCCATGATATGCGCCGCCTTCACCAGTCCATCGCGTTAGGCCGGATTACTTTTAACGCCGACGCGAGTGGCGATCCGTCCGGGGACGATTCGCTAAATTATGGCGAGTTCACAACCGCATTCGTGCCTTTTTTTAATGGCTTGGCCAATCCAGGCAATTCCAGCTTCGACGTCGCGCTTAATCTAGCAAAAGAATTTACTTCTTATGCCGCGTCTCAGGAATATTCGGCTAGCAACGATATTACTTCAGTTTTGCAGCGACAATATGATTGGACCTCTGATCAAGTTGCTTTACAAAACCAATACCTAACAGAATTGGAAAACCTCTGTGGTTATGTGATAGACGCAGACAATAATGAAACTCCCGATATTTTTACAGCTGCCTTGTCACCGGGTGTCAGGGATATCCTTAGGGGACAACTTTCTGCGAGTGGTTATCAATTTAACGAGAGCGGTACAATTTACCAGCAATGGCAGGCCGTGGAAACAGCCGAAACCAACCTGCTCCTCGCTTCCATTCAACTTAGCAACACCCTTGCTACAATCATTAAAGATGCTCAGGTTGGAAATGCCATCTACAGCAATCAGGTGCAATTTGCTGAGCTCATTCTTACCAATGGGCAGCAAATTTCTGCGATTGATCTCCAGCAGGGCCAGGTGCAAGCACAGGCAGCACTTGCCATCGCGCAAATCCAAGCCACTGCCGCACAAACTGAGGCAAACAACACTGGATTTGGACATATCTTTAGCAGTTTTTTTTCATTTAATCCCTTTCAAATTCTCAGTTCAGTCTCCGATTCCATCGCAACGATAGCCAATGGATATGATCAAGCCTCAGCCGATCTCCAGATTGGAAACGTACAAGCCAATGAGGCCAAACAGATAGCGGCACTAAATGCGCAAATTGAGCAGATCAACGCCAACGAACAAGCTCAGTCTCAATATCTACAGGCTAATACCACCATGCTGAACTTGTCCGCACAGCTTAACTCGCTCAGTCTCCAAGCTAATAGCCAAGAGGTGCAGATTCAGCTTGCAGCCCAGCAACTGGATCAGGAGCGAAGCAAGCTGGCGAACATGATGGCACAAGTCAGTTCCGTGCTTAACCAGTGGATGCGCTCCGCCGATTTGGTTTCCAGAAACCCAGAATTTACCGGCGACTTATTGATTATTCGAGATGCAACCATTCATCAGGCCGACGACTCGTTTGCTCTCGCTCAGGAATGGTGTTTCCTAGCTGCCCAGTCATTGAATTATAAGGACAATTGTCCGAACGCTAGTTCCTTTGTTCCATATGTTTTGGCTGCACGCAACGCTTCCAGCCTGAAGCCCATACTCAATGCGATGGAAAGTGCAGAAACCTTAATTACTTCTGGGTGCCAAAGTTCCCCTTATTATTCCACTGTGCAATTTTCTGTTCGCAATAATTTTGTTCAAGCCAATACCACTTCAGGCTCTGGAACTAATACGGTTGTTACCAGCTACCAACCAGTCTTGCTGGGCGGTATTGTCTTAGCCGACGCAGATGCCAGCCAATCCGCTTGGACAAATTATCTCGCCGCCAACTTGATCACCAACAAATATGGCGAGCGAGTTTTAATCCTGAATTTCAGCACGGCACTGGCAGCACAATTGACAGCCAGCGTCCAGCGCAATCCCTTATTCAGTTGCTACACTTTCGGAAGCACTCTTTATTCAGGCTTGGACGGCAATGGCAACCAGATGCATGGGGTCCAAGTCAGTCTCACCACGCGCGGTTTCACATTCCCGCTTGGTCCGAATGCGGGATTCACCATTCAACTTGCACAAACGGGAACCAGTTCAATTCGAAATCGCGGCTTTGGCAACGAAGTTTCGTCTTCACCTGGCTATCGATATTTTAATTTTGGGTATTTTGACGCAGCTCTCTCCGCGTCCGCCAATAATCTTCTTGGCAACGCGGGAACATCCGCATTCCAAGACCGGAGCCCAGCAAACGGGCAGTGGCAGTTGACCATCAACGAAGGGGACAGTCAAAACAACGCAGCACTGCTCGACAATTTAAGCCAACTCACTGACATTCAATTGCAATTTAATACCCGTAGCTATATTGATCAGATAGCCGCTCAGAACTGCAATCACTGACACGTACTCAGTTGCTCAATTGCCATATGAAAACGAAATTAAATCACCTTTTCACTTTCGCGGTGTGGTTATCGTTTTTACTTACCGGCATTGCTGGCTTTTCGCAGTCGGTTCCGGCTCTGATTAACTACCAAGGGCAGTTGACCAGCCAGACGGGTGTTCCTTTGCCGGCGGGATTATACGCCATTCAGTTTCGCATTTGGGATTCACCAATTGCGACAGGAACCAGCGATCTCATTTGGGAGCAACAGCAAAGTGTTACTGTTCAGGCGAATGGCATATTTGATGTCATTCTTGGTTCGCCCAGCGGAAGCTCGATTCCGGGAGTCACGCCAGCGGTTAACAATCTTGCGTATGCGTTTATCGGAAGCAATTGTTTTCTTGGTGTCACGGTCGCGATCAGTAATGGTATCGCCGTTTCTGGCGCATCGGAAATTCTGCCTCGGCAACAATTGTTAAGCGTGCCGTTTGCTTTTTCGGCTCAACAGGCAGCGCAGGCTCAAGTCGCATTTTCACTCGTTTCCAATTTGGCCAACGCTCTCTCTCCGCCGGGGACGATTGTTGCATACATGGGAATAGTTGCCCCTCCAGGTTGGCTGCTTTGCGATGGCTCACTGGTTAGCCGGACAAATTATGGATCTCTTTACGGAGTAATCGGTAATGCATCTGGCTCAGGTGACGGCTCAACTACGTTCAATCTCCCAGATTTGCGAGGGGTTTTCCTTCGGGGCCTTAATGGTTCCAGATCCGACTCTTTTTCTGACCCTGATGATATCACATTTCGAACAAACATTTTTAGTGGTGGTAATTCCGGTAATGCTATCGGCAGTTATCAATTGGATGCTCTGGTGAGCCACAATCATTCGGTTCAGCAAGCTTATTATTCTAAATATGGTACATATCAGAGCGTCAGTTACACGAATCTTGTCAGATGCGTTGATGAAGGTTGGGGCGCGGTTCAAACCCTTTCCACGGGAGGAAGGGAAACTCGCCCAAAGAATGTAAATGTGAATTACATCATCAAGTATTGAAGGAATCAGGAAAATGCAAATACGAATTTAGCGGTCGGCAATATTCGCATATGTCGCCATTCTCACATTAAATGAGTCGCCTCTCACTAAATTTCCATGCGCATTTCCTTAGTGTGTTTCGGGAACGTAACTGTAAAAGTCTGTGGCGGAGTGTTCTGCGAGGCCTGATTACTTTACTCATTTTTCATGCAAGAGTGACTTTTTGCCTCGCGAACACAACCGGTGTTTCACCTCAAGCTATCTCTCTTCCAAGTGGACCTGGTTCGATGGAAGGATTGGGAGAAAAATTTCAGCCTCAACTCAACTCCGGCACTTTTGATTACCTGGTGCCATTAAAGTTGCCGTCTGTTCGAGGGGGGAACCCAACACTTGCACTCGAGTACAGTCCAGGGAATGAAAATGGCATGTTGGGTTTTGGTTGGAAATGCAAGCTGCCTTATATATCGCGGCAAACAGATAAGGGGTTGCCACGATATATTCCTTCTGACTTTTTTTGTGATGAAAACGCCGAGGAGCTGGTTCATCTGGCTGATAATTCCTATCGCCAAAAAATCGAATCGTTATTTGTTCGCTATGCACAAACTACAAACGGAGGCTGGAATGGAAACGTTCCTGATGGTACTACTCTGACGTTTGGCTCCACAAGTCAGTCCCGGCTTGATTGGGGTACGAACGGCACGTTCCGCTGGATGGTTGATTCGTCGATTGATCCCAAGGGCAACCTTGTGCGATTTGGTTATATCCAGGACTCAGGTCAAATTTACCCGAGTCAAATCGATTACGGGCTTCACACTTCTCAAGCCAGCTCCATGTTTTCAGTAAAATTCGCCTATTCGAGCCGCCCCGACCCATTTGTTGACTGCCGCCCTCGATTTGCAATTACGAATCGCCTACAGCTCGATTCAATAACCGTTGTTTTTGGTTCGCGTCGTATTCGCCATTGGCAGTTTGGATATAACACCAATGCAAATGTATTACTATTGAGTTCCGTGACCGAGTTCGGGGATGCCCGCAGTCTCACCAACGCTGGCTCCCAAGTAAATGTTGATTATTTGCCTCCAACGAAATTTGCATATACTCCTTTCAATTTTACGAATCATCCGAAAGTTCACACTTTAAGCTTTGATTCTCAAGAACAGAATTTTTCTTTTGACAACGAGGGT
>Ga0302322_100000548_pt1 | contig 29098 bp, 28 predicted proteins | sample Fen_T0_2_FD_203757 | JGI IMG/M metagenome (GOLD analysis project Ga0302322, IMG submission 203757) | Peat permafrost microbial communities from Stordalen Mire near Abisko, Sweden - Fen_T0_2 | ecosystem: Environmental > Terrestrial > Soil > Wetlands > Permafrost | place: Sweden: Abisko...
CGGGCGGGTCGATCCGGGATGACGCCTCGATCGAGGCCGCCCGGGCCGCCGGCGCCACCCTGTACCTCACCGGTACCCGACACTTCGCCCACTGACGGCCGCCGGACCGTCCCCCGCAGAGGACCCCCGCAGAGGAGCGCCGCCGTGGTCGAGTGGGAGGTGCCGCCCACCCGGCGCATCGCCTTCGTGGTGGTGCTGCTCGCCGTCGCGACGGCGGTCGCGCTGAGCCAGACGCGGGACGCCCGGTCCGGCGGCGTCGCGCTGGCCGGGGCGCTCGCGCTGGCGGCGCTGATGCGGGCACTGCTGCCGGAGAAGTACTGCCTGGGGCTGCTGGTGCGCTCGCGGCAGTTCGACGTCGTGATGGACGCCGCGCTCGCCGTCGTCGTGTTCGTGCTCGCCAACCAGGTGCCCTCGTGAAACCAGGTGCCCTCGTGAAACCAGGTGCCCTCGTGAACATTCCAGGCCATCGTGCCGAGATGGTTGACACTCCGTCAACAGGCCGTTAAGCAAGCGCTGTGGAGTTCCTGCTCCCGCAGCCCGCCGAGCGCCGTCCGAACCCGGAGACGCTGCGCGAACTGCGGCAATCGTGCGAGACCGTCCTGGCCAGCGACGCCTTCGGCGTGACGTTCGACGAGCGCCTGGCCGAGCTGGTGACGCCCGGGCACCGGCTGAGATCGCCCGATGTCCCGGCCCGCGACCTCGCGGTGGCCCTGCTCGACCCGGTCCGCGACCCCGACCGGTACGGCGGCGGGCTGGAGCATGTGGAGGCGCGCTGGCAGCAGCTCGGCGCCTGGGTCGCCGACCTCGGGATGCCGGAGGACGCCTGCCACCAGCTGGTGCGGGCCGTGGCCCGGGCCGCGCGGGACGTCTCCGGCGAGGACTGGGACTCCGCCTCCAGCTCGGGCTGGGCGGCCTTGCAGCTGTGGATGCAGGCCCACCTGGACGCCGGTGCCGAGCACCGGCGGATGGCCGCCGTCCCGGCCGGCCCGGAGGAGGACTGAACGGCCCGGATCAGGTGGCCGCCGCAGATCACGATCCGTCCCCGCCGGGCGGATCACCTGCGAACCGGGTTGACAGCCCTGTCCCCACGGACCTAGGACGAGTGCCATGCCCCAGACGCCCGTACCGGACGCGACGCTGCGCCCGGACCCCGAGTCGGCCCGGCTGGTCCGGGCCTGCTCCCAGGCGCTCGCCTCGCGGGAGACCCAGCTCGCGGACCGGTTCGCCGTCCACCTCTCGGCGCTCGGGGCACCCGTGGCCGGCGCGCACGCCGCGGAGCTGCTCCACGTGATCCTCGCCGGGGCGCACGCCAGCGCGGACCCGTCGGCGGTCGAGCGCCGCTGGCAGGAGCTGGGCGCGCGGGCCCACCTCGCCGGGTACGCGGGGGAGGGGTTCGCCCGGGTCGGTCACGCGCTCGTCCGGGCGGTCCGGGAGACCTCCAGCGACGACTGGTCCAGCGCCCTCAGCTCGGCCTGGCTGGCGTTCCACCGCTGGATGGCCCACCACCTCGCCCTGGGTGCGGCCGGGGCCGTGGCGCCGTCGTCCGCCGTGGCGCCGTCGTCCGGCGGCGCGGTCGGCGGCCCGGCCGTCCGGGAATGGACCTACGAGGACCTGCTGTCCGTGCGGGACGGCGGGCCGTCCCCGGCGCCACCCCAGGTGGCCCCCGCCCCGCGGCCCGGCTGACAGGCTCACCGCGAAACCCCGGAACCGCGTAGATTGACGGTGCGTCCGGCGGTAGCAGGGGCCTCGTTCGCGCGTGCGCGACCCGCGGCGCCCGTTTCCCGCCGGCGTGCCCGCCAGCGGCAGCACGCGAGACGAAGGACGACGACGGATGACCGAGCCGACACCCCTGGCCCCGCCCGCTCCCGCCGAGGCCATGCTGACCCTGACGCCGCCCGGCCCGACGGCGGCGGTCGCTGCGACGGCGGCCCCCAAGATGGCCCCGCCGGTGCCCGTCGCGGAGATCCCCAAGCTCGACGCGACCGTCGACGGCTACCTGACGGCGCTGCTGCAGCAGCCGACGGCCTCGCCGGAGTTCACCCAGCGGGCGTCCGACGTGCGGAGCATGGGCGACGCCGAGATCCGGCGCGCCGCCGAGTCGTCCAACCGGCTGCTGAAGTCGCCGGTGAAGGCCCTGCAGGAGGGCGGTCTCTCCGAGTCGTCCAAGGTGGGCGGCACCCTGCTCGAGCTGCGCAAGACGGTCGAGGCGCTCGACCCCGGGCAGGCCCAGGGCGCCAAGGGCCTGTTCGGCAAGATGCCGTTCCGGGACCGGCTGACCGACTACTTCCGCCGGTACCAGAGCGCCCAGAGCCACATCGACGCGATCCTGCACGCCCTCTACTCCGGCCAGGACGAGCTGCGCCGCGACAACGCCGCCCTCAACCAGGAGAAGCAGCAGCTCTGGGAGACCATGGGCATGCTCAACCGGTACGTCTACGTCGCCGAGCGGCTGGACGCGCGGGTCGCGGCGGCCGTCGCCGACGTCGAGGTGAGCGACCCCGACAAGGCCAAGGCCCTGCGCGAGGACGTCCTCTTCTACGTCCGGCAGAAGCACCAGGACCTGCTCACCCAGCTCGCGGTGTCGATCCAGAACTATCTGGCCATCGACATCGTCATCAAGAACAACATCGAACTGATCAAGGGCGTCGACCGGGCCACCACGACGACGATCTCGGCCCTGCGGACGGCGGTCATCGTCGCCCAGGCGCTCAACAACCAGAAGCTCGTCCTCGACCAGATCACCGCGCTCAACACGACGACGTCCAACCTCATCCAGCGGACGTCGGAGCTGCTGCGCGACAACTCGGTGGCCATCCAGCAGCAGGCCGCCTCGGCGACGATCGGGCTGCCGCAGCTGCAGGCGGCGTTCCAGAACATCTACCAGACCATGGACGCCATCGACCAGTTCAAGGTGCAGGCCCTGGACAACATGGCAGCGAGCATCGGCACGCTGCAGAACGAGGTCGCCAAGTCGCAGGCGTACCTCGACCGGGTGAAGAAGCACGACGACCGGCTCGCCGGAGGCAGCCTCGAACTCGGTCGCTGATCCGACGGCGGTGCCGGGCCCGCCCGGCGCCGCACCCGCCCGTCCGTCACTGGGGGAGAGAACCGCACCGTGGCCTCGTTGAGGGATCTCATCGCGGCGGTCACCGGCCGTCCGCGCGCAGCCGACCCGCCGCCCGCGATCGAGCTGCCGCGCGTCCCCACCGGCGAGGACCTCCTCGCCTCGGTCGCGGCGATCGAGGCCGAGGTGTCGGCGGCGGTCGCCTCCGACCGGGTGCCGGGGCTGGTCGCCGAGCGGGTGCGCCGGATCTGCGCCACCGCCCGGGACACCATCCCGCGCCTGAACCAGCTCGGCGGCGGCAGCCGGGACGCGCACTCGGTGATGGCCACGGTCACCAGCTACCTGCCGGAGGCGCTCGGGGCCTACCTGCGCCTGCCGCGGTCCTTCGCCGACCGGCGGCCGGTCGACCGCGGCAAGACCTCGCTCATGGTGCTCGTCGACCAGCTCGACCTGCTGGCGGCCACGATGGACGACATCTTCGAGGCGGCCTGCCGGTCCGACGCCGAGGCGCTGGTCGCGCACGGGCGCTTCCTCGCCGAGAAGTTCGGGCACGCCGCCGACGGCGGGGACCTCAGCCTGGGCGGGAGCACCCCGTGACGCCCGCCGGCCCGCCGTCGGGTGGGTCGCCGTCGGGTGGGTCGCCGTCGGGTGGGTCGCCGGCTGCCGGGCTCGCGGCGGCGGTCGACCGGGCCGGGAACGTGGGGGCGGGTGCGGGCCTCGACCCGCAGGTCGCGCGGCGGGAGGCGGCGGCGTTCGCGGCGGCCGTCGCCGAGGCCGCGCCGGGTGCCGCCCGCGACTGGGTCATGGCGTTCGGCGGGACCACCCAGACGTTCTTCGAGGCCGCGGTCGGTGCCCGGCGCTGGCGCGGGGCACCGACGGACGGCCTCCTCGCCCTCGTCGAGGCCGGGTCCCCGGCGGCGGGCGACTACGCGCGGGCGCTCGTCGACGTCGCGGCGGCAGCCTGTGCCCTCGGCACGCCGACGCCCCGGGTGGCGGAGAACGCCTCGGTGGCCTCCGCGGCGCAGCTCGCCGTGGCGGGCCCTCGCCCGTCGGGGGCTCCCTCACCGGGGCCCGGTACCTCCCTGGAGCCCGCGGCTCGGGCCGTGCCGTACCTGCCGTCGCCGCCCTCGACGTCGCCCGCCGCCCGCGACGTCGCCGACTCGCTGGCCCTGCTGAACGTCGTCGGTGACGCGCTGTCCCGGCTGACCCCGCCGCCCGGCTACGGCCCGATCGTGCCGCCGTCCGGGTCGACGCCGTCCGGGTTGACGCCGGGCCCGGCCGGCCCGGTGGGTGGGCCCCCCGGCCCGGCGGGCGGGCCCGCTGCCGCGGCCACCGCGGGGGTGGCCCCGGCGGCGCCCGCACCGGAGGAGCCGCCCGCCCGCACGGTCGAGGAGCTGCTCGCCGAGCTCGACGCCCTCACCGGCCTGGAGCGGGTGAAGTCCGAGATCCACCGGCAGACCGCGCTGCTGCGCGTGGAGAAGCTGCGCGCCGAGGCCGGCCTGCGCAGCGCCACGATCACCCGGCACCTGGTCTTCCTGGGCAACCCGGGCACCGGCAAGACGACGGTGGGCCGGCTCGTCGCCGGGATCTACCGCGCGATCGGGCTGCTCAGCAAGGGCCAGCTCGTGGAGGTGGACCGGTCCGAGCTGGTCGCCGGGTACCTCGGGCAGACGGCGACCAAGACGGGCGAGGTCGTGGCGTCGGCCCTGGGCGGGGTGCTGTTCATCGACGAGGCGTACAGCCTGGCCGGTGACCAGTACGGCGAGGAGGCCATCGACACCCTCGTCAAGGAGATGGAGGACCACCGCGACGACCTCGTCGTCGTGGTGGCCGGGTACCCGCTGCCGATGGCGGCCTTCATCGACTCCAACCCCGGCCTGGCCAGCCGCTTCCGCACCGTGATCGACTTCGCGGACTACACCGACGACGAACTGGTCCAGATCTTCGACCGGCTCGCCGCCGACGCCGACTACGCACCCACGGACGACGCCCGCTCCCGCTTCCGCGAGATCCTCGCGGACACGCCGCGCGGCGAGGGCTTCGGCAACGGGCGTTTCGCCCGCAACGTGCTGGAGGCCGCGATCGGCAGGCACGCCTGGCGCCTGCGCGACGTTGTGCAACCGACGGTCGATCAGTTGCGTCAACTGCTCGCCGAGGACCTCTCGGAGTCCGAGGACCCCCCGGCGACCGAGGACCTCTCGGCGGCCGAGGTGGCGGAGGCCGCCGGGGAGCTGGGGGGCGGGAGCGTGGCCGGGACGGTGGACGCGGGGAGCGAGGGGTCCGGGACGGGCCCCGAGGGGGGTGGGTCGTGAGCCAGGGCACGCTGGACCGGCGGCCGGTGACGGCCTCGGCGGTGCGGGGCGTCTTCGCCGGGTCGCCCGGCCGGATGCGCGTCGCGGGGCTGGTCGCCGTCGCGGGCTGCCTGCTGTTCGCCCTGCTCGGCGCCTCGGCCTACCAGGCCCGCGGCGACGCGCTCGCGGAGGCGAACGCCGACGCCGCGCAGCTGATCCAGGTGCAGCAGATCGCCATCGACGTCGTGCGCGCCGACTCCCTGCTGACGAGCGCCTTCCCGAGCCCCGGGCAGGAGACCGCGGCGCAGGTGGCGGACTTCGACCGGGCGCTGGACAGTGCCGCGAAGCTGGTCGCCGACGCCGCGGCGGCGCAGCCGGCCGACGTCGGGGCGCTGCGGCAGGTGGGCGAGGCGCTGGGCCGCTACCGGCAGTACGCGACGAGCGCCCGGACCTTCAACCGCCAGGGCGACCAGGTCGGGTTCGGGTACCTGCGGCAGGCCGGTGCGGCGCTGCGCGGCGCGGACCGCGACAACAACCCGAACCTCCTCCCCGAAGGCACGACCGGCCTCCTCCCCGCCCTCGACGACCTGATCCTCGCGAACCGGCACCGGGTCGACGACGCCTACAGCGCGTCCGGCTGGGCGACCGTACGCCTGGTGGGCGCCGACGTGGTGGCCCTCGGCGCGCTGCTCGGCGTCCAGGTCTGGCTCGCCCGGCGCACCCGCCGCTACGTCAACCTGCCGCTGGCGTCCGCCGCCGTGGCGGTCCTGGCCGTCGCGGTCGTCGGAGGTGTGATCATGGTCGGGGCGCAGAGCCGCGCGGACGGCGTCCGGTCCAGCTCGTACGCCGCCTTCACCTCGCTCGCGGACGCCCGGATCGCGGTGAACGCGGCCAAGTCCGACGCCGCGATCTCCTTCCTCTACCTGCGGACCGGGGGCAGCTCCGCGACCTTCAGGGCGGACTTCGACGCCCGCACCCGCGCCGTCGACGCCGCCCTGACGCGGGCCCGGGATGCCGCCTCCGGCGACGTCAGGACCTCGTTCCACGCCTGGAAGGACGAGGCCACCGGGCTCTTCGGCAAGACGGACGCCGCCTGGGTGGCGTCCGCGCACGACCTCGCCGACCCGACCAAGAAGATCAACACGGACTTCGCCGCCCTCGACCACGCCCTCGACCAGGGGATCACCGACCAGGTGGGCCAGGTCGACCGGCGCCTCGGTGAGGGCAACCTGCCGCTGCTGGTCATCGGCTGGCTGGCTCTGCTCGTGGGCATCCTCGCCGCGGTCCTCGCCTGGGGCGGGATCGCGCAGCGTCTGGAGGACTACCGATGACCGCCCGTCGTGCCGTGGCCGGCGTGGCCGGCCTGCTGCTCGTCCCGGCGCTCGCCGCCTGCGCGACCGGCGCCACGAACCGGCCGTCCGACGTCGTCGCCCGGATCGCCGCCGAGAGCCGCCCTGCGAGCCCGGCTCCCGCGGCGGCGCAGCAGGCCACCGAGTGCAAGGAGCCCCTCCCGGACGTCGCGTCCTACGCCCCCCTGCTCTCGCTGCCCACCCGGTTCGACGCCGGGTCGCTGATGGCGACGATCGTCCAGCGCGGTTACCTGCTCGTCGGGGTGTCGGGTGACACCCGCCAGCTCGGCGCGCGCGACAGCCTCACCGACGCCGCGCCCGCGGGCCTGGACATCGAGGTCGCCAAGGCCGTCGGCCGGGCCCTGCTCGGCAGCGACGCCTCCGACAAGGTCCGGTTCAAGGTGATCACGGCCGGTGACCGGTTCTCCCAGGCCAACAAGGGCGCGGGTGCGGACGGCGCGGCGGGCGGCGTCGACCTGGTCGCCCGGGTGGTCTCGATCACCTGCGACCGCTGGACCAACCCGGACCTGTCCGTCGGCTCGGCCTTCTCGGTCGCCTACCTCAAGGCCGACCAGCGGGTGCTCGTGCGCAAGGGGATCGACTCCCTCGACACTCTGATCAAGGATCGCCGCAAGCAGACGGGCGACGCGGCGGCGACCGCCCGCGTCTGCGCGCCGAAGGGCTCCACCAGCCTCGCCAAGATCCTCAAGACGGACGGCGTCACGGCCGTCCCCGTCGCCATCCACAGCGACTGCCTGGCCCTCTGGCAGCAGGGCGAGGTCGACGCGATCACCGGCGACGACGTCATTCTCGCCGGGTTCCTCGCCCAGGACCGCACCGCGTACATGCTGCCGGGCAAGCTCGACACCACCTACGCCGGGCTCGCGGTGGCCCGCGCCCACCCCGAGTTCGTGCGCTACCTGAACACCGTCATGGCGACGCCGCAGTTCCGCTCGGCGTGGACGGCCGCCTACCAGCGCTACCTGCAACCCGCCCTGGGTGAGCAGACCCTGCCCGCGCCGGACTACAGCCGCCCCCTGCCATGACCGCGCAACCGGCGTCCGCGCCGTCCGGGGGGCCGCCCGGCACGGTGACCGCGCCCCCGGCCCCCGGCCGGCTCGGCGAGGCGGCGCCCGTCGCCGCCCTGATGGACTACCTCACCGCCCTGCGCGAGTGGGTCGACCGGCGTCGGCGGGAGCTGGACGCCCTGGACGCCGCGGCCCTTCGGTCCGCCGACGCCGACACCTACAGCGCCGACGTCCTGCTCTCGATGGCGCTGTGGCAGTCGGTCAGTGACCGGCAGGCCGAGCTGGGGCGGTTGTGGGACTCCGGGCGCGTCGACGCGCTCGGCCGGGAGCGGATGTCGCAGGTGATCTGGGGGCGCGCCGCCCCGACGTCGACGGCGGGCGGCGGGCTGGCCCTGTCGCTCGTGGAGGCGTGCCGGCTCTCCGACGCGCTCGCCCAGCAGCTGTCCACCCGGCTCTCGTTCGACCCGAGCGCGGCCGACGCCCCCGTCCGCGTCGCCGCGCTGCGCCAGGCGGTGGAGCGGCTGCGCGAGCTCGTCAAGCAGGAGCCGACCTGGTCGGGACAGGTGGAGACGATCGCCGTCCGGGTGAACGACCTCGCCGTCCGGGCGATGCGCGGCGCCGACGTCGGCGCGCCCCTGAAGCAGCTCGAGACCGACGCCGCGCGGGCCGAGCGCGACCTCATCGTGCGGACGGCGACCGTCCGGCAGGCCGAGCGCGACCAGGTCGCCGCGGCGCGCCGGCTCGTGGAGGACCGCCGCACCGCCGCCCAGCGCCTCGCCGCGCTGCAGGACCGGGAGCGCGCCGTCCGGCAGGTCGTCGCCCGGTGCGTGGCGCAGATCGCGACGGCGCCGCGCTTCGCCGTCCCCGAACCGGCCGTGCTCGGCGCGGTACCCGACGACCGGGTGGCCCTGGACGCCTACCTGGCGCGGCTGGACGCCGTCGGGCGGGCGATGGACTTCGTCGAGACGGCGTACGCCGCGCCGCTCGCCCGTCGCCAGGAACTGCAGGGACTCCTCGACGCGTTCCGGGTGATGGCACGGCGGGTGGGCGAGGACGGCGACCCGGTGGTGGTCGCGGCCCTGGAACAGCTGCGTGCCACGCTCGCCGCGGTCCCGTGCGACGTCGCGGCCGCCGAGCGGTACGCCGAACGGCTCCCCCTGTTGATCCGATCGGCCGGCACCCCCGGCCCGACCCCTCGTCAGGAGTGACGATGACCGCCCAGGCGTGCACCCAGCCCGGTTGCACCGGGACGATCCAGGACGGCTACTGCGACCTGTGCGGCGCGCCGGCCGGTGCCCCGCCGCTCTCGGCGATCGACGCGGCGTCCGCGGGGGGTGCCGCGACGTCCTCCGCGGTCTCGACCCCGTCGCGGGCCACCAGCTCGTCGGGGCGGCTCGCGAGCATGCAGATGGGGACGGCGCTCGCGGGTACCGGCTCGCGGCCCACCCGCCGGGCGGGCACCGGCTCGTTCCGGATCCGCGGCGGGCGGCTCGGCGCCGGCCTGACGACGGTCCCGCCGATCCCCGAGGTGGACGCCGCGAAGGCGGTCCTGCACGACCCGCAGCTGCCCGAGGACCGCCGGTTCTGCCCCTCGTGCGGCAACCCGGTGGGCCGGTCACGCGGCGGGCGCCCCGGCCGGACCGAGGGCTTCTGCCCGCACTGCCAGAACCCGTTCTCGTTCTCGCCGAAGCTGCAGCCCGGCGACCTGGTCAACGGCCAGTACGAGGTGGCCGGCTGCCTGGCGCACGGCGGGCTCGGCTGGATCTACCTGGCGTGGGACGTCCACCTGAACCGGCGCGCCGTCGTCCTGAAGGGCCTGCTCAACGCCGGTGACCAGGACGCCTACGAGGCGGCGCAGAAGGAGCGGGAGTTCCTCGCCCGGGTCGCCTACCCCTCGATCGTCAAGGTCTACAACTTCGTCGAGCACGGCGGCGCCGAGTACATCGTCATGGAGTACGTGGGCGGCACCACGCTGAAGTCGATCCTCAAGGACCGGATGCGGGCCAAGGGCGGCGCGTACGACCCGATCCCGGTCGACCAGGCGATCGCCTACATCCTGGAGATCCTGCCGGCGTTCCAGTACCTGCACGACCTCGGCCTGCTGTACTGCGACTTCAAGCCGGACAACATGATCCAGGTCGGGGACGACGTCAAGCTGATCGACCTCGGCGGCGTCCGGCTGATCACCGATCTGGACTCGGCGATCTACGGGACGGTCGGGTACCAGGCGCCGGAGGTGCCGCAGGTCGGGCCGTCGATCGCGTCGGACATCTACACGATCGGCCGCACGCTCGCCGTCCTGATCATGGAGTTCCGCGGGTACCAGACGACGTACGTGGCGTCCCTGCCGACGGTCGCCGAGACGCCGGTGTTCGCGCAGAACGACTCGCTGTACCGGCTGCTCGCCAAGGCGTGCGCGCCCGACCCGGCCGACCGGTTCCAGTCCGCCGACGAGATGCGCCTGCAGCTGCTCGGCGTCCTGCGCGAGATCGTGGCCCGCACCCAGCCGGACGTCGCGCTGCACTCGGCGGCGTCCATGCTCTTCGGCTCGCCGGACACCTCCGCCGACACCCTCGACTGGACGCACCTGCCGACCCTGAAGGTCGACACCGGCGACCGGATGGCGACGTGGCTGGGCAGCATCTCGCTGTCCGACCCGGTGGCCCTGCTCACCTCGCTGGAGCAGGCGCCCTCCCAGACCAAGGAGGTCCGGCTGGCGTACGCGCGGGCGGCCCTGGACGCCGGGCGGTCCGAGCTCACCGAGGGCGTCGTCCAGGCGATGCTGCGCGAGGACCCCTGGGAGTGGCGGGCGGTCTGGCTCACCGGGCTCTCCCGGCTCGCGGCGGGCAAGCCGCAGGAGGCGCGGGCGGCCTTCAACGCCGTCTACGGCCAGGTGCCCGGCGAGCTGGCGCCCAAGCTGGCCCTCGCGCTCGCCTGCGAGGGCAGCGACGAGCCGGACGTCGCCGAGGCCCTCTACGCGACCTGCGCGCGGACCGACGCCAACTACACCGCGCCCGCCGCGTTCGGCCTCGCCCGGATCCGCCAGGCCCGCGGCGACCTGGACGGCGCCATCGCGGCGCTCGACCTCATCCCGGCCACCAGCCGGGCGTACGTGGAGGCCCGCCAGCGCCGGGCCCGCCTGCTCGCCGACGCGGGCCGCGGCCTGCCGGTGCTCGCGGACGCGCTGAACAGCATCGAGCGGGTCACGATCGACCCGTTGGAGCGGGCCCGGCTGCGGGCCGACGTCCTGGGGGCCGCCCTGCAGGAGGTGCTGGCGAAGGGTGCCCAGCCGTCGCTGCACGTCGGCGGGCTGCCGGCCGCCGAGCCGGCCCTACGCGACGGCCTGGAGGAGGCGTACCGCCAGCTCGCCGCGCTCGCACCCGACCGGGGCGAGCGGATCCGGCTGGTCGACGAGGCGAACGGGGTGCGTCGATGGACGTTGCGGTGAGCGCGACGGCGGCGGCCCGGTGCCCGCACTGCGCCGCCGAGGTGACGCCGGGCGACGTCTTCTGCGAGGCGTGCGGCAAACAGCTCGTGGACGGCGCCGTGCCACCGGCCCGGGTGCCGGGTGCGCCCGCGCCCGGTGAGGAGATCGGCGGGCTCGGCGGCGCGAGCGGCGTCCTGGCGGGCGCCCTGGAGCAGGCCCGGACGGCGCCGCCCCGGCGTCCCGGCGTCCGCGCCGTCGACCTCGACCTGGAGGCGCTGCCCGCGGCGTGCACCGTCTGCGGGGCTGCGATCGCTGCGGACGGGTACTGCGCCGACTGCGGTGCGCCCGCGGCGCGGCCCCGCGACCACTGGTCGGAGCAGCCGGCGCCCTGGGTGGCGCTCGTCTGCGACCGCGGCCAGCGGCACGCGATCAACCAGGACGGCGGGGCGATCGCGGCCAGCGAGGAGGCGGGCGGTTTCGCGGCGCTCGTCATCTGCGACGGCGTGTCGTCGGCCGCCCGGTCGGAGCTGGCGAGTCTGGCCGCCGCCCGGGCCGCCCGCGACGTCCTCGCCGAGCCGCGCCCGCTGCCGGCCTCCGCGCCGGTGTCGGTGCCCGGTCCTTCCGCGGGCGACTCCGCGGACTCCGACGATTCCGGCGCGGCGACCGTGCCGATGCCCGTCGCGTCGCGGCCCGGGGGGACGACCCCGCCCTCGGTGGCGCCGTCGGTGCCGCCGTCCGTGCCGCCGCAGGGGTCGACGTCGGTGCAGAGCCGCTCGTCGGTGCTGGCCGCCGCACTGCGGGACGCCGGAGCGGTCGCGCAGGCGCAGGCCGTGCGGGCGGCGTCCGACCCGCCCGAGGACAACCCGCCCGCCTGCACGTTCGTCGCCGCGGCCCTCGACGCGACGACGCTCGTCGTCGGGTGGGTCGGCGACAGCCGTGCGTACTGGCTGCCCGACGAGGGGATCCCGCTGCAGCTGTCGACGGACGACTCGTGGGCCGCCGAGGCGATCGCCGTCGGGTTCTCCCGGGAGGAGGCCGAGCGCGCCCCGCAGGCGCACAGCATCACCCGGTGGCTGGGCCGGGACGCGCCCGACGCCGTGCCGCGGACGCTCGCCCGGCGGCTCGACACCGCCGGCTGGCTGCTGCTCTGCTCGGACGGCCTGTGGAACTACCGCTCGGAGGCCGCGGACCTGAAGGACCTGGTCACGTCGGTGGCTGTGGAGACCGGAGCGGAGCCGCTCGCACTGGCCGAGGCCCTCGTCGCCTGGGCCAACGCGCAGGGCGGCCATGACAACATCACGGTGGCCCTCGCCAGGGTCGGCTAGAAGGGGTTGGGCAGCAGCGATGGCGCAGTTCTCCTGCGAGGTCTACCAGAACGAGTTCCTGCCCGAGGGCGGGACCGACGTCCACGCGGTCGTCACGATCACGTGCAGCGGTGCGGGGGAGGCAGGGCAGGGCGGGGACGACGCCGCGGAGATCATCATCGTGGACACGTCCGGCTCGATGCAGGGTGACCGGATCCAGGCCGCGAAGGCGGGCGCCGCCGCGGCGCTCGACCAGATCATCGACGGCACCTGGTTCGCCCTCATCGCGGGCACGGACGGCGCCACGCGCGCGTTCCCGTACGCCAACGCCGTCTCGGCGATGGTCCGGATGGAGCCGGGTGCCCGCGCCGCCGCCAAGGACGCCGTGTCCCGGCTCGTCGCGGGCGGCGGCACGGCGATCGGATCGTGGCTGCGCCTGGCCACCCGGCTCTTCGAATCGGTGCCGCAGGCCACCCAACGGCACGCGATCCTGCTGACCGACGGCAAGAACCAGTCCGAGACGGCCGAAGTGCTGCGCACGTCGGTGCGGGAGGCATCCGGCCGGTTCCAGTGCGACTGCCGCGGCGTCGGCGCCGACTGGGACGTGCGCGAGCTGCGCGAGGTGGCGACCGCCCTGCTCGGGACCGTTGACATCATCCCCGCGCCGCACCAGCTCGCCGAGGCGTTCGCCGGGCTCATGCGCCAGGCGATGGGCCGCGGCGTCGCCGAGGCCCAGCTGCGGGTGTGGACGCCGCAGGGCGCCCGGGTACTGTTCGTCCGGCAGGTGTCGCCGCAGGTCGAGGACCTCACCGGCCGCCGCGTCGACGTCGACCCGCTGACCGGCGGCTACCCGACCGGCGCGTGGGGCGACGAGAGCCGCGACTACCACGTCGCCGTCCAGCTCGCCGCCAAGCCGGTGGGCGCCGAGCAGCTCGCGGCCCGGGTGAAGCTCGCCGTCGGCGGGCAGGTGGTGGCGCAGGGCCTGGCCAAGGCGCTCTGGTCGGACAACGACGCGCTGACCACGCGGATCAACCCCGAGGTCGCCCACTACACCGGGCAGACCGAGTTGGCCGCGGTGATCCAGGAAGGGCTGGCCGCCAAGGCCGCGGGCGACGACGCCGAGGCGACCGCCAAGCTCGGGCGCGCCGTCCAGCTCGCCCGGGAGACGGGCAACGAGGAGGCGACGGCCAAGCTGCGCAAGGTCGTCGACATCCAGGACCCCGAGGCCGGCACCGTGCGCCTGCGCCGCGACGTCAGCAAGCTCGACGAGATGCAGCTCGACACGGCCTCGACCAAGACGTCGCGGGTGCGGCGCTGATGCCGGGCACGCCGCCCGGCCAGGAGGTGACCAGGTGAGCTACACCTGCCCGGACGGGCACTCCTCCGAGTCGGGGGACTACTGCGACCTCTGCGGGCTGCCCATCCAGGGCTCGACGGGCGCCCCCGCGGCCCCGGTGGACCCGCCGGCCGCCAGGACTGCCGCGGGCACGCCGCCGCCGCTGCCCGGGGGGTACGTCAACCCGCTCGACCTGGGGCCGGCCGGGCCGCTCGGGCGGGCGGCGGTCGCGCCGCCCGCGCCGGCGACGTCCGAGCTGATCTGCCCCAACTGCGCGGCGAGCAACGTGCCCGGCGCGCTGTACTGCGAGAACTGCGGCTACGACTTCACGACGGGCCAGCTGCCCCGGCCGCTGGACCCGCCCGCCGGGATCACCCAGGCGGACGTCGTGGCGGCGCTGCCTGCCGACCTCGCGCCGCCGTCCGGGCTCGTGCCGCCCGCGGACGCCGCGCCCGCGCCGCTCGACCCCGCGACCCGGGCGACCCCGCCCGCCGGGTCGACACCTGCCGCCGGTCCCGCCACCGGGTCACCCACCGGGTCACCCGCCGGGTCTCCCGCGAGCTCGCCGGACCGGCTGGAGTGGGTGGCGGAGGTGTGGATCGACCCGGACTGGTACGCCTCCCAGGACGTCAGCGATCCCTGTCCCTCGGTCGGGCTGCCGCTGGTCGTCCCGGTGCGGGACCGCAGCGTGCTCATCGGCCGGCAGTCGGCGAGCCGCAACATCCACCCGCAGATCGACCTGTCGTCGGACAACGGGGTGTCCCGCCGGCACGCGCAGCTGACCTCCGACGGGCAGCGCTGGTGGGTGGAGGACCTGCAGTCCGCGAACGGCACGTTCGTCGGCGCGGCGGGCGCGGCGATCCCCACGATCGCGATCCCGGTCGGGCAGCGGGTGGAGCTCGCCGACGACGACCGGATCTTCGTCGGTGCCTGGACGCGCGTCGTCGTCCGGCGGGCGACGCCCGAGGAGCAGTCGCTCGGGACGTGAGCGCCCGGGCCGGGTTCGGTCCGGGCCCGGTCCGGCTCGGGACGTGGGTCCCGGCCGGGTCCCGGCGGGGCGGGGTCCGGCACTCGATAGCCTGGCGGCGGACCATCGCGGCGCCGCCGCGCGACGGCCCGCACCGACCGTGCAGGGTCGAGCGTCCGGCGCCGCCACCCACAGAGAGGGAGTGGCGCACCCATGGCGCGCAAGGGCATCGTGACCGTCGTCGGGGCCGGCTTCTACGGGTCGACCACAGCGCAGCGGCTGGCCGAGTACGACATCTTCGAGAAGGTCGTCCTGACCGACATCCGGGACGGCTGGGCCGAGGGCCTCGCGCTCGACCTCAACCAGTCCCGGCCCATCGAGGGCTTCGAGACCCAGGTGGTCGGGAAGACCACCGGCACGGACGGCTCCGGCTACGAGATCATCGCCGGGTCCGACATCGTCGTCATCACCGCGGGCCTGCCCCGCAAGCCCGGCATGAGCCGGATGGACCTGCTCGGCGTCAACGGCGGCATCGTCCGCGGCGTCTCCGAGAACATCGCCAAGCACGCCCCGAACGCCGTCATCATCGTCGTCTCCAACCCGCTCGACGAGATGACGACGGTGGCGCAGCTCGCGTCCGGGTTCCCGCACGCGCGGGTGATCGGCCAGGCCGGGATGCTCGACACCGCCCGGTTCAGCTTCTTCGTGGCCGAGAAGCTCGCCGTCCCGGTGGGTGCCGTCAAGACCCTCACCCTGGGCTCGCACGGCGACACCATGGTCCCCGTGCCGAGCGCGTGCACCGTGAACGGGCAGCCGCTGTCCGGCCTGCTCGACGCGGCGACGATCGAGGAGATCGTCGTGCGCACCCGCAACGGCGGTGCCGAGGTCGTCGCCCTGCTGAAGTCCGGCTCGGCGTACTACGCGCCGTCGGCCGCCGCCGCCCGGATGGCCCGTGCGGTCGCCGAGGACAACGGGCAGATCATGCCCGTCTGTGCCTGGATGAGCGGCGAGTACGGCATCTCGGGCACCTACCTGGGCGTCGAGGCGGAGATCGGCGCGGGCGGCGTCAAGCGAGTCGTCGAGCGGGACCTCACCGAGTCGGAGCTGGCCGGCCTGCGCGAGGCGGCCGACGCGGTCAAGGCCAAGGCGGCGGACGTCGCGACGCTCTGACCCCGTTCGGTACGGAACGTCCGCGCTGCGGCACCGCGCCCGCGGCGGGGAGAACTCCCCGGAGGGCCCCACGATCTGGTGTGGGGCCCTCCGGCGTCGCTACTGTCGCCATTCAGGACGGTCGCGTCGGGCGCCGTCCGGGAGGAAATGGTGGGGGCCGTGTCCACGCTCGTCGTCCTGGCGGTGCCGCTGGTTCTGGTCGTGCTGGTGGCGTTCTGGTTCATCGCGACCTACAACCGGCTGGTGCGCCAGCGCAACCAGGTGCAGGCCGCCGGTGCCCAGGTCGACGTGCAGCTCAAGCGCCGGCACGACCTCATCCCCAACCTGGTCGAGACGGTCCGTGGGTACGCCGCCCACGAGCGCGGCACGCTGGACGCCGTGGTCACGGCCCGGCAGGGCGCGGTCGCCACGGTCGGCGCGCCCCGGGCCGCGCAGGCGCAGGCCGAGGGCGCGCTCAGCCAGGCCCTCAGCCGGCTGCTCGCCGTCGCCGAGGCGTACCCCGATCTGAAGGCGAACCAGAACTTCCTCGCCCTGCAGGGCGAGCTGGGCGCCACCGAAGACAAGATCGCTTACAGCCGGCAGTTCCTCAACAGCGCCGTCCAGACGTTCAACACCTCGGTGCAGTCGGTCCCGACGAACCTCGTCGCGGGGATCGGCGGGTTCCGCGTGGCCGACTTCTTCCAGGCGGCGGGCGACGAGCGCGGCCCGGTGTCCGTCCGGTTCTGATCCGCCCGGTTCCGACCCGTCCGGTTCGGACCCGTCCGGTTTCTGCCCCGGTCCCACCGACCCGCGGGGGAGGGTCCCCATGACCGAGCTGGACCAGTTGATCGCCCGCCTCCCGGAGGCGGCACGGCTGCCGCTCCTGCTCGCCCTGACGGCGTTCGCCGCCTGGGGCGTGCTGTACCTGATGGTGCTCGCGGCGACCCGGCCGCTGCCGCTCCGGCCGGACCCGCCCACCCAGGACCTGCCCGGTGACGAGCCGCCCGCGCTCGTCAACCTGCTCGTCAACCAGTGGACCGTGACCGAGGACGGCGCCGAGTCGACCTTCCTCGACCTGGCCGCCCGCGGCTACCTCGAACTGCGCCAGCCGGACGCCGACGTCCGGCACACCACCGTGCACGTCACCGCCCTCGACCCCAAGGCCGCCGCGGCGGCAGCGGCCCGGCAGGCGCGGGTCCTGCGGTCCGCCGGGGGAGGGGTTCCGCTGACGCCGTACGAGGAGCGGGTGCTGGCTCACGTCCAGGCCGTCGCGGTGGGCGGGGTCGTCCCGCTCACCGCCCTGACGTTCCGGGACGCCGGTAAGGCGGCCGGCTGGGCGTCGTCGTTCGCCGACGAGGTGATCTCCGACGCCCGCGCGCGAGGGCTTCTCCGGCGCCGGGTGCCGCAGTGGGCGGTCGCCCTTCTCGGCGCCGCGGCCGCCGTCCCCGCCCTGGCCACCGGCTGGCTCGTCTACGCCGCGGACGGGAGCAAGGACGTGGGCGCCCTGACGGTCGGGTTGTTCCCGTGGGTCGTGCTGTCGGCGATCGCCGGGCAGCCGCGCGGGTACCGGGGGACCCCGCTCGGCCGGCAGGTGGCGGCCCGCTGGCTCGGGCTGCGCTCGTACCTGCAGGTGGACTCGTCGTTCGCTGCGCTGCCCCCGTCGGCCGTCGCGGTGTGGGACCGGTACCTGGCGTACGGCGACGCGCTCGGCGTCACGCACGTCTGCCGGGCCGCGATCGACTTCGGGATGGGCAACCGGCGGCGGGTGTGGTCCTCGCTCGGCGGCCAGTGGCACCAGGTGCGCGTGCGGTACCCCGGCCGGGCACCCCGCTACGGCGCGCATCCGGTGGCGCCGCTGTTCTTCGGGATGCTGCAGTTCGCGGCCGGGTACGGCTTCGTGCGCCTGGCCGGGCTGCGCGGAGTGCGCGAGGCCACGCAGTCGTGGGTAGAGGCCGCCGTGCTCGCCGCCGCCGTCCTGCTGGGGGCACGGGGGCTCTACGTCGTCGTGCGCGGTGTGATGGACCTGGCGGGCAAGCGCCTGCTCACGGGCGAGGTCCTGTGGATCGACACCTGGAAGAGCACCACCCAGAACGAGACGACGGCCACCACCCTGCACTACCTCGCCGTCGACGACGGGACCTCGGACGTGACGACGGCCTGGGCGCTGCCCCCGGCCCTGCTCCCGGCGCTGCGGCCGGGACAACTCGTCCGGATCGCGGTACGCCCCTGGACCCGGCGCGTGGTCGAGCTCGAGGTCGTGCCGGATCCGGCCCCGGCAGGGGTGGCTCCCACCGGTGTCCCGTCGCCCGTCCCCGCGACGGCTGCCGCCGCGGGTGCCGTCCTGCCGGGGGTGCTCTCCGGGGTCCCGGCGATGCTGCTCGGCGCCGCCGCGCTCGACGCCTCCTTCACCGCTGCGCGCCCGGACTCCCTCGCCCCGGGGCGCCCGGACTACCTCGCCCCGTCCCGCCCCGGGACCCTCGCGCCCGCAGGTGTGGCCGATGCACCGACTGCTGCCGTGCTGCCGCCGTCCCCCACCGCACGCCTCGCAGGCCCAACCCCCCGCGCGCCGCAGCCTGCGGACAGCGGCGGCCGGCACTCTCCGGCGCCCGATCCCCAGCACGCGGCTCCCGCGGCCGATCCCCTGCGTTCGGCGCGCACCGAGCCGATCCGCCGGGGGACGCCGCCGCCCCCGCCACCCGTCCCCCTGCCCGCGAACGTCGCCCGGCCGATGGCTCCGGCGGCCGTGACCTCGGGTGCGGGGGCCGAACTGCTCTCGGCCTCGGAGCTGGCCGGGTGGTTCGGGCTCCCGCTGGAGGCCGCGCAGCCCCTCCCGCTGGGCCCCTCGACCCAGGCGTGGATGTTCCGCCGCGACTGCGGCCCGGCGGCGCCCGGCGTGCCCGCCCCGGCGACCGACGTCGTGCTGGTCTCCGCGGGCCGGGGGACGGCCGACGCGATGGCCCTGCAGCAGGCTCGCCGCGGGACGCCGGTTCCGGGGCTCGGCGAGGAGGCCTATCTCGTCGACCAGGGGGCCGTCGCGCGGTGGGGGAGCGTCGTCGTCCAGGTCACGGCTCCGCCCAGCCTCGGCGTGCCGCGGGATGCGCTGCTGACCGCGCTGCAGACCGCCGTCGTCCGGGTGGCCAAGCAGCGGATCGGCTGACGGGCCGCGGGTCTGGCCGGGGGCCCGGTCCGAGGAGGTCCGCTCGGCGGATAGGGTGCAACCGGTGCGGGACGCCGCGTCCCGAGGGCCGTCCCCCGATCGCCGAAGGAGCCGTCCGTGGCAAAGATCAAGGTCGCCGGTCCCGTCGTCGAGCTCGACGGGGACGAGATGACACGGATCATCTGGCAGTTCATCAAGGACCGCCTGATCCACCCCTATCTCGACGTCGACCTGCGCTACTACGACCTGTCGATCGAGAACCGCGACGCCACCGACGACCAGGTGACCATCGACGCGGCGAACGCGATCAAGGAGCACGGCGTCGGGGTGAAGTGCGCGACGATCACCCCGGACGAGGCGCGGGTGCAGGAGTTCGGGCTCAAGCGGATGTGGCTCTCGCCGAACGGGACGATCCGCAACATCCTCGGCGGCGTGGTGTTCCGCGAGCCGATCATCATCTCGAACATCCCCCGGCTCGTCCCGGGGTGGACGAAGCCGATCATTATCGGCCGTCATGCCCACGGCGACCAGTACCGGGCCACGAACTTCAAGGTTCCCGGCGCCGGTCAGCTCACGATCACCTTCACGCCGGAGGACGGCAGCGCGCCGATCGAGCACGTGGTCGCCACCTACGGGGCTGACGGCGGCGTCGCGATGGGGATGTACAACTTCACCCAGTCGATCATCGATTTCGCCCGGGCGTCCCTGGCGTACGGGCTGCGGCGCGGGTACCCGGTCTATCTCTCGACCAAGAACACGATCCTCAAGGCCTACGACGGGGCGTTCAAGGACATCTTCGCCGAGGTGTTCGAGACCGAGTTCAAGGCCGATTTCGAGGCGGCCGGGCTGACCTACGAGCACCGCCTGATCGACGACATGGTCGCCGCCGCACTCAAGTGGGAGGGCGGCTACGTCTGGGCCTGCAAGAACTACGACGGCGACGTGCAGTCCGACACCGTCGCGCAGGGTTTCGGCTCCCTCGGTCTGATGACCAGCGTGCTGATGACCCCGGACGGCCGGACCGTCGAGGCGGAGGCCGCCCACGGCACGGTCACCCGGCATTACCGCCTGCACCAGCAGGGCAAGCCCACCTCCACCAACCCGATCGCCTCGATCTACGCCTGGACGGGCGGTCTCAAGCACCGCGGCGTCCTCGACGGGGCGCCCGCCGTGACGGCGTTCGCCGAGCGCCTGGAGCGGGTCTGCGTGGAGACGGTCGAGTCGGGCAGCATGACCAAGGACCTCGCCCTGCTGGTCGGCCCGGAACAGCCGTTCCTTACGACGGAGGCGTTCCTCGCCGCGCTCGACGAGAACCTGCAGCGCGCAGGCTCCTGAGAGCCGCGCGGTCGGGGGATCGGGGGAGCGGATGGCCGAGGCCACGACCGGTGACGGGAGCGCCGCCCTGGTCGAGCGGACGGTGACGCTGAGCGATGCCGTCGTGTCGATCGCCATGACGCTGCTCGTCCTGCCGCTCGTCGACCTGGTCGGCGGCCTGGACCCGAACGACGTGTGGCCCGGCGTGCGGGAGCATCGGGACGTCTTCCTCGGCTTCCTGCTGTCGTTCCTCGTGATCCACGGGTTCTGGCGGGCCCACCACGGGGTCTTCGTGCTGGCCCAGCGGCTGTCGAGCCCGCCGCGGCTCCTCGGCGGGTTCAACATGCTCTGGCTGCTCGTCATCGCGTTCCTCCCGTTCCCGACCGCCCTCATCGGCAAGCACGCGACCACGTCGACGACGCCGCTGTACATCGGCACGATGTTCGCGCTCAGCGCGCTGACCTCGGCGATGTACCAGTCGGTGCAGCGGACGGAGCCGGTCGACGGCCGTCCGGCCGGCTCGGCGCCGGCGCGGCTGGCCCGGCGCCTGGTGCTCGGATGGTGGGCGACGGTCGTGTTCGGGGTGTGCGCCGTGATCAGTACGCGGTCGCCGGACGCGGGCCTGTACGGGCTGCTCGTCATCGTGCTGGTGCGGTTCGCCGTCACCAGGGGGGTGCGCGGCCCGGATCGTCCCCCGGTATGACCGCCGACGTGGCGGGGCTCTGGGCGGCGCTGACCGGCGTCCGCGACGACCCGGTGCTCACCACGCTCGACCTGCCCGACGGTCCCCAACTCCTGCCCTCCGTGCACCGGGTGCGTGCCGCGGCCCTGGCGACCGTCGCGACCGCGACCCTCGCCGTGGCCGTCTTCGGCGCCGAGCGGACGGGCGGCCCGGGAGCCGTCCCCCCACCGGTCCGGGTGGGAGGCCGCGAGGCGGAGGTCGCCTTCCGCAGCGAGCGGTACCTGCGCCTCGACGGGCGCACCGGCAGGCTCTGGGAGCCGCTGTCCGGCGATTACCGGTCGGTCGACGGCTGGGTGCGCCTGCACGCCAACTTCGCCCACCACGTGGACGCCGCCTGTCGTGCGCTGGAGGTGCCGCCGCGGCGGGACGCCGTCGCCGCGGCCCTGGCACGGTGGCGTGCCGTCGAGGCCGAGGACGCCGTGATCGCCGCGGGTGGGGCCGCCGGCGCCCTGCGGACGGCGCAGGAGTGGGCCGACCACCCCCACCGGGCCGTGCTCGCCGCCCGGCCGGTGATCGACGTCCGGCGGATCGACGGCTCGACGCCGGCCGTCGGCGCGCGCACGGCGGTGCCGCCGACCGGGCGCGGCGGCCGGCCGGGACGGCCCCTCGCCGGACTGAGGGTCCTGGACCTCACCCGCATGATCGCCGGGCCTGTCGCCGGTCGGGTGCTGACCTCGTGGGGCGCGGACGTGCTCGCCGTCCGGGGGCCGCACCTGCCGACCGTGCCGTGGCTCGACCTGGACAACGGGTTCGGCAAGCGCTGGCGACTGCTCGACCTGCGCGCCGCGGACGATCGCGACGCCTTCCTCACCCTGGTGCGACGCGCGGACGCCGTCGTGCAGTCCTACCGGCCCGGCGCGCTCGACCGCTGGGGTCTCGGCGCGCCGGACCTGGCCGCCGTGCGGCCGGGCCTCGGCCACGTGTCGGTGAGCGCGTACGGCGATACCGGTCCCTGGGCCGGCCGCCGTGGCTTCGACTCGGTGGTGCAACTCGTCACGGGGCTCGCCGACACGGCGATGCGGGCCACCGGTTCCGACCGGCCCGTGCCGCTCCCCGGCCAGGTGCTCGACCATGCCGCAGGGTGGCTGGCCGCCGCGGGAGTCGTCGAGACGGTCCGCCGGGCCCGGCGCGACGGCGGGTCGTGGCGGGCCGACGTGACCCTCGCCGGCGTCGCGGGCTGGCTCGACGGGCTGGGCCGGGTGGACGCCGAGACGGTGTCCGCGACCCCGGATCCGGGCCTCGACGACGTCGCCGATCTGCTGACCGGCATGCACACCTCGGCCGGCCTGCTGCGATACGTCAGGCCGCCGGGGACGATCGGCAGGACCGCCCCGCTCTGGGAGTCCCCGTCCCCGTTCCCGCCGCCGGACCCTGTCACGCCGGACCCTGTCACGCCGGACCCTGTCACGCCGGACCCTGTCACGCCGGACCCTGTCACGCGGGAGCCCGCCGAGCCGGAGCCTCGGCCCTGAGCCGGGCCTCACGTGACGCTCCCGTCGCGGTAGGTCCAGCGGCCCTCCCGCCGGGTGAACCGGCTGCGCTCGCGCAGACGGTCGGTGCGCCCGCCACGTTCGGTGTAGCCGGCCTCGAACGTCACCTCGGCGGTGTCGGGGCCCGTGGTCCGCGCGGAGAGCACGCGCAGGCCCGTCCAGAGGAGCGCGGGGTCGATCCGGAGCGCGGCGGGCCGGGTGCTCTCGTCCCAGGTGGCGAGGACGTAGTCGTCCCGTCGCAGGGCGTACGCCGTGTACCGCGAGCGCATCAGGCTCTCGGCGTCGGGCGTCGGGGTCCCCGGATCGTCCAGGTAGCGGCCGCAGCATCGCGCGTACGTCAGCACCCCGCCGAAGCTGCTCGACCGCCCGCAGGGGCAGCCGGCGTCAGGGTCCGGGTGGCGGGCGGTCATGGCAGGAGGGTGTCGAGATCGAGACGCGTCTCGGCGGGGGTCAGCAGGGAGACCGCGCCCGGGGCGGTCCGCCCCCCTGGGGACTCCCGGTGGTGCGGCCAGGCTGCGACGATCACGAGACCTCCTGCGGTTGCGGTTGCGGACGACGGCTGGCCGGCACCGGGTCCAGGTGCGGCCTGGGACAGGATGCCCCGACCCGGCTCGTCGCGCTGACGGTCATCCACAGGGCAGCGTTGTCCACAGGCTGATCGGTCGAGGCCGCGGGAGGTCGGACGCCGTGCCTACCGTCGGACCCATGACATCCCACCGAACCTCCCCCGACGACGACCTGATGGAGTCGGTCTTCCAGGAGGTCTACGCCAGGTTCGACGCCGCCCAGCGGGACGTCCCCGCCGACGGGCCCGCCGCGATCACCGTCCTGCTGCGCAAGGCGCTGCTGGCCCTGAGCGTCGAGGACGCCGCAGGGGCCGGCCGATTCGTCGCCGAGGCGCGAGGCGTCCCGCCGGGCCCGGACGTCACCCCGCCCGTGCTGCTTCTCCTGGCGCTGCAGCTTCTCGACGAGGAGTTGCAGCGGGCCGCCGACCGTGGTGGCGGTGAGTGGTTCGACGCCCTGCAGTCCTGCCTCGCCGAGCCTGAGGACGACGTCACGCGGGTGGCCCTGGCCACGATGGCCTCCGTGGCACCGCGGTACCCGCTGTCGCCGTGGATGGCGAGCGTGATCGAGGAGTACCGGAGGGAGTACCGGGCGCCGGACCCGGCCACGGTGGCGGAACGGGTGGTCGCCGGCCTCGTCGACGAGGGTGACGCGGTGCTCGCCGTCCTGACGGTCGCCTCCTCGCTGGAGGAAGCCGGGGACCTGGCGGACGAGAAGGAGGAGTTCGACCCCGGTCCCGAGGACGACGACGACCCCTGGTCGTGAGCCTGTGCGCAGGGCAGGTCAGCGCAGCAGCGCGTCCAGGTCCACGGTGAGGGTTGCCGGGGTGAGCAGGGTCACGGCGCCGGTGCTGTCCGCGGTCACCTCGTACCGGCCGTCCACCAGGATGTAGGCGGACGGGGACACCGGGGGCCGGGCCGCAGGTCGACGATCCAGTACGCGCCGACGCCGCCGTCGGCGTATTCCGAGAACTTGCTGACCCGGTCCGTGCGCACCGTCCCGGGGGACAGCACCTCGACGGCCAGCAGGACGTCGGAGGTGTCCAGCCGGGTGGGGCTGTCGGCGATCAGCGGCTCCGGCACGACCACCAGGTCGGGCGCACGCACGCCCGGGGGGCAGCGGGAGTCCGTGACGACCTCGAAGTCCTGAAGGACCGCCGGAGAAGCGGGCAGCTGTGACTCGAGCCGGGTGAAGAGGCGCCCGCTCGCGCGCTGAGGAAAGGCAGCGGACCGCGGGACCATCGCCACCACTCCTTCGGCCAGCTCACACCGCTGCCCCAGATCATCGGAAGACGACGGTGCGGTCCCCGTTGGGCAGTACGCGGTGCTCGGCGTGCCAGCGGACGGCGCGGGCGAGGACCTGGGCCTCGACGTCCCGGCCGAGGGCTGCCAGGGCGTCCGGACCCATGGTGTGGTCGGCGCGTGCGACGTCCTGCTCGATGATCGGCCCCTCGTCGAGCGCCGCGGTGACGTAGTGCGCGGTGGCCCCGATCAGCTTGACGCCGCGGGCGTGGGCCTGGTGATAGGGCCGGGCGCCCTTGAAGCTCGGAAGGAAGGAATGATGGATGTTGATGATCCGCCCCGGCAGCTCGGCGCACACCTCGGGCGAGAGCACCTGCATGTACCGGGCGAGCACGACGAGTTCGACGTCGTGCTCCTTGACGAGTTCCTTGAGCCGGGCGTCGGCCGTGGCGCGGGTCTGGGGGGTCACCGGGAGATGGTGGAACGGGACGCCGTAGAACTCGGCGATCGGCTGCAGGGTCTCGTGGTTGCCGACGACCGCGGGGACGTCGACCGGAAGGGTCCCGGCGCGGGCGCGGAACAGCAGGTCGTTGAGGCAGTGCCCGCCCCGGCTCACCAGGACGAGCGTCCGCGTCCGGTGATCGCCCGGGTGCAGCTGCCAGTCCATGCCGTAGCGCGCGGCGACGGGCGTGAGGCTGAGCCGCAGGGCCGGTCCGACCTGCTCGCCCTCCACCGCCACCCGCATGAAGAACCGGCCGGTGTCCGGGTCGCCGAACTGCTGGCTCTCGACGATGTTTCCGCCGGACACGACGATCGCCCCGGCGACGGCGTGCACGATCCCGTGCTGATCCGGGCAGGAGAGCGTGAGGATCTCGGTGGACGTCACGGCGTCGAGGCTAGCCTTGCCACCCGTCGGCGACCGCGACCCGCGGCTGTGGTGCGCGGCTGTGGTACACCGCCGCGACCGCGGTCACTGGTCACGCGTGGCCGAGCGCCTGGACGTCGGGGTCGTCCTCGGGGTCGTCGCGCTGGGCGCTCCGACGCGCCTGGGCGTCGAGGAAGCGTTCCACGAGCGTACGGACGATCACCGCCATGGTGAATCCGTGGTCGCGCGAGAAGGTGCGCAACCGTTCGTAGTCGCCCGCGGGCAGCCGCACGGGGAGCACCTTCAGCCCCTCCTCGGCGGACGGGCGCGCTTCGGACAGGCCGCTCAGGGGGCCGAGCGGGCGGCGCGACCCGAACGGCTGACCACGGCCTGCGGGGCCACGCCCCCGGGCCTGACGGGAGGCGACGTCGGCGGGGAGATCCATCGTGATCCGCCCGGACACCGGCGGGCCGGCCGGCGTCGCGGCTCCGTCGAAGGGTTCGACGGTGGGGGAGGCAGCGGTGTCACCTCCGGCGCCGGCGACGGTGGTCCGGAGGAGGGCTGAGAGGAGCTCGTCCTGTTCCTCGCGGGGCAGCAGGCGGGCGGCCCTGACCAGCAGGTCGGCGATCCGGTCGGTCATCGGGTCCTCCAGGTGGTCCGGGGCACAGGGCTCTCGCGAGACCGGCGATACCGCTGGTCGAGAGTGGCGATATCGCGATATCGCCATCGTGCGCTCGTGCTGGTCCGCCGTCAAGGTCACTGTTATCGTTGGCGGCGCCGCGACTGGCGTTGAGGTGGAGAACCACCGGGAAGCGGCAGAGTCGACATCCTCGGGTCGTTCGCCTGGGCCCCGGGGGCAGCACGGCTCGCCGTGCCGACACTGCCCATAGAGCTGACACAGCGGATCTCAAGGAGCCGTCATGTCCGACCAGTCCACACCCACGTCCGTGTCCGTCACGGTGAGCCCGCTCGCCGACGTCGACCCTGAGATCGCCGCCGTCCTGGAGGGCGAGCTGGCGCGCCAGCGCGGGACGCTCGAGATGATCGCCAGCGAGAACTTCGCCCCGCGCGGCGTCCTGGAGGCCCAGGGCAGCGTGCTGACCAACAAGTACGCCGAGGGCTACCCCGGCAAGCGGTACTACGGGGGCTGCGAGGAGGTCGACAAGGCCGAGAATCTGGCCCGCGACCGGGTGAAGGCGCTCTACGGCGCCGGCTACGCCAACGTCCAGCCCCACTCCGGTGCGCAGGCCAACGCCTCCGCCATGCACGCCCTGATCCGGCCCGGTGACGGGATCCTGGGTCTGGAGCTGGCCCACGGGGGCCACCTCACGCACGGAATGAAGATCAACTACTCCGGGCGCCTGTACGACGTCAGCTCCTACGGCGTCGACCCCCGGACGTTCCTCGTCGACATGGACGTCGTGCGGGCGAAGGCCCTCGAGCACCGCCCCAAGATGATCATCGCTGGGTGGTCCGCCTACCCCCGGCACCTGGACTTCGCCGCGTTCCGGAGCATCGCCGACGAGATCGGCGCCTACCTCATGGTCGACATGGCCCACTTCTCCGGGCTGGTCGCCGCGGGGCTGCACCCCAACCCGGTCCCGTTCGCCCACGTCACGACGTCGACGACCCACAAGACCCTCGCCGGGCCGCGGGGCGGCATGATCCTCGCTCCCGACGAGGCGCACGCCAAGCTGTTCCAGTCCGCGGTGTTCCCGGGCCAGCAGGGCGGGCCGCTGATGCACGTCATCGCGGCCAAGGCCGTGGCCTTCAAGATCGCGGGCACGGCGGAGTTCGCCGAGCGTCAGGCGCGCACGCTCCGCGGTGCCGCCATCCTCGCCGAGCGCCTGCTCGCCCCGGACGCCGCCTCGGCCGGCGTGTCGGTGCTGACCGGCGGGACCGACGTCCACCTCGTGCTCGTCGACCTGCGCGCCTCCGTGCTGGACGGCCAGCAGGCCGAGGACCGGCTGCACGACGTCGGGATCACGGTCAACCGCAACGCGGTCCCGTTCGACCCCCGCCCCCCGATGGTCACCTCGGGCCTGCGCATCGGGACGCCGGCGCTCGCGTCGCGGGGCTTCGGCGACGAGCAGTTCGCCGAGGTCGCCGACGTCATCGCCCTGGCCCTGCAGCCGGGTGCGGACATCGACAAGCTGCGTGGGCGGGTGGAACGGCTGGCCGCCGACTTCCCGCTGTACGACGGCCTGGAGACCTGGTGACGGCGCGGGTCCTCGACGGCACGGCGACCGCGGCGCGCATCAAGGGTGAGCTGACCGAGCGGGTCGCCGCGCTGCGGGCGCAGGGGGTGACGCCGGGCCTCGGCACGGTGCTGGTCGGCGACGACCCCGGCAGCCGCGCCTACGTCAACGGCAAGCACCGGGACTGCGCCGAGGTGGGGATCACCTCGATCCGGGTGGACCTGCCGGGGACGGCGACCCAGGCGCAGGTCGAGGAGGCCGTCGCCGCCCTCAACGCCGACCCCGCGTGCACCGGGTACATCGTGCAGCTGCCGCTGCCCGCAGGCCTGGACGCCGACCGGGTGCTGGAGCTCATGGACCCCGCCAAGGACGCGGACGGCCTGCACCCGACGAACCTCGGCCGCCTCGTGCTCAACGTCAACGGACCCCTGCGGTCGCCGCTGCCGTGCACGCCGCGGGGCATCGTCGACCTGCTGCTCCGCCACGACGTCGATCTCAAGGGCGCCGAGGTGTGCGTGCTGGGCCGGGGGGTCACCGTCGGTCGGCCGCTCGGCCTGCTGCTCACCCGGCGGGCGGTCAACGCGACCGTCACCCTCTGCCACACGGGCACCCGGGACGTCGCCCCGCACCTGCGCCGGGCGGACGTCGTCGTGGCGGCGGCCGGGGTGCCGGGCATCGTCACCCCGGACGTCGTCAAGCCGGGTGCGGTCGTCCTGGACGTCGGCATCACCCGGGTCGTGGACGAGGCGACCGGCCGCACCCGGCTCGTCGGCGACGTCGCTCCGGAGGTGCGCGAGGTGGCCTCCTGGATCGCACCGATGCCGGGCGGTGTCGGTCCGATGACCCGGGCCATGCTCCTGTCGAACGTGGTCGAGGCCGCCGAGCGCTGAGGGGCCGCCCTCACACCTGCGGAGCCAGGACCGTCGAACGGGTGGACGTCCCTTCCGGGCGCCCACCCGTTCCGCTCCCGGAGACGCTCGTGAACCGCTCAGGACCTGCCCTCGGTGCCGGCGTCGAGCCTCGCCAGGGCGAGTTGCGCGTACAGGGCCGCCCCGACCGGCAGGACCCGGTCGTCGAAGGCCGCGCGCGGCGAGTGGTTGGTCGGGGCGGCCGACGGGTCGCGCCCGTCGACGACGGCCCCGAGGAAGAGCATCGCCCCCGGCACCTCGGCGCAGACGCGGGAGAAGTCCTCCGAACCGGTCATCGGGTTGGCCAGCCGGACGACGGCGTCCGTGCCGAGGAGCCGGCCCGCGACGTCCATCGCGAACCGGGCCTGGTCCGGGTCGTTGACGGTCACCGGGTACTCCGCCTCGTACCGGACGTCGACGTCGACGCCGTGCGCGGAGGCGACCCCCTCGCACACCTCCCGGGCGAACCCGGCGATCGACGCCCGAACGGCCGGGTCGAAGGTGCGCACGGTCGCCTCGAACACGACGTCGTCAGGGATGATGTTGCGCCGCGTCCCCGCATGGAACGTGCCGACGGTGAGGACGGCCGGTGCGAACGGGTCGAGCCGGCGCGTCATCGCCGTCTGCAGGGCCAGCACCATCTCGCAGGCGGCGGGGATCGGATCCCGGGCGCCGTGGGGCGTCGAACCGTGGCCACCGCGTCC
>Ga0302322_100000550_pt1 | contig 29066 bp, 26 predicted proteins | sample Fen_T0_2_FD_203757 | JGI IMG/M metagenome (GOLD analysis project Ga0302322, IMG submission 203757) | Peat permafrost microbial communities from Stordalen Mire near Abisko, Sweden - Fen_T0_2 | ecosystem: Environmental > Terrestrial > Soil > Wetlands > Permafrost | place: Sweden: Abisko...
CGGATCATCACCGACGCCGTGCATGCCGCCGGCGGGAAGATCGCACTGCAGATCCTGCACGCCGGGCGCTACGCGTATCACCCGCTGGCCGTTGCGCCGTCGACGTCGCGCTCGCCGATCAGCCCGTTCCGTGCCCGGGGCCTGACCGGCTGGGGCGTGCGCAAGACCATCGCCGATTACGTGCGGTGCGCGCAGCTGGCGCAGCGCGCAGGTTATGACGGCGTGGAGATCATGGGGTCCGAGGGCTACCTCATCAACCAGTTCGTGGCACCCGGGACCAACCACCGCGACGACGAGTGGGGCGGCCCGTTCGAGCACCGCATTCGATTCCCGGTGGAGATCGTCCGGCGCACAAGGGAGGCCGTGGGCCGGGAGTTCATCATCGTCTACCGGCTCTCGATGCTTGACCTGGTGGAAGGCGGCAGCACCTGGGACGAGGTCGTGCAGCTGGCACAGGTCGTCGAAGCCGCGGGTACGTCGATCATCAACACGGGCATCGGCTGGCACGAGGCGCGCATTCCGACGATCGGGACGATGGTGCCGCGCGCGGCATTCGCGTGGGTGACCCGGCGGCTGAAGGGCGCCGTGAACATTCCGCTGATCACGACCAACCGGATCAACGACCCGGCCACCGGCGAAGCGGTTCTGGCGCGCGGCGACGCTGACATGATTTCGATGGCGCGGCCGTTCCTGGCCGATCCGGACTTCGTCAACAAGGCCACGGAGAATCGCGCGGACGAAATCAACACCTGCATCGGCTGCAACCAGGCGTGCCTCGATCACATCTTCGCGGGCAAGCTCGCATCATGCCTCGTCAACCCGTTCGCATGCCGCGAGACGGAAATGAAACCGCAGCCGGCCGCGCAGCGGTTGAAGGTGGCCGTTGTCGGTGCCGGGCCGGCCGGCCTCGCCTGCGCAACGACCGCGGCGGCGCGTGGCCACTACGTGACCCTGTTCGAGGCGGCGGGCGAGATCGGCGGCCAGTTCAATCTCGCGCGCCGGATTCCGGGCAAGGAAGAGTTTGCGGAAACGCTCAGGTACTACCGCACGCGCTTGCGGGTCCTCGGCGTGCGCGTCGAATTGAACCGCAAGGTATCCGCCGACCACCTGCGGGGCTACGACCAGGTGATCCTCGCCACTGGCATCGTTCCTCGCGTGCCTCCGATTCCCGGCATCGACCATCCCAAAGTCGCGAACTACGTTGAGATCGTCGACGGCCGCAGGCACGCGGGCCGGCGCGTGGCGATTGTCGGCGCAGGCGGCATCGGCTTCGACGTGGGCGAATTTCTCACGGCGGGGGCGTCCCCGCCGGATGGTCACGCCAGCGACGGACGCGACGACGATCCCGCCATTGTGGCCTTCCGCGACGAGTGGGGAATCGATGTCAACTTCGCGCAACGCGGCGGCCTCATCGAGCCGTACGATCATCCTTCGCGGCGCAGGCTGTGGCTGCTGCAGCGCAAGGACGAGAAGGTCGGCGGGGGTCTCGCCAAGACGACCGGCTGGATCCGCCGCGCGCTTCTCAAGAATCGCGGCGTGGCGATGATCTCGGGCGTGCACTACGACGGAATCGACGACCGCGGCCTGACGATTACCGTGGACGGCAAGCCCGAGTTGCTCGACGTGGATACGATCGTGATCTGCGCCGGACAGGAGCCACGGCGCGAACTGGTCGCCGGACTCGAGGCGGCCGGAATTCCTCACCAGCTGATCGGTGGCGCGGACGTTGCGGCGGAGCTCGACGCGAAGCGTGCCATCGAGCAGGGCACGCAGGTGGCGATGGCGCTGTAACCGCCACCACGCCAGGGAATCCGGATGGAAACGACCCCGATCAAGCGCCGGCTCACCGCGATCCTCGCCGCGGACGCGGTCAACTACAGCCGTCACATGAGCGTCGACGAGGAGGGGACGCTGCGCCTGCTGGCCGCGCATCGTGCCGTCATCGACCGCATCATCGAGGCGCACGAGGGCCGCATCGTTGGCACGCAGGGCGACAGCGTGCTGGCCGAATTCGCGAGCCCGGTCGAGGCCGTACGCTGCGCCGTCGAGATCCAGGAGGGCGTGCATACGCGCAACGAAGCGCTTCCTGAATCCGATCGCCTGGACTTTCGCATTGGCGTGAACTTGGGCGACGTGATGATCGACGGCGCGGACATCCTGGGTGACGGCGTCAACGTGGCAGCGCGGCTGGAAGGCATTGCCGAACCCGGCGGCATTTGCATCTCCTCTTCCGTCTACGACCAGATCGCCGGCAAGCTCAACATGGGTTTCGTGGACCTGGGCGAGCAATCGCTGAAGAACATCACGCGGCCGATCCGCGTCTACCAATTCGATCGCGGCGGCGCCGCCGGCGGCCTCAGGCGCGCGCAGGCGTCGCGCAGGAGGTCCGGCGCGGTTGCCGGCGGCATTGCGTTACTGCTGCTGGCCGTCGCAGGCGCCTGGCAGGCCGGATGGTTCGACCGTCGCGCCGAGCCGAAATCCGCGGTGCCTCCCGCTGCACCGCCCGTGGCAGCTGCACCGGCGCCGGGTTCGGAGGAGATGAAGCTCAAGTTGCAGATCGCCGAAGCCGAAAGGGCCAAGGCGGAGGCGGAACTCGCGCGGGCGCGCTCGGACAACGACGCCGCAAAACAGCGGGCCGAAGCGGACCAGGCGCGACAGCGGGCGACAGCGCGCGTCGCTGCTGCCGACAAGAAGGACGCGCCTGCGGCAATACCTCCGACGCCGGCCGTCGCTCCGCCCCCGGCGCCCGCATTGCCGGCCGAGCAGGTTCCCGCCCCGTCAGCTTCGGCGGCAACCGCTGCGCCAAAGGCGGCACCTGTCACCGCATTCGTGCCTGTGGCCAACGGCACCGGAACGGCGACGCGCGATTGCGAAGGATTCGAGGAATTGCGCCCGTTCTTGGAAACGCAGCTTCCGGTCCGCGTCGACGACGGCATGATCATCGTCGAGCGCGGAACGGCCGGGCAGGTCGGCTACCTGTTCGCGAAGGGACGGCCGACGATAGACGGCCAGCTCGTGCTCGCGGGCATCGCGATTTCCCCGTCCAAGCGCAACTACGGCAAGGAAATCAAGGCGTATTTCACCGGCGCCTATGCCAACGGCGCATTCGCGCTCAACGGGCGGACCGGATCGCGGAACTGCCGGATGACAATACGGCTGGACGCGTCCCGGTAACCCAATCGCGAGCGCGCTTTCGGGGAAATCGGGTTCCCGGCGTGGAGGTCTTCAGCGATCGGCTGGGGGCGCGGTCCCACCGTGTTCCAGCCGGCGCCGGTCGAGCATGCGTTTGGCCGCAGCTCGCACCTGCTGCAACACGTCCGGAGTCGCAATCCACGACGATGCCGCCTCCGCGCGCATTGCCACTCCGGTCTTCGCTTCCGTTCCCGCCGAGTTGACGAGGCCTGCGAACACGTCGGTGCGATTGCCCGGATTGCCGTCGTTGGTCCGCACATAGAACGGTACGAATGTCGTGCCGATGCTGGCAAGCGCATGGTAGTCGCCCAGAAACAATCCTTCCGCATTCGGCGCTAGCGCGAGGTCGAACGGTCCCGCAACGTGGCTCTCGCGCCAGGCTACGCCGTCAGCCGACTGCGCAAGCCAGAAGTCGGTGGGCAGCGTCGACGGGTCGGTCGTGTTGTTGCGGAAGTCGAAATAGGTGACGCCGATCGTTCCGTCATCGCGCACGGTCACGGTGGGCGAGAACGCCGGCACGTTGGGCTCGCGATTGACCCTGACCGGGGCGGACCAGGTCAGCCCGCCATCGGTGGAGCGGGAAAACGCGATGCCGTCGCGGACGCCGCCTGAAAAGCGCGAATCCTGCCACGCCGCGACCAGCATGCCCTGGCGGCTCACCGCAATGGAACCCAGCGTCGCGCTGTCGCGCACGTCGGTCTGATTTTCCGGATCGCGCACGCCCAGCGCCTGCGCTTGCGCGATGACGATGGGCGCGGACCACGTGACGCCCTTGTCGGTGGAGCGGATGATTGCCAGCGCCGGATCCGGAGTGAACCGCGTGAAGAAATTCACCAGCACGCCGCCGGGCAGCACGACAATCTGGTTGTTGAGCGTCTGGTTGTTGGCGCCGGGATCGAAGATCGGCAGCGCGGGTTCCCACGCCGCGCCGGCGTTCGTCGTGCGGGCAAACCAGGTCGGGCCGCGATCGCCTTCCAGGCGGTCCCACGTCGCGTACACGTACCGTGCATCTGTCGGGTCGGCAGTGATCGATTCCTTGTCGTTGAACGCCGCTGGCCCGTCGCGGATCAGCGTGGTAGGTACACTCCATGTTCTGCCGTGGTCGGCAGAACGGCTGACCAGGATCGCGCTCACCGAGCCGGGCTGGTTTTCCGCGCCGCTGAACGACAGCGAGATCTGGTAAGCGGTCCCGTCCGGAGAGAACGTGACCCACGGGTCGCTCGCGCGTTCGTAGTCGCCGCCGTTCGCTGCGTTACCACCCGCGCAGCGCGAGAAGGCCGCCGCGGTGCGCCCCCACGTGCGGCCGCCGTCGGACGAATGGCCGGTCATCAGGCCATGCGATCCGCCATTCGACCAGCGGTCCTGCTGCCAGATGCCGATCAGGTTGGATGCATTGGTCGGGTCGATGGCAAGCATCGGTTCAACTTCGGCATTCTGGAACAGCGTGCCACTGGCGGCGACGCTGTCGCAACCGGGCGCGAACGCCGACACGCCGGAAGCGCGGAATTGCGGATCGGGCTGCCCCAGGCTGCTGGCGCACATGCTGACCGCGTCGGGACCATAACCTTCCGGGAAGTAACCTTTCCCGAGCATCTGCGCCTTGACCACGGGATCGATCGTGAAGCGATGATTGGAATCGAAGCGCTGATTCCAGAGACGATACACAGGCACGGTGCCGGCCAGGCACGCGCCGCTCGCCGTGTCCGGCAATGCGATGTAGAACGCGTTCGGCGTCTCCAGGATGTATCCGCTGAAATTGGGATCGGTGCCGATCTTGTCGACGACCACCGCACATTCGGCCGGCGACGCCGAGAAGAAATGCGAATTGCCGTGCTGCGGCGGAATGAAGAAGCGGCAGACCGGATTGACGCCGGCGCCACCCGCTTCCGACGTCGGGTAAGCGATGAACGTCAGGCCCGTGCGCGACCAGCCTTCGAACTTGCCGGTATCGAGGGCGTCGATGTCCGGCGCGAGAGGGCTCACGAAGTAATGGTCGAGCGTCTGGTTGTAGAACTCGACGACGGTGATTGCGCCCGCCGGCAACGCGGCGAAGCGGCCGCTGAAGTTGGTCGCGAGATTCGGGCCGGTCGCGTGGTTCGAGAACAGCGCGTTGACCCCGTCGGTCGGCAACGCCGAGTACGCCAGCGTATCGACGCCGGCGAAAGTCAGCGTGCCGCCGTCCGTCGCGACGAAGCGATCGGGCATCACATAGTCGGGTGTCACGAGGCCGGTCGCCGCGACACCTTGTGTTGCGATCAGCACGCGCTTGTTGGCCGTCACGGTGTCCGGCAGGTCGAGCCCGAACGTGTACGCCTTGGCGACGCCCGCGTGGGTCGCCATCAGGCTGCGTCCGGCGAGCCGATTCATGCCGTTCGCGCCTTGCATTTCCTTGAGTACGACGAACTGCCGCGTCCCGTCGGCATTCGAGTAGATTTCGTCGATCTTCCAGGACTCGAAGCCGGCGCCCGCGGCCGATGCTGCGAACACGAGAAGGACAAGAAGTAAGGCAGCGCGAAAATTGGGCATCTAAATGTGTCCGCTTGGGGTGGGGAACGATGGGTTTTCCCGCTGGACCGAGGCTAGGACGACCCGCGCATCACGTCAATGGTGAGCCTGAGCAACTTCGCCAGCGCCTCGGTGTCGGGCAGCGTGTCCTCGGTCACGCCGATGGCGCGCAGGTAGGTGGCGCCGGCGCGCAGCGCGCGCGCCCGCGTGTCGAGTGGTACGCTGGAATAGCGGGCGCCGTAGGCCACGCGCAAAGCATCGATCAGCGCGACGTTCAGCTTTTCCGCGAGCAGCGACGCGTCGCTCTCGTCCATGCGCATCGCCCCCCGGCCGGTGAGCAGCCAATGCAGGTTGATGTTGCGCGTTGCCGCGAGCCGCAGCAGGTAGTCCTGCGTGGCCGAATTTCGCCGCTCGGCGTTGGACACCGAGTTCTCGTGGATACCCATTTCAGCCGCAAATGCCTTCTGGCTGATCGCGCCCCGGACGAGTTTCAGGCGCTCGCCGAGCGTCATTGCGCCGCCTTCGGGTGTTCCGCGGGCGCCTTGCCACAGCCAAATCGTGTGTGTTGCATTTTTGCCAATCCCCCGCCGCATTTTTGCTCATCGATCTTGCGTTCCCGCGCCGCGAATACTAGCATTGCATCACCTGCCCTCCGAAGGCACGACGTCGCAACAGGAAGCCCATGATCAACGCCTATCGCAAATGCCAAGCCTCCGCACCGGACCTGCACGTCCGGGGCAACGGCATGCGCCCCTTTGCGTGGTTGGCCGTCATGGGTTTCATTTCTCCGGCACGGTCCGGGGGGAATTCGACGCTGTAGCCTCACCTGACCGGAAGACATTCCGCCAGGTGGGAAGGCGGAACGCTCCGAAGGTCTTTTCGCTCCCCTTCCTGCAGTTCCGCCCTCGTCAGGGGACCGGCATTCTGTCGCCCGTGCGCATCCGCGTGCGGGTGCAACGGGAAAGGAGATGTGACCGCATGACCAACTTCGACGACATGACCGCAATGGTCCAGACCGCGCAATCGCCATCCGCGACGCGCGTCCGCAAGGGCGCCTCGTGGAACGGCTCCGCGCTACCGGACATCGAGCAGCATTGCGGCCGGCGTTTCGCCACCGGAGGCGCCTGACAAGCGCACATTCTCCCGGAAGCGAAGCCCGGTCCGCCGTGAAGGCACCGGGCTTTTTTGTTGCCTGGTATCAACGTAATTGACGAGAACGAGGCACAGAAAATGACTAGGCTCTGGGATGAATTGGAGTTGCCGGGCAGACTGGGCGAGGGCGTGCGCTTGCGCGCGCCGCGTGAGGGCACTTATTGGCAGATGAAGGATGGCCTGATCGTCCGCGTGGCGGCCGGGGAAACGGTCGAGGCCGCGGAGGTTGCACAGCGAGCGCTGCTGGCGCTGGCGGTGCGCGATGCGGTCGAGCAGCAGCAAACGCCGGTTCGGTGACGAGTCCGGTGGCAGTAACGGCGATTCCGAGCGCTGTGCGCGGCGCTCCTAACCGACATTGCGGGATCGCCGCCGTGTCCGTCGCGTGCGGGCGCGGTCAGCAGTCGCGGCCACCCAAGGCGGGGCGACCCGCCTTGGGCCGTGGCGAATATGTCCACCGTTCGGCCGCCGATACGCTGGGGTAAAGACAAATTCACGCCAGGTCGTGCATACTTACGGGCACGTACTTTGCTAACGAAAGTGGAAACCTGAGTTCGGCAGACGAGCGTCGATGCTGGCCGGCCGGACTCTGCAATCGCGCATGGAACCTCTGGTACTCACTGTGGACATGGCGGGACTCCCCCAAGCGTGGGTGGCGCTGGAGGAAGCGATCACTTATCACGCCAAGCAGATGGTGGCGTGGTCGCTCGGCCAGGAGGTGCGCGAGTTCCGTGGCGGCTGGCAGCGCAACGGCGAGCGTTCGCGCATTGCCACCAAGTCCATCCTGGCGATCAAGGGCACCGGCGCGGGTGCCCACCTGCACGCTCCCGGGCTCACCAATCCGATGCTGTTCGCGCGCGACCGGCAGCTGTGCGCCTATTGCGGCAAGCGCTATCTCGCGCGCGATCTGTCGCGGGACCACGTGGTGCCGGTTTCACGAGGCGGCCGCGATACGTGGACCAACACGGTGACGGCCTGCCGCAGCTGCAACATCCGCAAGGGCGGCCTGACGCCGGAGCAGGCGCATATGCCGCTGCTCTACGTTCCTTACGTGCCCAACCGGCACGAGCATTTCATCCTGCGCAACCGCCGCATCCTTTCCGACCAGATGGAATACCTTCTGGCGGGCGTCCCGCGCAACAGCCGGTTGCACGTGCATCCTGTGCTCATGAGGGAAGCGCGCGCCGGCTGAACCCAGTTGACCGCGGTTACTTTGACTGCACGTAGTACGCGACCGCCTGAATTTCCTCGGGCGAGAGGTCCTTGACGATGCCATGCATAACCGGCGCCGCTCGAACCAGCGATTGGATGTAGTTCAGCTGCTTGACGACGTAGCTCGCATGCTGCCCGGCCAGGCGCGGAAAGATGGACTGTCCCTTTGCGTCCGGCCCGTGGCAGGTGGCGCAGGCCGGGATGCCGCGCGCCGGCACACCCTTGTCGTAGACCTCCTTGCCGCGGGCGAGGGCTGCTGCGGGATCCTGGACGCGGCCCGGTGCGGGCGGCTGCGCCGCGTAATACTGGGCGATGCCCTTGACGATCGCAGGATCGAGATTGCCGGCGATGCCCCACATGATGTCGTGGGCGTCCTTCTCCGCGCGCGAGTGCGAGCGGAACGCATCGATCTGGGCTTCGAGGTAGCCCTCGCGCTGGGCCGCGAGAATCGGAAAGTCCGGCGACGTGCTGATCCCGTAGGGGCCGTGGCAGGTGGAGCATAACTCCACGGCCTTCTTTGCCGCTGCGGGGTCGATCGATGCAACGTCCTGCGCGCAGGTGGCGCCTGCAAACGCCACCCACGCCAAAGCCAACATTGCGCAACTTGTCCGTTTCATCGCTCGTTCTCCGAATTCGATCCGTCGTGGGAGATGCCCGGTCAGCAATCCCCGGCGCAGACTTCCGGCGGCGCTCAAAATGCCACCCAGATGTTGGCGAAGAGCGTGTTGTTGTCGCCGGCATTGCGGCCGGTGCCGTCGTAATTCGAGCGGCCTCCGTCGAATTTCGTATACCCGGTGTATTGCAGCACCAGGCGGACGTTCTGGATGGGCAGGTAATCGAGTTCGACGATGTAGCCGCTGCTGTTCGGTGTGAGCGCGTTGCCGTCCGGATTGGTGCCATAGAGTCCCGCGTCCGCGCTACCCGTCGTCTGGAACAGCGCGACGGTGCCGCCGTACTTGCGCTGGAAGTAGTACGAACCCTTGATCTTGAACGTGCGCAGCGTGTCCGTCGCATTGTCCGGCGTCGGACCCGCGCCAAGCCCGGCGCCGGTGTCCTGGACCGCCGCATAACTGGCGTTGTACTTCTGCTTTTCCCAGATGTAGGTCGTCTGCGCAGTGAACGTGTGCTCGTCGGAGATGTACTGGTACTGCGCGTCCAGCGCGACGTCCTGGTATTTGTCGGTCGGCCCGGACGCGTTGAGGTTGTCGGGAAACACGTTGGCAACTATGCCGTACGTGCCCACCATGACGGAGTTCGGCCCCCATTCGTGCGAATAGGCCAGCCGCCAGTAGGGATTGAAGTTGTTGATCGCGTAGACGCCGCCTGCCGTGTTGATCGGCAGCCCCAGCCTGAACAGGTTGCCCATGACGTTTGCCGTGCGGTAGCTGGAGAACTCGACATAAAGGGTTTTTTGCCACCACGCATAGGCGCCCAGCCCGACCACTTGCTGCGCCAGGCCGCCATCGATGATCGTCGCTGCCGCCGGCGTGTTCGCGAGGGGTGGCGTCGTATACGGATAGCCCCAGGCCGGCGAGCTGTTCCAAGGGTCCTGGACGGTCGGATTGTTGTTGAGCGTCATGCCGAAGACCCATTCCGGCTCGCCGGCGCCGACAGGCGAATATTTGTAGGCACCGCGCAGATCGATGTTGTCGACGCTGCTGTGTCCCCCGAGCGTTCCGTTCGTCACGGTCGCGAGGTTGTCGTAGGTCCATTGCACGAAGCCGCCAAGGTAATCGTTGACCTTGCCCGCGAGAAAGAGGCTGCCTCCGGAAAACACGAGGCTGTTGTTGCGCTGGGTGACCGTAGTCGTGTCGCCGGTATCCGGGTCCGTCGTCTTGTTGTTCTTGGTATTGGTCACCGACGCCTGCGCCATGATGGCCATGGGCAGGTATTGCGGGCCGTCCGAGGTGATGGCCGCCTTGCCGATCGTGTAGCCGGTCAATTTGAAATACCGGCCGTACGGCGTGAGTTCGGGCCAGCTCACGTGGCAGGCCGGACACTCCTGGCCCGTCTGCCGGGCGAACGACGGAACCGCTTCGGCGGCACCCGCGAAGCAACCCAGTAACAGCATCAGCGCAATTGCGCCGATGCCCTTTGTCGTCGAATTTTCAATCATTGTCGCGCTCCCTTGTCGGGTCGTCGTCGGCTGGTTTGGCTTTGGCGACACAGTCTTGCTGCGGTATCGGTTGCGGACCGTGCAGCAACGCACGCGACGCCCAACCGTTGGCCATCGCTGTCGCCCCGTCAGCCGCGTTCGCGCTTGCGCGGAAACATGACGCGCACGCAGGTGCCGCGTCCCCCGGCTCCATCGGTGATTTCCAGCGTGCCTTCGTGCCGGTCCACGACTTCCTGCACGATGGCGAGTCCCAGGCCGGAACCTTCGCCCCGCGTGCCGGCAATCCGGTAGAACCGGTCAAGAACCTTGCTCCTTTCGGAGAGAGGGATCCCCGGGCCGGTGTCCTCGACGCTGAGGTAGGGGACACCGTCTATACTGCCGGTGCCGACCGTCACGCTGCCGCCCCCACCGATGTAGCGAAGCGCGTTGTCGATGAGGTTGTCGACGAGTTCGGGCAGAAGCAGCGGATCGCCCAGGATTTCGGCACGCTCCAGCGAAAAGCCGAGGTCGACGTTCTGCGCGATGGCCTTCGCGGCCCAGTCCCGCGCCGCCGTGTCGGCGACCGCGCGCAGGTCGATGTTCTCGAATTCCCGACTTTTATCGGGCACGCTCTCAGCCTTGGCGAGGGCCAGCAGCTGGTTGGCCAGCCGGCTCGCGCGCACGGTCGCGCTGTGCATCCGTTCGAGTTCGGAGCGCAGATCGGGCGGCAAGTCGCGCCGGAACAGCAGTTCGAGATGCATCTGCAATCCGGCCAGCGGCGTGCGCAATTGATGCGCGGCATTGGCGAGAAAGCGCTGCTGCATCGTGCTCGCGCCGCGCAGATGGTCGAGCAGGTCGTTGAAGGCGTTGACGACCGGCGCCAGTTCGATCGGGACAGCTGCCGTGGCAAGCGGGCGCAGGTCGCGGGGCGCGCGGTTCGACAGTTCCAGCCGCAGATCCTCCAGCGGTATCAGCCCGCGGGAGATCCCGAGCCAGGCGAGGGCGATCGAGCCCACGGCGATCAGCAGCGTGGGGACCAGCTCCGCGACGAGAATTTCACCGACGAGCCGATTGCGCTTGTGCAACGTTTCACCAACCTGCACCACGAAGCCGTTGGGCGTGCGCACTGCCGCGACGCGGATCGCCTCGCCCCGGTACATGCCGTCGAAGAAGATGTGCGGTTCCCCCGAGAGGTCCTGGGGCGGCGGCAGGTCGTTGACTCCGTCGACGATCGCGTTCGTGGGCGAGCGCACCTGGTAGATCACCTTGTCGACCTGGTCGTAGACGAGCGCTTCCAGCGCCTTCTGGGGAAGGTCGACGTGCGCGCCAGTGGCATCCACGTTGACGTTGTCGGCGATGTCGAATGCCGGGTCCAGCAACGACCGATCGTAGGCGTCGTTGGCCGACCGTTGCGCGACCCAGTACGTGACGATCGCGGCACCCGAAACCATGAGGACAAGCGAACTGATAAGGAAGACCAGTAGCCGTCGCCGTATGCTCGGGGGACGCGGCGGTTCGTCACTCATCGGTACCTTCCCACAGGTAGCCGAATCCGCGAACGGTCCGGATGTGCGCTCCCGCCGGCTGGATCTTGGTCCGCAGCCGAGAGACGTGGACCTCGATGGCGTTCGCCGAGAGCTGCTCGTCGAAGGTGAAGAGGTTCTCCGCGATCTGGTCCTTGCTCAGCACGCGTCCGGGGTGCGTCAGGAAGAGCTCGAGCAGTGCCCACTCGCGCGGTGTGAGGTCGACCGGGCGATCGTCGACGCGGATGCGCTTCGCCGCCGCATCCACCGTCATGCCAGCCACCGACCACGCCGCCGCCGGGGCTGCGCCGCGCCGCAGCAGTGCCCGGACGCGGGCCTCGAACTCGTTCACGGAAAACGGCTTGGTCAGATAATCGTCGGCGCCCAGGTCGAGTCCGCGCACGCGATCCTCGACAGCGTCGCGCGCCGTCAGCACCAGCACGTTCGTCGTCGAATGCCGCTGTCGCAAGCGCCGCAGAACTTCGAATCCGTCGATGTCAGGCAGGCCGACGTCGAGAACGACGAGATCGAAGTCCTGGTCGACCAGCAGGATGTCCGCATGCCTGCCGGTCGTGGCGTGTTCCACGACGTGGCCCGCGCGCGTGAGCACGCTGGTGAGGCCTTCAGCAAGTAGCGCGTCGTCTTCGACGACCAGTAGGCGCACGCTGGAATTATCCGCCGATGCAGGGGAAGCGGGACGACGGACAGCGCATCAGAACTGCTTCCCGTAGCCGACCTGGAATCCGTGCGGCAACAACTGGATCATGATCGGAACGTCACGGCTGTGGGCGAACCATCCGGAGAGGCCGCCGACCGCCCACCCTGCCAGCACGTCGGTCTGCCAGTGAGCCTGGTTCTTGATGCGCCCGGCGCCGACATAGAGCGGCAGCAGCATGAGGGCATAGGTTGCCGGGTAGTCGCCGGCATATTCCATGATGTATGGCGTGACCAATGCGGCGGCAACCGACGCCTCCCCGCTCGGGAAGCTGTAGTTGCTGCCGCCCTGGAACCACAGGCAGGGATTGTTCCCGTCGCTGGGCCGCGCGCGCGTGAAGATGTACTTGCTGGCCGTTGCCGAAACGCCGGCGATGATCTCCGAATCGATGCCTTGCCACATTGTCTTGCCGAAGCGCGTATCGGAGCCCTCCCAGACGCCGCCGCCGATCTGCGCGGCCGTCAGCACGCCGACGAGTCCGCGGTAGACGTTCGGATTCCAGACGCCCGATGCGTCGTAGCTGACTGTGTGATCGATGCGGGACCAGCCGCAGTTTTGGCCGGCCGCCGGAAACGTCGTCAAGGCGACGGCGAAAAACATGGCAATACGTCCGTTGGGGCTCATCGCATCCGTCCCTTTAGGTCCGTTGTGTCGACATTGCTTGATCAGCGTATGCCTGGTTTCTTGCGGAATGCTGACGACACGCTGTCGTTCCGCTTGCGCCGTTCCACCTGTGCAAGGACACACTGCTACCGGAGCCATTTCCTCGCCCCGCGCCGTCAACAAGCCTTCAGGAACCCGTCAGCCGATCGCAAGAGCAGTTTGCGAGGCTTGCCGCCACGTCATGGCTCGTGCGGAAGGTGGCATTGATGAAACATAGGGTCGCGCTGTTGCTGCTGGTTTGCCTCGTGCTTGGCGCAACGCTCATCGACATTCTGGCGGCAATCGTCGGGAGGCGTTGGGAAGCCGTGGATGCCGTGGATGCCTGGTTCCGAAATTCGAACAGCAGTCTGCTGCGCTGATCTGCGCGGCGCAAACGCGGCTAGAGCACCACCTGCGACCCAAGCTCGACGACACGGTTCGGCGGCAGCCGGAACCAGGTCGCGGCGTCGCCCGCGTTGCGGAACAACGACACGAAGAGCTTCTCGCGCCAGAACGCCATGTCCGAGCGCAGCTTGGGGATCAGCGTTTCGCGGCCGAGGAAGTACGACGTGTCCATGGCTTCGAGGTCCAGGCCCTGCTCGCAGCACCACTCGAGCGCGACGGGAAGGTCCGGCGTGTCCATGAAGCCGAAGAACACCTTGACCCGGTAGAACTGCGCGTTGATCGGCTCGACGATCACGCGCCGCGCTTCCGGCACATGGGGTACGTCCAGCGTGACGGCGTTGAGCAGAACGACATGGCTGTGCAGGCTCTTGAAGTGCTTGAGGCTGTGCAAGAGCGCATGGGGCACCGAGTCGAGATTCGTGGTCAGGAACACGGCGCTTCCGGGGACGGTGGTGCAACTCAGCGATGCGCTCGCAATGAATGCGTCGAGCGGTATCGAGTCCGACTCCAGCCGCGACTGCAGCAGTGCCCGGCCGCGCTTCCACGTCGACATCAGCGTGAATACGCAGAGGCCGAACACCAGCGGGAACCAGCCGCCTTCGGTGACCTTGAGGACGTTGGCGCTGAAGAACGCGAGGTCGATCAGAAGGAAGGTGCCAAACAGCGCCGTGCTGGCCAGCAGGCTCCATTTCCACAGCGACCTCGCCACGACGTACGCGAGGATGGTCGTCGTCGCCATCGTTCCGGTCACGGCGATGCCGTAGGCCGCGGCCAGGTTCGTCGACGACTTGAATCCGACGACGAGCACGACAACGCCAAGGAAGAGTGACCAGTTGATGCCGGGCAGGTAGATCTGCCCGATCTGCCTTGAAGAGGTGTGCTGGATGGCCATGCGCGGGCTGTAGCCCAGCTGCATCGCCTGCTGGGTGATCGAGAACGCGCCGGAAATCACCGCCTGCGACGCGATGACCGTGGCAATGGTCGCCAGCGCCACCAGCGGATAGAGCGCCCACGCGGGCGCCAACAGGTAGAACGGATTCTCGATCGCGGCGGGATCCGCGAGCAGCAGTGCGCCTTGCCCGAAGTAGTTGAGCGTCAGTGCGGGCAAGACCAGAAGCATCCACGCCAGCTGCACCGGCACGCGTCCGAAATGGCCCATGTCGGCGTACAGCGCTTCGGCCCCGGTCACCGCCAGCACCACGGCGCCGAGCGAGAAGAAGCCCAGCGAGCCGTGGCGGAACAGGAACTCCACCGCATAGCCGGGGTTGACCGCCGCGAGCACGCGCGGCGTGTGGACAATGCCGACGACGCCCAGCAGCGCGATAATCGCGAACCACGAGGCCATCACCGGACCGAACAGCGATCCCATGCGTCCGGTACCCCACTTCTGCGCGAGGAACAGTCCGGTCAGCACGAGCAGCGTGATTGGAATGACGTACGGCTTGAACGTCGGCGTGGCGACCTCGAGACCCTCAATGGCCGAGAGCACGGAAACCGCCGGCGTGATCGTACCGTCGCCATAGAAGAGCGCGGCGCCTGCCAGGCCCAGCAGCATCAGGACGCGTGCCCGCCCGGCGCGCGGCTCCGCGTGCACGACCAGCGCCATCAGCGCCATGATCCCGCCTTCGCCCTTGTTGTCGGCGCGCATGATGAAGATCACGTACTTGATTGTCACGATCAGCATCAGCGCCCAGAAGACGAGCGACAGGACGCCCAGGACGTTGCTTTCGCTGATCGGTACCGGATGATGGGTCCCGCCGAAGACCTCCTTCAACGCATACAGCGGGCTGGTGCCGATGTCGCCGAACACCACGCCCAGCGCGCCGAGCGCGAGAATCGCCAGGCGTTTGGGATCCTTGGTGGCACGTCGGGACATGGGAAGTGGTCTTGGCAAAGCCGGTGCTGCCGCGTGAAGCGCTCGCGGGCATGCGGCACGGCGGGAAAGCGGAGATGCTACCCCGAATGCTGCGGCGCGGCAAAGATGTACATCGAACAGAAGTGTGCGCTCACCACGTCATCCGCTGGCCCTGCCGGCGGAAACTACCGCCCCCTGCAGCCATTTCGACGCAGCATCCCTGGACGTGAAGACGTCGCAGGTCAATCCCAGGTGGGCTGCCACCGTCACGCCGAATTTGTGCGGATGGATGTAACGGGAATGCGTGACCATCGCGACGACGACCATGCTCTGCGCAGCCTGCGCCCAGTCCTCCACCATCAGGAAGCGATCGACAAGCGTGGGCACAGGCAGTTCTTCGACGCCGGTCACATCGACCAACAGCCGTGGCGCGCCGGATCGACGGCACTCGGAAATCGCCTTCGAAATGAGGTCCACGGCCTCGACCAGCGAAAGCTTGCCGTGCAGACGGTAGATGCACATACCGTCCCGTATTTCGAAGGGTTGAATTTTCTGCAGCACGTCGGCGATTATGCACGCGGTCGCGCGCGCGGGTAGGCGCCGAAGCGATCTGCTGAAGGCCGGGACGGCGTTGTGGAACGCGCTATCCATCCCCATGTGATCGGGACGCCGACTGACTGCTATCCTGATTCCCGATGGAAATTCACCAGCCCGACCCGGACTTCACCGACTCCTCCCGCGCCCGCGAAAACTTCAGGCTCGCGGCATGGACGTCGCTGGGCTTCGTCGCGTTGCTCTGGCTCATACCACTGCTGGGCTGGGGGTTGAACCTTCCCGACTTCGGCATACGTCCGCGGCAGTGGATCGGCCTGCCGGGAATCCTGGTGGCGCCCCTCTTGCATGCCGACTTCCCGCACCTCATAGCCAACTCGCTGCCGCTGGTGATCCTGGGCACGGCGATGTTCCACGTCTATCCCAGCGCCGCGTTTCGCGTGCTGCCGGCCGTCTACCTCGGTCCGGGCATCGCGGTGTGGCTGATGGCCCGTGACGGCGTACATGTCGGCGCCAGCGGACTGGTCTACGGGCTCGTCAGCTACCTTTTCGTCGCAGGCCTCCTCCGGCGCGACCGCCGCGCCATCGCCACGTCCATGATCGTCGCGTTCATGTACGGCTCGGTGGCCTGGGGAATGTTGCCGATCAATCCGCGCGTCTCCTGGGAAACCCATCTTGCCGCGGCGATCATCGGCGCGGTCATGGCGTTGCTGATGCGGCACCGGGACAACCCGCCGCGCAAACGTTATTCGTGGGAAGACGAAGCTGAAATCACCGTCGAGGAAGCCGGCGAAGAACCGGCGAGTGACCCCGAGATCGGTCCTCCGCGCTACCTGATTCACTGAAAAGCGTGGCCGGAAACCCGGCGGCAAGGCGATACTGTCGATCCTGAATAGAGTCGTCCTGCGTCTATCCGTGTCCGAGACCCCGCGCAACACTTCTCCCCTACCCACGGGCACGCTCACGTTCCTGTTCACGGACATCGAGGGCAGCACGCGGCTGTGGCAAGCGGCGCCGGATGCAATGCAGGCGGCGCTCGCCCGGCACGACGCGCTCGTCCGCAACGGCGTCGAAGCGCGCGGCGGCCACGTGTTCAAGACTTCGGGTGATGCGTTCTGCGCGGCGTTCGCCACGCCATGGCATGCATTGGAAGCCGCACTTGCGGTTCAGCAGACGCTGCGTTCGGAAGCCTGGCCGGCACAGGTGCCGATTCGTGTCCGCATGGCGCTGCACAGCGGCGCCGCGGAGATGCGCGACGGCGACTACTTCGGTCCGCCGCTCAACCACGTCGCGCGGCTCCTGTCCGCCGGTCACGGCGGGCAGACGCTGGTGTCCTCCGTCACCTGCGAGCTGTGCCACGACAGGTTGCCGGGCGGTGCGGCGATCAAGTCGCTGGGGGAACACAGCCTCAAGGACATCACGCGCCGGCAGACGATCTACCAGCTCGGCCATCCGGCGCTGCCGGAGGCGTTCCCGCCACTGCGCACGCTGCTGGCGCCGCTCGATACCGACACGCCGTCGATCGCCGTGCTGCCGTTCGTCAACATGAGCCGCGACGAGGAGAACGAATACTTTGCCGACGGGCTGGCGGAAGAACTGCTCAACGTGCTGGCGAAGATCAAAGGTCTCAGGGTTGCGTCGCGCACGTCCGCATTCAGTTTCAAGGGAACGCGCAGCGATACGCCGACGATCGCGCAGAAGCTGGGTGTTGCGCACCTTCTCGAGGGCAGCGTGCGCAAGGCAGGCAACCGCGTGCGCATCACAGCGCAGCTGATCGAAGTGGCGACGGACTCGCATCTGTGGTCCGAGACCTACGATCGCGAGCTGACCGACATCTTCGCCGTCCAGGACGACATCACGCAGTCGGTCGTCACCGAGCTGCGCCGCGCGCTCTTCGGCGCTTCGGCGGCGGAAGGGCGCGAGGAAGTCGCGGCGCAGGAAGTCGTGAGCGAGGTCGCGCAGGCGGCGCAGGGGCGCGGCGACAACGCTGGCGCCTACCAGCTCTACATGCAAGGACGCATCCACGTGTCTCGCTACACACGCGAGGACAACGCGCGGGCCATTGAGTTGTTCGGGCAGGCCGTGGCATTGCAGCCGGGCCTGGTCTTGGCGTGGGCCGGCATTTCCATGGCGAACCATCAGGCGGTGGCAACCGGCTGGGTTGTGCCGTCGGAAGGCTATAAGCAGGCGCGCGCCGCCGCGGAGCGTGCGCTCGCGCTGGCACCGGACTTGGTCGAGGGCCACGTCGCCATGGGGCATGTGCGGGCCTCAGGCGACCTCGACTGGAAGGGCGCCGACGCGTCGTTCCGGAGGGCCATTGAACTGGCGCCCGGCAGCGCGGCCGGTTTGTTCTCCGCGAGCTGGCTAGCCAAGTGCTTCGGGCGGACGGAGGAGGCCATCGCGCTTGCCCGTCGCGTCGTCGAACTGGACCCGCTTTCTGCGCGAAGCCATTACACCCTCGCCCAGATACTTACGGAATCGGGCGCGCTGGACGAAGCCGAAGCCGCCCTCACTACGGCCCAGCGTTTGCTGCCCGACGGTCCACGCCATCACGCGGTCCACGGCCGCATCCGCCTCTACCAAAGTCGCTACGCCGAGGCGCTGACGGAATTCGAGCACGACAGGGTCGACTGGGAACGCAAGACCGGCGTTGCGTTGGCGCTCTTCGGCCTTGGGAGACGTGCCGAAGCAGACGCCGCGCTTCAGGCCATCATCGACCAGGACGCGGAGACTTCGGCGATCCAGATTGCCGAGATCCACGCGTTTCGCAGTGAAACCGACTCCGCATTCCACTGGCTCGAGCGGGCCTTCGTCCAGCACGACCATGGCGTCAGCCTGCTACGCGTCGGCGCGATATTCCGCCGGCTGCACGGCGATCCCCGCTGGCTGCCCTACCTCGCAAAGATCGGGATCGCCGACGAGACTCCCGCCGCCTAGCGTTTCACGAAGCGCAGCACGAACTTGTCGGTCGGAATCTTCGAGTCCCCCGACGACACCTCCATCGTGTCCGCGGGGTCGCGCAGGAAATCGCCTTCGGCCTCGAGCACGAATCCCGCCCGGGTTACTTCCGCGACGACGATGGCCCGGTCGATGCGGTGAAGCGTCTTGCCCGAGGAAATGTCCGAACCCGGCTTGGCGGAATGATCGACGATGACATACCTGCCGCCGGATTTGAGCGCCGCGTAGATATTCGCGTTCATCTTCGCGCGGTCGACCGGAAGGTACGTGATGTCGTGATAGTTGTTGACGAGCGTCACGAGGTCGAGCTTGCCCGCCTGGTCGGGCACCGGGTCGTCGAACGGGCGCAGCACCACGACCAGATTTGCCTGCGGCTGGTCGGCGAGGCGCTTGGTCATTGTCTCGCCGGGTTGCGTGCGCTGCGCCCACACCTTGCCCGTCGGACCGACGGCCAGCGCCATCAGCTGCGACGTGTAACCGCCACCGGCGGCGACGTCCAGCACCTGCATGCCGGGCTGGACCTGGGTGAACGGGATGAAGGCCGCCGGATTGCGCGACGCGTCCATGCGCCGGTCCTGGTCGGTGCGCACCGGGCTGGCGATGACGGTCTGCGCGCGCGCGGCGGCGGCACGTGAGTCATCGGTCGGCGTCGTGGAACAGGCGCCGAGTGCGAGCGCAAATAGGCTGATCAGTGGGGCGAGACGGGCAATCGCCGTGCGCGACAGGCAGTGGTGGTGTGATGGCATGGGTGACTTTCGCGAAAGGGCGACGGGGACAGGCAGGATACTACGCGCCGCGGCCGTGACTACATCAGTGCGGGCACCGCCAGGAGCGCCCAGACGATCGTCAATGCGACGAGCGCCAGCAGCACAGCGGCGCTGCCCAGATCCTTCGCCCGCTTCGACAGCCGATGGGTATCGAGGCCAATACGGTCGATTGCCGCTTCCACGCTCGAATTGAGCAACTCCACGATCAGCACCAGCAGCACCGAGCCGATCAGCAGCACACGTTCGACGGGCGCGACCGGCAGGATGCACGCCAACGGAACGAGCACGGCGGCCAGCGCCATCTCCTGGCGGAATGCGCTTTCATGGCGAAACGCGAGCTTGAGTCCGGACAACGAAAACAGGAACGCATTGAACAGCCGCCGGATGCCGCGCTGGCCCTTGTGCGGGCTCTCGTCTAATTCAGCCTCGGGCATACAGCGGCTGCAGGTTGTCGACGAATTGTGCGGTGGCGCGTTTCCAGGAGGCGTCGAGCGCATGGGTTGCGACGACGTCGCGGGGCAACCGCAGCACCGCGAGCGCGGCAGCGCGCAGGTCGTTGTCGAGCATGCCCGTGATACCCGGCCTCACGACATCGATGGGTCCGGTCACCGGATACGCCGCCACCGGCGTTCCCGAGGCGATCGACTCCAGCATGACGAGGCCGAACGTGTCGGTGCGGCTGGGGAACACGAACGCGTCGGCCTGCCGGTAGTACCACGCCAGGTCGTCGCCGGTCTTCATGCCGAAGAAGCGGGCAGCGGGAAAGCGACGTTCCAGCGCATCGCGCGCGGGGCCGTCGCCGACGACCCACTTGGTCCCGGGCAAGTCGAGCGCCAGGAAGGCTTCGATGTTCTTTTCCACCGCGACCCGTCCCGCATAGAGAAAGATCGGCCGCGGATCGTCCAGCGCCGTGTGCTTGCCCGGCTTGAAAAGCAGCGAATCCACACCTCGCGACCACATGGCGAGGTTGGTGAAGCCGCGCGCCTCGAGTCGCCGCCTGACGTCGGGTGTCGCGACCATCAGCGCGCTCGCCGGCGCGTGGAACCAGCGCATCCAGCGATAGGATAGCGCCAGCGGAAGGCGAATGCGCGCGTGGACGTATTCGGGGAACTGCGTGTGATAGGCAGTGGAGAACCGCCGCTTGGTCCGCAGGCAATGGCGGCGGGCGGCGAGTCCCAGCGGACCCTCGGTCGCGATGTGGATGGCGTCGGGCTGGAAGTCCTCAATGGTGCGCACCACGCGGCGGCCAGGTAGCAGCGCCAGCCGGATTTCGGGATATGTCGGGCAAGGGATGGACTTAAAGCCGTCGGGCGTGATCGTCGCGACAGTGTGACCCTCGGCCTCCAATTCGCGGATGGTGTTGCGCAGTGTGATGACGACGCCGTTGATCTGCGGCGACCAGGCGTCGCTGACGATCATGATGCGCATCGCGCTGGTGTCACCGGCCGCGCGCGCGGCCGGTGACACCATTGGCAGAGGCATTGAATGCAGTCCCTGGTTCATGTGACCTCGTGTTCGACGTTTGCGGCCACCACGATGTGCGCGGCCGGGGTTGGGCACAAAGTGGCGGCAGCGACCATGTCCTGCCAGCGGAGAATCGACAGCGTCCCGTCGTGCGCTTCGACGAGCGCCGTCAGGCTTTCCACCCAGTCGCCGCAGTTGCAGTAAAGGATCCCGTCGATACGGCGGATTTCGGCGTGATGGATATGGCCGCACACGACGCCGTCGAAGGCGCGCGTTCGCGCTTCCTTGGCCAGCGCTTCCTCGAAGGCCGTGATGAAGCTCACCGCGTTCTTGACCTTGAGCTTCAGGAATTGCGAGAGCGACCAGTACGGCAGCCCGAGGCGCGCGCGAGCCGCGTTAAAGTGCTGGTTGAGTTTGAGGATCAGCGCGTATAGGCGGTCGCCCAGCAGTGCCAGCCACCGGGCGCAGGTCACCACGCCGTCGAAGCGGTCGCCGTGCGTGACGAGGAGGCGCAGACCGGTGTTGGTGACGTGGACGGCTTCGTGCCGGATGGCGATACCGCCGAAGTCGACGTCGACATAGTGGCGTGCGGCCTCGTCGTGATTGCCGGGAACGTAGACCACCTGCGTGCCCTTGCGCACCTTGCGCAGCACTTTCTGGATGACGTCGTTGTGCAGCTGATGCCAGTACCAGCGTCGCCGGAGCTGCCAGCCGTCGATGATGTCGCCGACCAGGTACAGGTAATCGGACTCGGTGCAGCGCAGAAATTCCAGGAGCGCGGCGGCCTGGCAGCCCGGCGTGCCCAGGTGGCAGTCCGAGATGAAGATGGCGCGAAAAGGGTGCGGCGACTTGGGCGGTGGTCCGTCGGCTGAGGGCAACGGAGTCTCGGGGATCAGTGGCAACGTCCCCGATGGTGCCGGCGCGACAAGTCTCTACGATGAAGCCGGCGTGACAACGCGATGACCGCAAGCGCCTCACCGGACATGACAAGGCCGCTCCACGCGGGAGCGGCCTTGGTTGGGCACCTTGCTGGTCGCCCGCGGCGGCATGAATCGGCCGCCGCGGGATTTGCATGGTCCTATCCGGGATTCGGTCCGTTGTGGCAGTCGTAGCAGTTCATCTGGTGTCCGGCTGCGAAACTCTTCTTGTTGATGACCTTGGCAACTTTGATCGCACTTAGCGGCGTGCCACGATAGTCCTTGCCATGGCAGTCCGTGCATCCTGTCTTGTTAGCGTCTTCGTGCTGCTTGACCCACGCGTCGCCGGTCGTGTGCATGCCGTGGGGACCGCCATTGACCGTCGCGGGCACCGTGGTGTGGCAGGCCACGCACTCCGCCACCGTCCCGGCATGGCCCTGCAGCCCAATCGACAGCGCATTGTCCTGCGAGTGAGAACTCGGGTACTCGGCATGCGTTGCGCCATGGCAGGCTTCGCATTGCAATGCGCCGTGTCCCTTGCTGAACCGGTACAGGCTGTAACCGGCCGCGGGGACGTTGGCGTTGGTGGCAAACCGCGTGTCGGTCCACGTCTTGGGCATGCCGGCCGCGGTCACGCCCACCAGTTCCCGCACGCCGTCGTGATGGCACGCCTGGCAGTTGGGCTGGCTCAGCCACCCGGTACGCGCCGTGCTGCCCACATGGAGCATGTTGCCGTGACAGCTTTGGCAGCTCATTTCCTGGTTGCCGGCCGCGTCCAGCGCGGTGCCCATGGCGCCGCGCAGGCACTGCGTGACGGAGCCCGGATGGCAGGCATAGCAAGCGCTGCGATTGTCGATGTTGCTCAGCGTGAGCTGCGTGGTCGGGTCAACGACATTGGCGTGCTTGGTGTGCAGGGCGTGCGTCAGGGCGCGCACATTCGGAAAGCCGCCGGTGGCCAGCGCATTCGACGAATGACAGGCCGCACACAGCACCGGTTCTCCTGCCGCCCGCGTCGTCGTGGTCAGCAGCCCGGCGGGATCGTATTGCATCGCCGCCAGGGCATTCTTGTACAGCGTGCTCCTGGTCGGGTCGGCAAACAACCTCTCGTCGTGCAATCGCAGGATGTTCTTCTTCCAATCCTTTTCCGGACTCGGGTCGTTGACCCATCCCGCCGCTGGCCGTGCGGCATTGGCGGCCGCGTTACTGGATGTCGTCGATGCGTGGCAGGAAACGCAGGTCATCTCATCGCTGACCGGCAGCACCGTCTTCGCGATTGCGAGCACCTTGCCGGACGCGTCCTTGGCCACCACCTTCACCATGGGGTAGAAATTCTTCTTTCCCTGGTCATCGACAGGAGTGATCGGGATACCCTCGGCGACGAACCACCCATTGGCCGGAGCGAACGACATCGGCTGAGGCGTCAGCGAGGCCGTTCGGTTACCCGGCAGTCCGCTGAGGTTCAGGCCCACATCCGGCGGAGGATTGGCGCCGAACAGTGGCAGAACGTACGTCCAGAAGTTGGTCTTGCTCGAGCTGATGGTGTTGATCGAGTTGAACGCCGGATCGGTGCTGGGCACCGTATCGTCGGCTATCGCTTCGTAGGTAAGCGTGACACCGCTGGTGACTTGCTTGCCCGTGCTCTTGTTCACCAGTTGGGCATGGAGATTGTTGTACGGCGGAAGGATGGAGAATACCGAATAGTCCTTGCCGTCGATGCAGTGCATGCCCAGGTCGTTCCAGGCGAGCAGCGCGTAGCCATTCAGCGAAACGACGGGGCCGTTCACCACCAGAATCTGTGCAACGGCCGATGCCTTGCTGTCCCTGACGGTAATGACCGCCGAGCCGGCCTTCGCGCCACGGACGGTGACTGTCGTTCCGGCATAGCTGATCGTTGCCACCGCAACGTCCGAAGAGGCAACCGTCACTTTCCCGACGGCATTGGTGACCGCGAGGCCGGCCGTGGCACCGACGCTTAGCGACACGAACGCCGGGGACACTGTCAGCGCCGCCGACGATGAACCGGTCACGGTGACGGTCACGTTCCTGCTGGAGCTGCTGTCGCTGACGGTGACGACCGCTGTTCCGGCCCTCACGCCCTGAACGCTGATCCTGCTGTTGGCATAGCTCACGGTCGCCACGGCAGGCGCCGACGACTTCACCCGCAACGAGCCGACGGAATTGGTTGTCGTCAATCGGGCGGTTTCGCCGACCGCAATCGTCAACGATGCCGGAGAGACCTGCAGCGACGAACTGTGCTCGCCGTCCGCATAGGCGTGGTTGACGACGAACGACAAAACGAGGAACGCCAACGCTGAAAACCTGACGGCCGATATTCTCATGGCTGACTCCCTGGGTCCGATGACTTTGGGCGATTGTCAGCGCGAATCCTGAACGGAAGCTGAACGTTGCGGGAGCGATCGCGAGTCGAGCCGAAAGCGATTTGGCGCAGGCCGGGCCGCTGGGCGCCGTGGCCTGTTGAGAACGCTTCGCAGAAGCGGGCTAACGCAGCCTTGACGCGACGCCGCTGGGCCGGGCCCAGAAAATGCACGCCTCGAACCCGGCTGGACGCGCAGCAGGCGGGCTATGCAAACTGAGTTTCGCTCGCATCCGGCGCGCCAGCATGGCGACGATGGAGAGCCCTAGTCCCGCGCCGCTGGAGGTGTCCGCGACATTGCTGCCGCGCGTGAAGCGCTCGGTCAGGGAGGGGAGATCGGCTGGGCTCACTCCGCGACCATCGTCGATGACGCGCAGCGCAACGCCACGAGCTTCATTGCGACAGACGACCTGGATACACGTTCCCCCGGCGCCATGCACAAGCGCGTTCTCGACAAGGTTCCTGAGGGCGAGGCCAACGGCATCCAGATCGCCGCGGACGCGAGTTGCTTCGGTCTCGGCGATGAGCTGGCGACCCTGCAAGCGCGCATCGTACTGAAACTCGTCGACGGTCAGCTGCACGACGCGAGCAAGGTCGACCCACTGACTCACGAGCGGCTCGGTGCCTTCGGCTCGCGCCAGCGCCAGCAGGCGCTCGGAGAGCTTCGACAGCCGCACCATGGATTCGATCAATCGCGCGGCCTGGACCTTGAGTTCCGGCGGTCCTTCGCACAATGTTGCCATAAACTGAACCTGCGCCAACGCTGCGGCAATGGGCGTTCGCAATTCATGTGCGCTGTTGTAGGTGAAACTGCGCTCGACTTCCAGCGCGTGCGAAACCCGCGCCAGAAGTCGGTTCGCCGCTTCGACGGCGGGCCGCATTTCCGTGACGACGCCAGAGAGCGGAAGGCCGCCGAGCGCCTGGGGATCACGCTCGGCAACCGCTGCGGCCGTGCGCTGTACGTGGTCCATCAGCGAGCGCGACGCACGCAGGACCATGAAGCCTGCGAACGCCAGCAGGACCGCCAGGGGCGCGGTAAGCCAAAGTACCGCGCTGACCAGGGTCTCGCGGCGCTCCGAAAGCGGGTCTGCCACCTGCAGATAGCGTCCATTTGCGCGATCGGCGAGCGTGACCACGCGCCAGCCATCCAGGTCGGCAAGACCTTCCCGCAGCGGTCGCGAGGCATTTGCGGTGGGCGCGTTGGCAGAACGCAACAGGATATTTCCCCCGTCCTCGACCACCCGGTAGGCGAAGCGATCGTGACCCGGTGCGCTGGCTGCGCGCAACTGCGCACTGGCAAGCACGGTGGCTGCCGAACTCAAGTCCGGCGAACGGCTGATGAACGAGACCAGGATGTTTCCCGTTTCCAGCAACTCATCGTCGGACTTGCCATCAATCAGGTGCTGCAGCATGAAGCCGCTTCCCACCACGCCGATCAGCCACAGCAGTGCCAGTCCGAGCATCAGGCTGCGGGCGAGTGTCGACATCAGCGATCCCGCTCCCCAGAATCGGAAGCGTTGCCCGAACTCGGGAGGGTACCTATCGCTCATGCATCGTCGTCCTGGTCCGAGGCCCTGCCAGCGCAGCCCCATTGATAACCATACCCCCTTACCGTGCGGATGGCATCCTTTCCGAGCTTGCGCCGCAACCGCGATACGTAGACTTCGATGACGTTGCTGGCGGCTCCTTCATCCATTGTGTAGATCGCATCCTCGAGCTGCTTTCGGCTCAGGACATTGCCCGGGTGCTCCAGGAGGGCCATCACCAACGAATATTCATGCGCGCTCATTTCGACGATCGTTCCTTCGAGCAGCACGACGCGCCTGGCCGGGTCGATGCGGAGCCTGCCGATTTCGATGTCAGGCGCCTTTCGGCCCGCCCTACGCCGCGCCAGTGCCCGCAATCTCGCGCTCACCTCGGGCAGGTCGAATGGCTTGACCAGATAATCGTCGGCGCCAGCATCCAGGCCCCGGATGCGGTCGGAGAGCCGGTCGCGTGCCGTGAGGATCAGCACGGCAGGCGGTTCGGGTAACGCGCGAAGGGCCGGAAGCAACGAGAGCCCGTCGCCATCGGGCAGCCCGAGATCGAGCACGACGCACACATAATCGCCAGGAAGGCAGGCGCGCGCGGCGCCGAGGCGCTGTACCCAATCGACCGCATAGGATTCCCGGACAAGGTACTCCTGCACCGCCAATCCAAGCGCCGGATCATCTTCGACCAGCATAATTCGCATCCGTCGCGTTCTCCGTGGGCTGAATTGCTAGGGCAGGAAGTGCTTGGCCTCGAGCAGCGCGCGCAGTTTCACCGAGTCCCGTTGGAACACGTCCGGGTCGTATTTGGCCTTGCTGGTGTAGAACTGCGCAAGCGACGTGATGCCCATTTCCTCGATGCGCGCCTTCAATTCCGGGTAGGCCATGTAGCGCGCCCAGCCGCGCACCTCGCGCTGCTCGTAGATGGCGTCGAGTTCGGCTTCGGTCGGGCGGTGATACGTCTCGTCGTGGAGGAATGCGTTCAGAGGCAAGCGGTCGCGCTTGGGCGGGTCCTCGGCGGGCCAGCCGGCGACGATGGTGGTGACTGGAGTGCAAGTGTCCGGGAGGTCGAGGAAGTCGGCGATCTCGGTCATCGAGTGCAGCGTGGTTCCCATGTAGCAGATGCCGATCCCGAGCGCCTCGAAGCCCAGGCATGCGTTCTGCGCGACGATCATCGCGTCGAACGCGGCGACGTGATAGCCGAGGAGGTTGTTGAAGTTGTCGCGCGCGCCGCGCTTCTTCAGCCATTCGCGCGTGCGGTGCCAGTCGGCGCAGAACGTGATGACCAGCGGCGCCTGCAGCACGAAGTCCTGCTCGAAATGTAGCTCGTAGAGCCTGCGCTTGCGCTCCACGTCGCGCGTCAGCACGATCGTCACGCTGTTCAGGTTGCCCGACGACGAGGCGCCGGCGATCGCGTCGCCACAAACCTTCTCGACCAGCGCCGGGTCTATCGGGTCCGGCTTGTAGCTGCGGATCGAGCGGTGGCCGTTGAGGAGCTGCGAAACATCGGTCATGGTGGGGTCCGGGCTAAATGACGAAAGGGATAAAGCGTTTGGTGCGCGACATGTACTCGCGATAAGGCGCTCCGAGCGTATCGATCAGCGCGCGCTCTTCGACGGCGACGCGTCGGCCATAGAGGTAGCAATGCGCGAAGAACAGGATGGCAAGGCTTATCCAGCTGCAGAGTGCCAGCCCGATGCCGATGAACATCAGGAAGGCCGCGGTGTACGAGGGGTGAAGGACGAACCGGTACGGACCATGTTGGATGATCGCCTGGTCCCTGGCGACGATGACGGTGCCCGTGAACGATTTCCCAAGCGCATTGAAGCAGAGACGGCGCAGCACGGCGCCGGCAATGAGCAGCGTCATGCCCAGCACCACGGCGGTCCGCGGCCAGGTAATCGTCAGCCATGGCAGGAATGACGCGGCAATGGCTACGACCAGCGCCAGCGGTGAACCGATCACCAGCGCGTGAAAGGTGCCCGCGTCCTGTTCCGAAGGCGTGCTCGCGAACGAGCCCTGGATCACGCGTCCCTCGCGCACAAAAGCGAAAAAGAACACGATCCAGAACGGAATGGTGAACGGGAGCGTGAAGATTGGGGCGACGTGCATGAAAAACGCCGGCAATGGCGCCGGCGGTCCTGTGGATGTGGTGGAAACGAGGAGGATCGAACATCACCACCTAGCTTCCCTCAAGTCACCATTAACCCATTGATACGGTCGACCCTCGATCCGCCTCGGCCCGACCGGCCCCGAACAACTGGGACACCTAAGTGGGACACCTTACCGGAGTCCGATCTGCTTGTGAAGGATGGGTGGTAACTCGTCCTGATGACCTGCCGATGGTGGGATCGTAATCCCGGAAGTAGTTGTACACGAGTCGAGTCCGCCTCAGTTCTCCTTTGTCAGGAACAAGATTGCTACGCCAAGCAAGACCATTGGTGCTGAAATTTGCAGGGTGAAGTGAATGAGATTCTCAGAGTCTCCCGTGATCGTCGTTGCAAAGATCGCCAGCGATGTGAGTCCGCTACAAATGAGCCAATATCCGCCAACTCGGCGGCTGAAAAAGGTAACTATAATCGCCATCAAAGTCGATCCCGGTCCGAGCAATATTGTTAACCACGAGCTAATTGGTTCGCCATTTCTAAATACGAAGGTGGCCTGAGCAGCAAACCAAAGATGCCAAAGGCCGATTGCGACTCCTATCGCAAGCGCCACAGAAAGTGCGGTCCGCTTCATTCCCAAGCGGAGGGCGGGTGACGTTTCGAACTTATGGGCTGCGCGCTAAGGCAACCAAAGAACACAGCCACTCGAAACTTCGCCCGATCTGCCGCGCCTCCTGGATCAACTTTAGCGTTCTTAAGGCAGGAACATAGAGACTTATCACATGCAGTCATCTCAGACTGCGTGTCCGAACCACCTGTTCCGAACATATGATTCTTCCAGTCGGCCTTGCACTTGTCGTAGCAGCCGTCGTGGTCTTTACAGCATTGATCAACACCATCAATCGCCGGTCCCGCTCCCCCGGGTCCGCACCAATTTCCATGGACGTTTTGTCCCCGAGGATCAGTCAGTTCGACCGGATCGTTTGCAACATACACATAAGTGTTCAGACCACCCTGTAACCCTATCGGATCGCTCTGCTCGTACCTGCCGATGGCGGGATCGTAATCCCGGAAGTAGTTGTAATGCGTCCCCGTCTCGGCGTCGTA